>Ga0247807_10000121_pt1 | contig 60309 bp, 55 predicted proteins | sample UWRJL074202C1_FD_179931 | JGI IMG/M metagenome (GOLD analysis project Ga0247807, IMG submission 179931) | Plant litter microbial communities from Arlington Agricultural Research Station in Wisconsin, United States - UWRJ-L074-202C-1 | ecosystem: Environmental > Terrestrial > Plant litter >...
GTAGTTGTTCCCACCCAGATTCCCCTCAATACCCCGGTTAAGATCGGTACGACGAGCTTCGAACTCCGGCGGTAAACGATGGCGATCACCAAGAGCGCGGCGCTCTCGCACGTCGGCAAGATCCGCGCCAACAACCAGGACTCCGGATATGCCGGCACGCACCTATTTGTCGTCGCTGACGGTATGGGCGGCCACGCGGGTGGTGACGTAGCCTCCGCGATCGCGGTCAAGCGCATCATCGAAACCGATCGTCTTTACACCTCCCCCAACGACGCTGAGTTTGCTCTTCAAGCCGCTCTTCTCGCCGCCAACGCTCTCCTTGCCGAGACCGTCTTCGAACGCTCCGAGCTCACGGGCATGGGAACGACCGTCAGCGCAATGCTTCGCGTCGGCGGATCTGTCGCCATCGCCCACATCGGCGACTCGCGCATCTATCTCTACCGCGAAGGCGAGCTCAGCCAGATCACGGCGGACCACACCTTCGTGCAGCGTCTCGTCGATAGCGGACGCATCACTCAAGAGGAAGCGGCCGTTCACCCCCGTCGTTCCGTGCTCATGCGCGTGCTCGGTGACGTGGATGCCTCCCCCGAGATAGACACCGCAGTGCTCGACACTCGTGCGGGCGACCGCTGGCTCATCTGTTCCGACGGTCTCTCGAGCTATGTCTCCGACGAGAAGATCATCTCGGCGCTGGCGACGATCCCCGACAGCAAGGATGCGTGCGAGCGCCTCGTGCGCGACGCGCTCGACCAGGGCGCCCCAGACAACGTCACTGTCGTACTCGTCGACGTGGATGACTCCGAGGACTCGTCCCACGAGCCGCCGATCACGGTCGGGTCCGCGGCATCCCCGCTGCAGTTCGAGCCAGACATCAACCGCCGTCAGCTTCGGCTCCCGGCCCTTCTGCTGCATCCGCTCAAGGCCACGCAGACCGACGACGCTCACTTCGAGCCGGAGTCGGACGAGTACCTGCAGGCGCTCATCCTCGAAGACCGTAGGCGAGCCCGCAATCGACGCATCACGTGGCTCACCTTCCTCGGCGTCATCATCATCGGTGTCATCGCAGCACTCGTGCTCGGCTACCAGTTCACCCAGCGGCACTACTTCGTGGGCGAAGACGATGGCGTTGTGGTGATCTACCAGGGCATCCAGCAAGACATCGGCCCGATCTCGATGTCTCATGTTTACGAGACCACGTCGATCAAGCTTGAGAATCTGCCCGCCTTCCAGCGTCAGGCCGTCGAGGCGACGATCAACGCCGAGAACATCACCGACGCCCATCGAATAGTGGATCAGTTGTCCTATGGCAACTCCCCTTAGCGAGAACGGCACGTCCCCAGAGACCGGGGCGCTGTCGGCATTCACCTCAACGATTCGGCTGAAGCTGCGCGTGCCCGCTCGTCTGCGGAATCTCGAGCTTCTTCTCGTGCTCTTCGCGATCATCATCATGCTCTCGGCGATCACGCTTGTTCAGCTCGGCGCTCTCGGCGTAGTTGATCAGGCCGTGCTGGGAGCGGGCGCGCTGCTCGGCGTGCTCGTGCTCGCCATGCACGTCACGCTGCGAATCGTGGCCTCGGAAGCCGACCCGTTCATCCTGCCCATTGCTGCGACCCTCAACGGTCTCGGCATCGCGATGATCTACCGTGTGGATCTCGCCGACAAGCTCTACGGCTGGGACAACGGCGGCATCCGACAGATGGGCTGGACCGCCGCGGCCATAATCATCTCGATCGCCATCGTGGTGCTCGTGCGCAACCACCGCGTGCTGCAGCGTTACCGCTACATCGCGATGTTCAGCGGAATCGTGCTGCTTCTCATGCCCATGCTTCCCATCATCGGAAGTGACCTGGGCACAAGCGCGCGACTCTGGGTAGAAATCGGTCCGTTCTCCTTCCAGCCGGGCGAACTCGGCAAGGTCGCCCTCGCTATCTTCTTCGCGGGCTACCTCGTGCAGGCGCGCGACTCTCTGTCGATGGTCGGCCGCAAGGTGCTCTGGATGCAGTTCCCGCGCGCCCGCGATCTCGGTCCAATCCTCGTGGTGTTCGCGGCATCCATGCTCGTGCTCGTTGTGCAGCGAGACCTCGGTACTGCCCTGCTCTACTTCGGCCTGTTCCTCGTGATGATTTACGTAGCTACGGGCCGCTCGAGCTGGATCGTGCTCGGCCTCAGCATGTTCCTACTCGGCGCATTCGTGGCGAGCCAGACCCTCGGTTACGTCGGCGGACGTGTGGATGCCTGGCTCGACGCGTTCAACCCGGAAGTGTACGAAGCAACCGGCGGCAGCTACCAACTCGTTCAGGGTCTCTTCGGGCTCGCGGATGGCGGGCTCATCGGCACGGGACTCGGCCAGGGCCGCCCGGACATCACCCCTCTCGCCGAGAGCGACTACATCATCTCCGCGCTCGGTGAAGAGCTCGGCCTCATCGGACTGTTCGCGATCCTCGCCATGTACCTGCTGTTCGTCTCCCGCGGGTTCCGCATCGGCTTTGCGGGCAACGACGACTTCGGCCGCCTGCTCGGCGTGGGCCTCGCGTTCGTCATCGCCCTGCAGGTCTTCGTTGTCATCGGGGGTGTCACCCGCGTCATCCCCCTCACGGGACTTACGACACCCTTCCTTGCTGCGGGTGGTTCATCGCTCGTCGCCAACTGGATCATCGTCGCGCTTCTGTTGCGGCTCTCTGACACGGTGCGATCGCAACCGCAGCTCATCGTCGACCCGACCGACACCGACAACCGGTTGGTGGTGGGACAGTGAACAAAGAACTCAAGCGCCTGAGCATTGTTGTGCTCTTCATGTTCCTCGCGCTCTTCACGTCCTCGAGCATCATCCAGGTCGTCTCCGCGGATTCGCTGCGCGACGACGGACGCAACGCCCGCACGCTGTATGCGAGCTATTCCGCCGAGCGCGGCCCTATCCTCGTCGACGGTGTTCCCATCGCTGCCTCAGTGCCGGTCGACGACCAGTACAAGTTCCAGCGCACCTACCCCGCGGGCGAGCTGTACTCAGCGGTGACCGGCTACTTCACTCTCAACCAGGGCAACACGGGCCTCGAGGGCGCGCTCAACTCCTACCTCAGCGGCACATCCAACTCCCAGTTCTTCGATCAGATCAACGCGATCCTCACGGGCCAGGACCCCAAGGGCGCCGCGGTCGAGACGACAATCAATGGCGTGGCTCAGCAGGCGGCCTGGGATGCGCTTGGCGACAACAGCGGTGCCGTCGTGGTTACCGACGTGAAGACGGGTGCCATTCTCGCGATGGTCTCGAAGCCGAGCTACGACCCCAACCTGCTCGCGAACCACGACACCGAAGCCGTGATCGATACCTATTACTCGCTTCTGGATGACCCGGCTGGCCCGTTCTTCAACCGCACGATCGCGGGCCCGCTCAACCCACCTGGATCCACATTCAAGCTCGTTGTCGCGGCAGCAGCGCTTGAGAGCGGGCAGTTCACGGCAGAGAGCCAATTCCCCAACCCGTCGAGCCTTCAGCTGCCCCAGAGCGACAACGTCGTGACGAACTCGGGCGGCGACCTGTGCGGAGGAACGCCGACGGTTACCCTCACCCAGGCCCTGGTGCTGTCGTGCAACATTCCCTTCGCGGAGCTTGGCGAATCGCTCACGTATCGCCCCATCCTTGAGCAAGCCAACAAGTTCGGCTTCAACCAGAGCATGGACATCCCGCTCACAACGACACAGAGTGTCTACCCGCGAGTGCTCGACGCTCCGCAGACGATGGTCTCCGCTTTCGGTCAGTCCGACGTGAGGGCATCCCCACTACAGATGGCCATGGTCTCGATGGCTATCGCTAACGGAGGAGTGCTGATGAAACCGAACCTTGTCGAGTCGATCATGTCGCCGGATCTCCGCGTGCTCGAGAGCCTCGAACCCACCGAGTTTGGCCGCCCGATCAGCCCGCAAACTGCCTCAACTTTGACCCAAATGATGGTCGAGGCCGTCAGCAACGGGGCGGGAAGCAATGCCAGAATAGACGGAGTCGAAGTCGCGGGTAAGACCGGTACAGCAGAGAATCTCGAGGGTGATCCGTACACTCTCTGGTTCACCGGATTTGCCCCGGCCAATGACCCGCAGGTGGCTATCACTGTGGTGGTTGAAAACGGTGGAGGACTTGGCCAGGAAGGCTCCGGTAACACGGTGGCCGCTCCAATCGCGAAAAAAGTACTAGAGGCGGTGCTAAACAAATGAGACCCACCAGCGGGCTCACGTTCGGGGGCAGATACCAGCTGTCGAGCCGTGTCGCGATCGGCGGCATGGGCGAGGTCTGGCAGGCCACCGACCTCATTATCGGTCGCACTGTTGCCATCAAGATCCTCAAGGACGAGTACCTGGGGGATCCCGGATTCCTCGAGCGGTTCCGTGCCGAGGCCCGGCATGCCGCGCTCGTGAACCACGAGGGCATCGCCAACGTCTTCGACTACGGAGAAGAGGATGGCAGCGCCTTCCTCGTCATGGAATTGGTTCCCGGCGAGGCGCTCAGTGCGATCATCGAGCGCGAGCGCGTGCTTCCGACTGATCGTGTTCTCGACATCGTCGCCCAGACGGCATCCGCCCTTCAGGCTGCGCACGCGGCTGGTCTCGTGCACCGCGACATCAAGCCGGGCAACCTGCTCATCACCCCAGACGGTCGCGTCAAGATCACCGACTTTGGCATCGCACGCATCGCCGACCAGGTCCCGCTCACGGCGACCGGCCAGGTCATGGGTACGGTTCAGTACCTCTCCCCAGAACAAGCCAGCGGACATCCCGCATCGCCGTCGACCGATATTTATTCGCTCGGAATCGTCGCCTACGAGGCCCTCGCTGGCCGTCGTCCCTTCACGGGCGAGTCGCAAGTTGCCATCGCGATGGCTCAGATCAACGAAACTCCGCCTGAGCTGCCTATCACCGTCGCCGAGCCCGTGCGCAACCTCGTCTACGCGTGCCTCGCAAAGAGCCCGAGCGAGCGCCCGGCATCCGCTTCACATCTCGCTCGAGCGGCTCAGTCGCTGCGTCGCGGGGATGTCGCCGCTGCGGCAGCAGCAGTTCCTGGCATCCTCGGAAGCGGCTCACACGCCGCAACCGTCGGGCCGAACTACGGTCAGACGACCGCGGCAACAAGCGTGCTGCCCTCCAGAGCGCCCGCCAACACGGCAACGCTTCCTGTCGAAGAAGCGCCCAAGCGCAGCCCGTGGATCTGGCCGCTCGTCGCGCTGATCTCCGTGCTCGCGGTGATTCTTGTCGTTGTGCTCATCGCGGTGCTCGGCACACCTGAACCCGCGCCAACTCCCTCGACGAGCACGCCGCAGCAGAGCTCTTCGGCGCCTCCTCCCCCGCCCGTATCCAGTTCGACGCCAACAGCGACAAACAACGTGGCTCTCGACCCGGCCGAGCTGGTCGGACGCACACAGGATGCTGTACTCGCGCGCCTCACGGAACTCGAGCTCAAGCTCGATGCTCAGACCGGAACCGTGGCGCCGTCGGCAGACAAGGTCGGCCTCGCTTACGACGTGACGCCGAGCGGCAACGTACGGAAGAACGAGGTCATCCGCGTCACGTTCTACGCGGAGATCCCGCCACCCAGTGCGCCGAAGCCCGCAGTTCTGATTGCGCCGTCGCTCACCGAAGACGCCGGAACGCCGTTCACGATCACCTGGCCAGAGTTTGTGGGATGTCCCGCGGGTCACGATCTGTCTGGCTATGCCTTCCAGTTCGAGAACGGCGGTTTCGTGGCGGTGACAAATCCGCTCGACAAATCGGTCACCGAGGTCGACGTGCAGATCCAGGCCGACGTTGCGTCCGGCACGATCATGAAGATGCAGTACACGGCCATCTGCACGGACTTCGAATCGCCGCAGTCCGACCCCGTACTGGTCACAGCTAACTAGCAAGCCCAAATCGGGCGGACGGCTACACTGACAGAAGTATTTGTCATTGCATCGGGGAGAAACTTGTGGCTGAAGGAGTAGTAGACGGCGTGCGCCAACTCGCCGGCCGCTACCAAATCGGCGAACGAATTGGACGCGGCGGCATGGCCGATGTCTACGTCGGCACAGACACTCGCCTCGGTCGACGAGTAGCCATCAAACTGCTCAAGCCGTCCCTCGCTAGCGACCCCGCCTTTCGCTCCCGTTTCCGCCGTGAAGCGCAGGATGCCGCGAAGATGGCTCACCCCACGATTGTGCGTATTTTCGACGCGGGTGAAGAATCGATCCGCGAAGCGACCGGCGCAGAGACCCTCGTTCCGTTCATCGTTATGGAGTACGTAGACGGGCGTCTGCTCAAAGACATCGTCGCGGAAGGTCCCATCGCCCCCGCCGAGGCCAGCCGCATCATCGGCCAGGTGCTCGTTGCGCTCGAGTACTCGCACCGCGCCGGTGTCGTGCACCGCGATATTAAGCCGGGCAACATCATGATCACCGGCGGCGGCCAGGTCAAGGTCATGGACTTCGGCATCGCCCGGGCTATTTCCGACTCGTCCGCAACTCTCGCCGAGACCAGCTCCATCGTTGGTACGGCCCAGTACTTCTCGCCCGAGCAGGCACGCGGCGAGACAGTGGATGCGCGTAGCGACCTTTACTCCACGGGCGTGGTGTTCTTCGAGCTGCTCACGGGCCGCGCTCCGTTCCGCGGCGAGAACCCCGTCGCGGTCGCGTACCAACACGTCAATTCCGAGGCGCCGACACCCAGCACCCTGGAGAAGGCAGTGTCTCCCGCCATCGACGCCGTCGTGCTCCGATCTCTTGCAAAGGATCGCTTCGAGCGCTATCAGAGCGCGGGCGACTTCCGTCACGATGTCGAGGCCGCCGCTGTGGGCGATGTACCCACCCGCAAGCAGGTTGCCGTAAGCGACTTCCAGTCAACACTCTTCGGGGTGAACCCCACATCGACCGCGGGATCCGAAGCGGCGCTGCGACAGCTGACCGTCGCGAACGACGCGCGGGTCATCCGCACTCAGTCGCGTCCACCTGTCGCCTGGATTTGGGCGGGTGTTGTGGTGGTCATCGCAATCATCGCCGCCGTGATCTTCTGGACCTTCAGCCTCACCTCGCCCCAGCTCGCGGCGAACCTCTCCGTGAAGGTTCCCGACGTTGTGGGACAAAGCTACGAGGATGGCTTCGATCTGCTGACCCAAGAGAAACTCATACCTCAGAAATTCAACGAGGCCTCGTCCACTGTGCCTGAGGGCGCGATCATCCGCACCGACCCTGTTGCAGATACGACGGTCAACCCTGACTTCGCGGTTCGCGTTTACGTCTCTCTCGGAACGACCCCCATCACCGTGCCCGATGTGACCAACATGCTCGAGGCAGATGCCATAGCGGCGCTTCAAGCGAAGGGGCTCGTCTACGGCACGACGTCTCGCACTGACTCTCCGGATGTTCGCGACGGAGTCGTCATCAGTACCGATCCCGCTGGTGGTTCGGAGCGCACGGCCGACGGGTCGATCATCCGCGAGGGTGACACTGTCAATCTTGTTGTCTCGAACGGACAGGTTCAGGTTCCTTCGGTTATCGGCCAGACGATCGCTGACGCGAACACCACGCTCAGCCGATTGCAGCTGCCCATCGTCGTGAAGGTCGACCTGGGTTGCTCCGGCAATGTGGTCGCCGACCAGTCTGTAATCGGTGCCCAGCCGCAAAAGACCTCGGTCACCGTGCGGGTCTGCCAGGGCTAGAGCCCGCTCTTCGTTCCATTTCGGTCCCTGAGCTCGTCGACGGGCGCGAGCTAGCCCGCTTCGACAGGCTCAGCGAACGGACGCCTACAGCTTGACGAGCGGCGTAAGCCCCTTGGCAGTCTCGGCCGCCTCGGGCAGCCCCGCGCCCGCGAGCCAGTTGCCGAGCATCCGGTAGCCACCCTCGGTCAGAACCGACTCGGGGTGAAATTGCACTCCGAAGATCGGCTGTGTTGCGTGCCTGAGTCCCATGATGACTCCGCCAGCCGTGCGCGACGTGACAATAAGATCCTCGGGAACTGTCGAATCGACAACCGCGAGCGAGTGGTACCGCGTGGCCGTGAACGGCTGCGGCACTCCCTCATAAAAAGCACTGTCATCGTGATCGATGAGCGAGGTCTTGCCGTGCATAAGTTCCTCGGCGTGAGTCACCGTGGCACCCATCGCTTCGGCGATCGCTTGGTGGCCCAGGCACACACCGAACAGCGGCTGCCCGCTCTCTATGGCTGCCTTCACGATCGGGATACTCACGCCTGCGTCCGCAGGAGTTCCGGGACCGGGGGAGAGGAGCACGGCGTCGTAGTCCTTGATGACCGTCGCCGCATCCTCCGCCGAGAAAGCATCGTTGCGCACAACGGTGGTCTCGGCTCCCAGCTGGAGCAGATACCCGTTGAGGGTGTAAACGAAGCTGTCGTAGTTGTCTACGACGAGAACGTGAGTCATTCGCCCCCCACTGTGGCGTCGACGGGTGCCGTCAGGTCATTGATAACGGGGAACACCCAGAGTACGCACGCGGTGAGAACCGCAGCCGCGAGCACAACGAACACGATCACCTTGAGCCACGCGGGGAAAGGAAGCACCCGCCACAACGCGCCGTACATCAGCCGGCCGCCGCAACTTGAGCGATCCCGGCGATCTCCGCGGGAGGCCCACCGGCCCTGGGGTACCAGGTTTCGTACACCGAGTACGCGATAATGCGTTCCGCAGCGGTCGTGACCGGGTTACAGCTCGTCAGAGTAAGAAGACGGTCAGTCGGCGCGGCGTCGGGCATCTGCGGAACCGCTCCGATCACTCCGATGCCCGAGGGCATGACGTACTCGAGGCTGCGATACACGTACTGGTACCAGCCGGCCTCGGTCTCGATGTAGATGTTGTCGCCGACCTGCAGGTCGACGATCTTACGGAAGGGCTCGCCCCATCCGGTGCGGTGAGCCGCCAAGGCGACGTTGCCCACATCACCCGGCATCTGTGTGCCGTCATAGTGACCTACGCCGTAAGCCAGCACATCCTTCACCCCGACACCTTGACGGATCGGGATGGTGTAGTCCGCACCGAAGCGAGGAATGATGATGTTTCCGAAGTGCTCAGCGTTGCCAGGAGCACTATCGACCTTGGGCGCACCCGGGTCGGGCCGATCGGCTGGAGCGGCGGTGATCCCCTCGCCCTTATCTCCGATGCTCCACTGTTCGCTGGCCTGCACGGCCTCGTTCTTCTGCTCGTTCGACGAGATGATGTTGTTGAGCCAGAGCTGCCAGCCCAGGAACGCCATGACGAGAACGCCGCCAGTAATAAGGAGTTCTCCAAGAACTCCCACCACAGTGACGCGGCCACGACGCTCGGCGCGGCGTCGTTCTACCCGGGAAAGCTCGACAGTCATGCCCGAATTGTACGCCTTGAGGCTGGGAGAGTGACACGTTCTCACGACCTGGGCAGGCCTCTTAACACGGGATCAGGCTAGAATCTTCCCCATGGCCCGTACGACCGCACGCCCCAAGCCCGAACGTCCCGCCGCAAGCTCTGGCGAGCAGGCTCCGAACGCTGTCTGGTTCAAGCCGGTCATGTTCGGATTCATGCTCCTCGGCTTGATCTGGATCATCGTCTTCTACGTGAGCCAGAACCAGCTCCCGATCCCCTCGCTGGGTAGCTGGAACATCCTGATTGGTTTCGGGATCATGTTCATCGGCTTCCTCATGACCACACGCTGGCGCTGACCAGCACTTTCGTAGTTTCCACACATTAATCCACAGTGTGAATTACACGGGTGTAGTTATACCCACTGTGGAAAGCCTGTGGATAACTTTCTCCACGAAGAGCGGACCTAGAGTCCGATGACGAAGAGTCGCACGAGCGAGATCACGACTAGCGCGACCACGATTCCCGCAACGAGCAGGATCTGAGTTGTCTTCTGCTCGGGACGACGGGTGCGCAGGTAAGCGAAGGCCACGGCGATACCGGCGATTAGCCCACCGACGTGAGCCTGCCAGGAGATCTGGAAGCCCGGCAGGAACCCGATCACGAGGTTGATCGCGATGAGCACGATGAGCTGCGGGTTCTTCATCCCGAGCTTGCGCTGAATAACCACGAACGCGCCCAGCAAACCGAAGATGGCTCCGGATGCGCCAACCACCCAGGTGTACGGCGACAAGAGCAGAACGGCGACGGAACCGCCGAGCCCGGCGACCAGGTACAGGGCAACGTAGCGCCACCGGCCGAGGATGGATTCAAGCATCCGCCCGAATATGAACAGCGTGTACATATTGAAGAGCAGGTGCAGCGGAGACCCAGGGGAGTGGGTAAAGATCGCCGTGATCATGCGCCACGGCTCGGCCGCCGTCAGGAGCGGGTTGTAAGCCAGAAGCTGAGTTGCCGGGCTACCCGGGATGACCTGCAGCAGCCAGACAAAGACGCAGATCGCCATGATCGTGTACGTGACGATCGGCTGCGAGGTCGTGCGGGCGCGTCGAATGCTCGTGACTATGGGCGAGCGGCCGCGGTTGACGCCGGCGTTGCCCTCGCGGACACACTCCGGGCATTGCACGCCGACGGCAGCCTGCGTCTGGCACTGGGGACAGATGGTGCGCCCGCATCGCTGGCAGAGAACGTAGCTCTGCCGGTCGGGATGCCGGTAGCACACGCCGTTTGACGACGCGGGAGCACTAGACACCTGTGGGTCAGACCTCGTCGACGGTGATGCTCTCGATGACGACATCCTTGAGCGGCTTGTCGCGACCGTCGGTGTCGACGGCTTCGATCGCATCCACAACACGCTTGGAGTCCTCATCAGTAACCGCACCGAAGATGGTGTGCTTGGCCTGCAGCCACGGGGTAGGAACCGTCGTGATGAAGAACTGCGAACCGTTGGTGCCGCGTCCGCCCTGGATGCCTGCGTTGGCCATTGCGAAGACGTAAGGCTCGGAGAAGTTCAGCTCGGGGCTGATCTCGTCGTCGAACTGGTAGCCAGGTCCGCCGATACCCTGGCCGAGCGGGTCGCCGCCCTGAAGCATGAACTGCTTGATGATGCGGTGGAAGATGACTCCGTTGTACAGCGGGTCGGTCGAGACCTTGCCGGTGGCGGGGTGAGTCCATTCCTTGGTTCCGGTCGCGAGACCGACAAAGTTGGCTACGGTCTTGGGAGCGTGGTTGCCGTAGAGGTCAACCTTGATTACGCCGTAGTTGGTCGTGATGGTCGCGACAGCAGTGTGCAAAGTCATTCTTCAATTCTTGCATGAGCACTCGCGTACATCCTGAGTAGTCGGGGCGCAACCCCGTATCTACGCTCAGGTTGACGTGCCAAGATATGAGCAGTGTTTTCTATTCCCTGTGGAGGTATCACTCGTGGCGCTAACGCGTAAGCAGAAGAAAGAATTTAAGCAGCTGAAGTCGCAGACGGAAGACCTCTGGGATGACCAGAAGGAGCTGTTCGATCACGCTTCGCGGGTTGTGCGTGAGGCCTCTCGTCAGGCATCTCGGTACGCGCGGCAGGAAGTGACTCCCAAGGTGCGCGATGCGTACGAGGACAAGCTTGCGCCGGTTGTGAACACCGCGCGCTCTGCTGCGGGCCACACTCGCGACAAGCTTGTCGACGACGTGCTTCCCTCCGTGACCTCCGCTCTGGGTACTGCTCTTGCCGCAATCGAGGTAGCGAAGAACAAGCAGGTACGGGATGCGATTTCTCGCGCCGCTCGCTTCGGTCACGACGTTGGACAGCGCGTCGGCATCGTGCAGGCCCCGCCGCCCAAGGCCGGCGTTGGTCGATACGTTCTAATCGGGTTCGGTGTCGTTGCGGCTCTCGCTGTCGGCTACGCCGCGTACCAGACGCTTCGCGCCGATGACGATCTGTGGATCGATGACGAACCCGAGGCTGTAGAGCCCGCGTAGTCCTGAACTATTAGAAACAGGCTCGACCCCTTACGGGTCGGGCCTGTTTTTGTTACTGAGCTACTCCGCAGCAGGCAACACAACCAGGAATGTGGCGCCCGTTTCCGACGGCTCCACCGACACCCGGCCGTGGTGCGCCTCGACGATCGACTCCACGATGGCAAGTCCCAGGCCCGTGCTTCCCGATACTCGCGATCGCGACTCATCCCCTCGCGCAAAGCGCTGAAACAGATCCGGCAACAGCTTCTCCGGGATCCCGGGACCGTTGTCACTCACGCGCAACTCAACCTCCGAGCCCCGAGAGTCGACTCTCACCCTTACCGTCGTCGCATCCGGCGTATGCACCCGCGCATTGGACAGCAGGTTCATGACGACCTGGTGCACTCGCTCGTGATCGCCACGGACCTTTACCGGGTGAGCCGGAACATCCGCCACCCATTCGTGGGCGGGAGCGGTCGCGCGGGCGTCGCTGACGGCGTTGAGTACAACCTCGGATAGATCCACATCGTCGAGGTGCAGGTCTTGGCCCTCGTCGAGCCGCGCGAGAAGCAGAAGGTCGGCGACGAGAGAACTCATACGAGTGGCCTCGGCTTCAATCCGGGCGAGCGAGTACTCGGTGAGGTCGGGCAGAGTCGCGGTGTCTTGTCTCGTGAGTTCGGCGTATCCGAGGATGGCGGCGAGTGGCGTTCGCAGCTCGTGGCTTGCGTCGGTAATGAAGCGCCGCACCCTCTTGTCAGTCTCCGCGCGTACCGCGAAAGCGTTGTCGACGTGCTCGAGCATGTGGTTGAGCGCCTCGCCCACCTTGCCCACCTCGGTGCGGGGGTCAGTATCTTCAGCCCCCAAGCGCACAGTGATCTGGCCGTCACCCCGATCGAGTTGAAGCGCAACAACATCCTGAGCAGCCTGCGACACCCGATTGAGCGGGCGGAGCGCGACCCTGAGCACAAGGATCACACTCAGTATCGTCACGGCGAGAGCGAGGGCGGCGAGCACCACAAGAGTGATGGTCTGCTGCAGCACAGCTTGCCGAGCGATGGCGAGGGAGACACCCGTGACGAGATACTCACCGTGTCCATTGTCTTTGACCTGAATGCGGTACTCACCCAGATTAGGGAGCTCGTGGTTATGAATACCGGGCTCCGCCGTGTCGTCAAGCACCGATGCCGCGACATCCTTGCTGAGCACGACGGCATCCGAACTCGAGAAGAGTGCCGAGTCCTCTACAGCGCCATCGCGCACGAGCGCGATGAATGTGCCTGGACCGTGACCGGTGAACTCGACAAGATCCTTCGACCACGCCTTGCCATCCGGGCCGTGTTTGCCGCTCTTATATTTGTCGACCGAGTACTCGAGCGCGAGCATCGAGCCGGCTAACTGGCTGTTGACGACAGTTGTTACCGAGGAACTCAGGGTTGCGGCAGAAACAACCCCGACAAGCGCGAGCACGACAGCGACAACGCTCGCGACGCTGAAGACGAGCCGGCGGCGCAGCGTCCACGGCGCGCGCGTGCGGCTCACGCCGGCCTCAGCACATAACCGACGCCGCGCACCGTGTGGATCATGGGAGGCATACCCGCATCGATCTTCTTGCGTAGATACGAGACGTACAGATCGACGATGCTCGCTCGCCCCGCGAAATCGTAGTTCCACACCCGGTCGAGGATTTGAGCGCGCGAGACCACGTGCTTCGGGTTGCGCATCAGGTACCGCAGCAGCTCGAACTCGGTTGTCGTCAGCGCAACAACCTTGCCAGCCCGACGCACCTCGTAGCTCGACTCATCGAGCACGAGGTCGCCCACCTCGAGAATCGATCCCTCTTCCGACACCGTTTGGGCAGCTCTCCTCAAAAGGGCACGCAGGCGAGCGACGAGCTCCTCGAGGCTGAACGGTTTAGTCATGTAATCATCGCCACCGGCGGTAAGCCCGATGATCCGATCATCAACCGAGTCCATCGCCGTGAGGAAGAGCGTTGGCACTAAAGCGCCGAGGGCCCGAAGGTCGGCGAGCAGGGCGAGTCCCGTGGTGTCAGGCAGCATGATGTCGAGAACCACGATGTCGGGCTGGTTCGCCCGAAACAGTTCGATCGCGTCCGCACCGTTGCCCGCGACATCCACCGACCAGCCCTCGTAAGCAAGCGCGAGGCTAACGAGGCTCGTGAGCGTCGGTTCGTCATCGACGAGCAGCACACGAATCGGAGAGCCGTCAATGCGGGTCAGGCGGGGGAGTGTCGCGAGAACTGCGCGGCGCCGTCCCGAAATCTCCACGGGCAGGGGAGAAGACTCGGGCGTTGACACTTATCGATTATGAGGACGCAGGCCGATGGACGCTAGTGAGTCGCCCACATTCATATTTGATTCACACAATCTCATGCGGAACACAGAATTGCACCCCGTACGGTGCTGGAATGGTCAATCACGTTGCAGCCAGACAGGCGTCCTATGACCACCCGCGCGCCCAGGGCGGCGAGCGCAGTCCTGGTGTGCTCGGCGCCGTCGAGCTCGTGAAGGCGGGGATAGGGTCTTCGGCGCTCGCTGCTCGCCTACGTCGGCCGCGATTCTTGCGTGGTCCGTACCTGCCACGGGCAGTGGATGCGACACCCCTTACGACCGCGCGACTCGCTCTTCGCCCGCACCGGCTGACGGATGCCGATGCCTGGCACCGGCTGCAATCTAACCCCGACGTCGTGCGATACATGTCGTGGGGAATCCGCACTCGTGCCCAATCGCGCGAACATCTGGCGGCACGTTCGCGCCACACAAGGCTCTGGCAGACTGATGATTTTCTCGCTCTCGCCATCGAGCACGACGGCACTCTCATCGGCGATGTCTCCCTGCAGCTGCGATCCGTCGATCACGACGTTCGTTCTGTTGAGATGGGCTGGGTCATCGATCCCGCGTATCAGGGTCGTGGCTACGCGAGTGAGGCAGCGAAGGCTGTCCTGGATATAGCGTTCAACCAGGTAGACGCGCGATTCGTCACCGTGGTCATCGATCGCCGAAACGAACGCAGCGTCGCTCTAGCCGAGCGATTGGGGTTCCGCACTCTGTCGAGCGACGCACGCAATCGCCTGATGACGATGGTGCCCGAAGACTTCAGGTCTGCCTAGGCCCTGAGCATCCTGAGCCCGGCGTCTACAAGCGCGACTCGGGGGAGCGTCGACAGCTTTGAGAGCGGCACCCAACGAGCCTCGTCGCTCGAGCCGTCTGTTTCGTGGCGGAGCTCGCCGCCCGTGATGCTGGCCTCGTACACGATTCGAAGTGCGTGCAGGGGTCGACCGACGGCTGTCAGGCGCTCAGTCGCGGGAATGATCTTCGAGTCGACTCCGATGAGGCGACCGAGTTCAGCCTCGTAGCCCGTCTCCTCTCGGATCTCGCGTATCGCAGCATCCGCAGGATCCTCACCGGGGTCGATCCCGCCTCCCGGTAGTGACCAGGCGTTGCCGCCGATCCAGTGGCTAAGCAGGATGCTGTCATCCCGGATGATCACTCCGTAGGCCGCCACTCGAATATCCACCATCGCAGCATATGGCGCTCGCGACGATGTCGGCCGCTTCCACGCACAAACGCCCCGCTCAAGGCGGGGCGTTTGGTGGAACAGCGAGTCTTAGAGCTGTGGCACGAGAGCGAATGTCACAGCGCCGCTCTCACCAACTTCTGCATCGAGAGTCTTGTCTCCCAGCGCCTCGGCCGCTGTGGGCTCGAGGAAGATGCGCGCACCATTGGACTCGACAAGCGAGTCACCGGGTTCGCCCTGGCCAACGACGGCGACCGCGAAGTCACGCTCGCTGTCTCCCGGCTGGATGCGTAGTGCGCCATCGGTGACCTGCGGGTCACGTTCGACGATCGACTTAACGACCGTAGTGGCTGTTTCAGTGAGGGTGAGCATGTGCTTCCTTTCCTTGTGCAGCAACGAATCAGCCACGCTTCCGTACTTGCGCCGACAGATCAAGCTGTGAGCGAGACGTCCAGAAGACTCACACGTTGGTTTTGTGTTCATAACTCCTGCACGAGTCGTCATCTTCGCTGGGTGAGCCCCGTAATTCCGGGGCACTTGCTGTGCGCGCGGCCGGTTCTGCAGGAGTTATGAACACTGCACGCTCTCGACTAGGCGCTAGCTCGCTGCCGTGAGCACTACGCGCGCGGCAGCGGCGATCAGAGCGTCGTCGTAGGCGGCATCCGGATCGGCCTTGCTAGACATAATTGCAATGCTGATCGGGGTATCCCCGGGTGGGTAGACGATCGCGATGTCGTTACGTGTGCCGAAGGCGCCGGCCCCCGTCTTATCGCCGGCCTTCCAGCCTGGGGGGAGCGCGGCGCGAATGAGAGTGTCGCCCGTGGTGTTCGCGTTGAGCCAGTCGTTCAGGATGTCGCGCTTGTCTGCTGGCAGAGCGTCGCCGATCGCATATCGGCCGAGGCTCTCGGCCAGCGCGCGCGGGCTGCTCGTGTCTCGCGGGTCACCAGGCACGGCGCTATTGAGGTCGGTCTCGGCGCGGTCGAGTTGCGTGACCCGATCTCCCTGTTCTCGAAGAATCGCGGTGAGTGCGGCCGGTCCGCCGAGATCTGCGAAGAGCAGATTGGCGGCGGTGTTGTCCGAGTAGCGAACAGCCGCATCGCAGAGCTCGCGGATGGTCATCCCTGTCTCGACATTCTGTTCAGTGATGGGGGAGTGCGACACGAGGTCATCGGATGTGTAGGTGACGACCTCCTCTAGTTCCGGAATACTCCGTCGCCCCAGCACCGCCCCCGCCGCGAGCGCTTTGAAGGTGGAGCAGAATGCGAAGCGTTCGTCCGCCCTGTACTCAAGCGTCCAGCTTGTCTTCGGGTCGATGGCGAAGACACCCAATCTCGCCCCGTACTGTGCCTCCAAGGCGGCAAAATCGTCGTCGGCGTTCTGCGTCGGGAGCGGAGTTGGCTTGGGTGTCGCCGTCGGCTTCGCTTCTTCGACGATCGGTGCGCAGCCGGCGAGGGGGATCAGGAGGGCCGCCGCCATGACCGCGCGTCGGGACACCTTCGCCGTAGTTGTGCGGTTGTCGACTCCAAGCTCGCGGCGATTGGTCAACACTGCACTCCCTCATGCGCGGGAGTTTTCCCCGATCGCCGTCGCCACCCTACTGAGGTCGGTCGCGTCCAAGCTGAGCGTTCCGACACGACTCCGCGATAATCTGGCGGCGTGAGTGACGAATCCACCTGGCGGCCTGACGTACTTGGCCCTGGCTTCGAGCAACTCACGCTCCCGCTCGGAACGGACGCGGAGGGAGAGGTCGTTGCGACCCTCGTACGCGCTTTGCCGCAGCAACCCCACCTTCTCGACCGGCTGCTCGGTAAGCAGCCGCCTCTCGTAGACGTAGATGTTCTCTATGTGCACGGATGGTCCGACTACTTTTTCCAGAAACGGCTCGCCTCGTTCTGGACCTCCCGCGGTGCCCGCTTCTTCGCACTCGACCTTCGCAAGTACGGTCGCAGCCTTCGCCCGGGCCAGACTCCCGGATACATCACCGATCTGCGCACCTATGACGAGGACATCGCTGCTGCTCTGACGGCGATGGGACGGGATGCGACGAGCTCCCGTCGCTTGGTGCTCGTCGGGCACTCGACCGGGGGACTGACACTGAGCTTGTGGGCCGCCCGCAATCCCGGTGTCGTGTCGGCAGTCATCCTGAACAGTCCGTGGCTGGAGTTTCAGCTCAGTGCGGCGACCCGCGCGGCGATCACCCCCATGGTGGGTCTCGGCGCGACCTTACGCCCGCTCGCCGTCGCGCCCCAGGTCGACCTGGGCTTCTACTCCCGTGCCCAGACCGAAACCCGCGAACCCGACGATGTGGAGACCAACCTTCAGTGGCGGCCCGAGCTCACCATGGCGGTGCACGCGGGCTGGCTTAACGCTGTCATCACGGGCCACGCGCAGGTAGCGGCAGGCCTGTCGGTGGATGCCCCGGTGCTCGTGCTGTTGTCTGCCCGGTCCGCCATTCCCTCGAGGTGGTCAGACGAACTCACCCGTGCAGACACCGTGCTCGTCGTCGATGACATCGCTCGGGCCGCGCTCAAGCTCGGCCCATCGGTGAGCGTCGAGCGCATCGACGGGGCGATCCACGACGTGTTTCTCTCACGTCACGATGCTCGCGAACATGCCTATCACCGCCTCGCGTGGTGGGTGGACGGGCTAATCGCGCGACGAGTACCTGTTCGTCGGTAGTGGGCCTGACCTGCCGGGGAGTTTCACTGAACAGACTTGGGTTGTGTAGCAGCACGACGTCGAGGAAGACTTATTGCAACAAGATGCTCAACCTGAGGGGGCGATTGTGACAAAGCCCGCGCCGCCTCAATGATTTCGACGTCGTACCCTGTCGTTCGACCGTGATGCTGCCTCAGGTGCTCTTCCCAGGTGCCGACCTGGAATGTCTCCACAAGGAAGCCGGGCCGCTCACGGTCTTCCGAGACAGACCAACTGCGGGCACCAGTTCGCCGCCGGCTCATTTCGACAGTGCGCATGGCCTCAAGGAATGCCGCTCGATCACTCTCGGCCACTTCGTAGCGCACGATCACCAAGGTTGCGCCATCGGGGTCGAGCGTTGGTGTAGCCGGCTTCGAATCTCCCTCGTCACCGAGTGGCGTTGCTATGGGAGGCACGTCGGTAAGGGGCATCGGTAGCGATGCCCGGCTTTTGTCCTCCGTTGAGTGCAGCGGCCACATTACGAGCAACGCGGCTCCCAGCACAACAACTACTCCGGCGCCCGCCATCGTTTGCGGGATGCCGAGAAGACCGCCCACTCCGCCAATAAGCGCCGATCCGATGGCAGTGCCCCCGAAGAGCACGAGCTGGTAGACGGAGAGGCCGCGCGTTCGAACCCAGGCGGGCAAGAATGCCTGCACCGTGCCATTCAACGCGGCGATCACGCCGATCCACGCGAGACCGACAATCACGAGCACAGGAAGCGTGAACCACAGAGAGTCGGAGAGCGCGGTCACCGCGATGCCCACACCGTACGCTGCGCTCGTGACGAGAACCAGTTTGTTTGTTCCCAGTCGTGCGCGCGCTCGAGGAAGAACAAACGCTCCTGCGATAGAACCAATCCCCAGAGCGGCGAGCAAGAGCCCGTATCCATTCGAACTGAGACCGAGCCGGTCGCTCGCGAGCACCGGAAGTAGGGCCCACAGAGCATTGGCCGGGATGATGAAGATCAACAGCTGCACGTACATCCGTCGCACAACGCCGGCGTGGACGACGTATCGCAGTCCCGCTCGAGTCGCCGACATGAAACGCTCGCGCTGAGCCGCGGGCTCCTCATGGCCACGGTAGAGGAACAGGACGAGCAAGAGGCCAGCGAAACTCAACGCGTTCAACGCAAAGACAAACGGCACTCCCCACGATCCGATGATGATTCCCGCGATCGCCGGCCCGATAGCGCGCGCTACATTGACGCCGATCGATGATAACGAGGCCGCATCGGCAATCAGCGGTCTCGGGACCACGCTCGGCACGAACGCTTGATACGCCGGCAGTTGCACGGCGGATGCGATCCCCAGCGCGAACGTAAACGCGAGCAGTAACAGAGGAGTCATAACCCCGGTAGCAGTGAGGATCGCCAGCCCTGCGGCGATCAGTGCTTGTGCTGACTGCACACCGATGAGGAGATGCCTCTTATTTGCGAACTCTCCCAGCACCCCAGCCGGAATCCCGAAGAGCAGCACGGGTGCCGCCGCCGCCGTGGAGACGAGGGCGATGACCGCGGGGGAAGCGTGCTGCTCGACCAAGAACCACTGCGCCCCGACAGTCTGCATCCAGCCGCCAATGTTGCTGACGACATCCGCGATCCACAGCCAACGAAAGATCGTCACGCCTAACGGAGCAAGTGCGCCCAACCGCTGAGGCGCGGCGGTCGTCGCGCCAGTCATGCGGCCAGCATGCTCGTGGCCATGATGCAATCCACGCCCGAAGCAGAGCGTTTCATCAATCATCTCTTTTCTCTCGATGCGGCTGTAAAGAAGGGGATGAAGACGCAGTCCGGCTGATGGACGGCGTTCTTATGGTGTGGAGCCTAGGGGAATCGACACCCCACACGCACGGACAAATAGAGGAAGAATGGCGGCCGGTTTGTTGAACGAAGAACGCGCCCGTTGATTAAATGCAGAACGCCCCCGTTCTGTGGGAGGCGTTCTCATCTTGTGGAGCCTAGGGGAATCGACGCCCCACACGCACGGCCGCCACGTCGCAGAATCGTAGGAACGCCTCCCAGTCGATTAAACGAAGAACGCCGCCCATACGATGGGCGGCGTTCCTATTCTGTGGAGCCTAGGGGAATCGAACCCCTGACCTCCTGCTTGCAAAGCAGGCGCTCTACCAATTGAGCTAAGGCCCCGTTTCGGGAAATCTTCGTGAGAAGGATTTCGTGGGGGTACGTGGACTTGAACCACGGACCTCTTCGTTATCAGCGAAGCGCTCTAACCGCCTGAGCTATACCCCCGAAGGGCAGATACGAGAGTATCGCACCCCAAGGTGTTTCTTCTAATCGAGACTAGTTGTTGGTGAATCCGACGAGCAGACCACCGGTGATACGCACGCTGAAGTTGTAGAGCATGGCCGCGATAGCACCGAGAACGGTGCCAACAACGGTGTTCAACACAGCAACAATCAGCGCAAAGAACGCCACCTGGCCCAGCGAGAAGTTCGCGGCAACGCTGAAGTCGGGGTCACCCAGGATGTCCTTCAGGATGTCGTCCAAATCACCGAAGATTCCGGTGGAGTTGAGAACAACCCAGATCAGGATCGTGGCGACCACAAGAACGATGCCAAGCGACACAGCGATGAGGAACGACAATTTTACGGCCGACCAGAAGTCGACATACACGAGCTTGAGACGCACCTGTTTGGTGGCCACTGTGCGCTGCGACTTGCGCTGCAGCTTCTCCGCGACACTACTCATCTACTGACTCGTCCTTCCCAGCGGGAGTCTCACCCTGGTCAGCTTCCGCGACCGAGGCTTCGTCATCCTGGTTTTCTAGATTTCGTTCACTGTTTCTGGCGATTGCGATGATCTTGTCGTCTTCGGCAAACCTAGCAAATACAACACCCATAGTGTCCCTGCCCTTAGCAGGAACCTCAGCGACAGAAGAGCGTACCACCTTGCCTCCTGCAAGAACCACGAGAACCTCGTCCTCGTCACCCACGATGAGCGCGCCAGCGAGGTCGCCCCGGTCATCGTTGAGCTTGGCAACCTTGATACCCAAGCCACCGCGGTTCTGCACGCGGTACTGGTCGACCGAGGTGCGCTTCGCGAAACCACCCTCCGTCACGACGAAGACATATCCGTCGTCGGTGACAACGGATGCCGAGAGCAGAGAGTCTCCATCGCGGAAGTCCATGCCCTTAACACCGGAGGTGCTTCGACCCATGGGGCGCAGCGCCGCATCCGATGCCGTGAACCTAATCGACATGCCCTTGCGGGAAACGAGAAGCACGTCGTTGTCTTCTTCGACGAGCAGAGCAGAGACGAGTTCGTCATCCTCGCGAAGGTTCACGGCGATGATTCCACCGGTGCGGTTCGTGTCGTACTCGGTGAGTGCCGTCTTCTTGACGAGGCCACCGCGGGTAGCAAGCACGAGGTACTTGGCTGCCTGGTAGTCACGGATGTCGAGAATCTGCGCGATCTCTTCGCCGGGCTGCATTGCGAGCAGGTTAGCGACGTGCTGACCCTTCGCGTCACGGCCGGCTTCTTGTAGTTCGTACGCCTTCGCGCGGTAAACACGGCCGGTGTTTGTGAAGAACAGGAGCCAGTGGTGCGTTGTGGTCACGAAGAAGTGGTCAACAACATCGTCGGCACGAAGCTGGGCGCCCTTGACTCCCTTGCCACCGCGGTGCTGGCTGCGGTAGTTGTCGCTACGGGTGCGCTTGATGTATCCGCCACGCGTGACGGTGACGACCATCTCTTCTTCGGGGATGAGGTCTTCGACGCTCATGTCTCCGTCGAAGCCGAACATGATCTCCGTGCGACGATCGTCACCGAAACGATCGACAATTTCTTGTAGTTCCGTCTTGACGATGTTGCGCTGTTCGGCGGGGGTGCTAAGGATGTGGTGGTACGTCGCGATGAGACGCTCGAGTTCGTCGTGCTCGTCAATGATCTTCTGACGCTCAAGAGCTGCAAGACGACGCAGTTGCATGTCGAGGATGGAACGTGCCTGAAGGTCGTCGACATCCAGGAGCTTCATGAGTCCCTCGCGGGCGTCATCAACGGTGGCCGACGCGCGGATAAGAGCGATGACCTCGTCCATTGCGTCGAGTGCCTTGAGGTAACCACGCAGAATGTGGGCGCGTTCTTCGGCCTTGCGCAGACGATACGTCGTGCGGCGGATGATCACGTCGATCTGGTGGTCGATCCAGTGACCGATGAAACCATCGAGCGGCAGGGTGCGCGGGATGCCATCAACGATCGCGAGCATGTTTGCACCGAAGTTGTCTTGCAACTGAGTGTGCTTGTAGAGGTTGTTGAGCACAACCTTGGCGACCGCGTCACGCTTGAGCACGATCACGAGGCGCTGGCCGGTGCGGCCCGAGGTCTCGTCGCGGATGTCCGCGATTCCAGAAACCTTGCCGTCCTTAACGAGGTCGGCGATCTTCAGCGCGAGATTGTCGGGGTTGACCTGGTACGGCAGCTCGGTGACCACGAGGCACGTGCGACCCTGTAGCTCTTCGACACTGACAACGGCACGCATCGTGATCGATCCGCGACCGGTGCGGTAGGCATCCTGGATTCCCTTAACGCCCAGGATCTGCGCGCCAGTGGGGAAGTCGGGTCCCTTGACTCGCTGGATGAGAGCCTCGAGCAGTTCCTCGCGATCGGCGTCGGGGTTGTCGAGCGCCCATAGTGCGCCGGCCGCAACCTCACGCAGGTTGTGCGGCGGGATGTTCGTGGCCATACCGACAGCAATACCCACGGAACCGTTGACGAGCAGGTTCGGGAAGCGCGCCGGGAGCACGATGGGCTCCTGGGTCTTTCCGTCGTAGTTGTCCTGGAAATCAACGGTCTCTTCGTCGATGTCCCGAACGAGCTCCATCGCGAGGGGAGCCATCTTGGTCTCGGTGTATCGAGGAGCGGCCGCGCCATCGTTTCCGGCGGACCCAAAGTTGCCCTGGCCGAGAGCGAGCGGGTAACGCAGGCTCCAGGGCTGAACGAGACGAACGAGCGCGTCATAGATCGAGGAGTCACCGTGGGGGTGGAACTGCCCCATGACCTCGCCGACGATGCGGGTGCACTTGTTGAATCCCTTGTCTGGACGGTAGCCGCCGTCGTACATCGCGTAAATAACGCGCCGGTGCACGGGCTTGAGCCCATCCCGAACGTCGGGCAGCGCACGCCCGACGATAACGCTCATCGCGTAGTCGAGGTATGACCGCTGCATCTCGAGCTGAAGGTCGACCTGGTCGATCTTGTCGTGACGCGCGTCGACGACAGCCTTGTCGAAGGTGGGTTCCGGCGTGGTGGGGGTTTCTTCGTCAGCCATGGGAGGCCTTTCGTCTAAGAGATTTCGACAAGCTCAATCAGCGGGGAGGCGCTAGATGTCGAGGAATCGAACGTCTTTGGCGTTGCGCTGGATGAAGTTGCGTCGAGATTCAACGTCTTCACCCATGAGGGTCGAGAAGATCTCGTCGGCCGCGGCCGCGTCATCCAGAGTCACCTGAAGAAGCGTGCGAGTGGCTGGGTCCATCGTGGTTTCCCACAGCTCGGTGTAGTCCATCTCACCGAGACCCTTGTAGCGCTGGATGCCGTTGTCTTTCGGGATGCGCTTGCCTGCAGCAATGCCATCGGCCATGAGAGCGTCACGCTCACGATCGCTGTACACGAACTGGTGCTCGGCGTTCGTCCACTTGAGTCGGTACAGCGGGGGCTGCGCGAGGTACACGTATCCGTGATCGATCAGTGGACGCATGTAGCGGAACAACAGCGTGAGCAGCAGGGTCGTGATGTGCTGGCCGTCGACGTCGGCGTCGGCCATGAGCACAATCTTGTGATACCTGGCCTTCTCGGGGTCGAAGTCCTCGCTGATTCCGGCACCGAACGCGGTGATCATCGCCTGTACTTCGGTGTTGGCCAGAGCGCGGTCGAGGCGCGCCTTCTCCACGTTCAGGATCTTGCCGCGCAGAGGAAGGATCGCCTGGAACTCAGGGTTGCGACCCTGAACAGCCGAGCCGCCTGCAGAGTCACCCTCGACGATAAAGATTTCAGAGAGCGACGGGTCTTTGCTCGAGCAGTCCCGCAGCTTTCCGGGCATTCCGCCGGATTCCAGAAGGCCCTTGCGACGAGTCTGCTCGCGAGCCTTTCGCGCGGCGATTCGGGCTTGGGATGCCTGAATCGCTTTGCGAATGACATCCCGCGCCTGCGTGGGGTTGCGATCGAACCAGTCACCGAGCTGCTGACCGGCGACGCGCTGCACGAATGCCTTCGCCTCGGTGTTGCCGAGCTTGGTCTTGGTCTGGCCCTCGAACTGCGGCTCGGAGAGCTTGACCGAGATAACCGCGGTCAGACCTTCGCGAACATCATCACCGGAGAGGTTCTCGTCCTTTTCCTTGATGATGTTCTTCTCACGGGCATAACGGTTGACGAGAGTTGTCAGCGCGGCGCGGAAACCCTCTTCGTGGGTTCCACCCTCGTGAGTGTTGATCGTGTTGGCATAGGTGTGCACGGACTCGGTGTAGCCGTTGGTCCATTGCATCGCGACCTCGAGGGAAATCTTGCGATCGCTGTCCTCGGATTCGAAGGCGATGACATCCGGGTGGATGAGCTCGTTCTTCTTCGCGTTGTTGAGGTAGTCGACGTAGTCGGCGAGGCCGCGCTCGTACATGTAACTCACGACGACAGGATTTCCCTCGTCATCCGTGGTGCGCTCATCGGTGAGGGTGATGCGCAGGCCCTTGTTGAGGAACGCCATCTGCTGGAAGCGCGCGCGCAGAGTTTCGTAATCGAACTCGACGGTCTCAAACGTTTCCTTGCTCGGCCAGAAAGTCTGCTGGGTTCCGGTCTCTGTGGTCGCTTCTCCGCGTTCGAGGGGAGCGACGGGAACACCGTTCTTGAAACTCATGCGCCAGACATAGCCCTGGCGGCGCACCTCGGTGTCGACCTCGCTCGATAGAGCGTTGACCACGGAAATACCCACACCGTGCAAACCACCGGAGACCGCGTATCCGCCGCCACCGAATTTTCCACCGGCGTGCAGGATCGTCATGACGACCTCGACGGTCGACTTGTTCTCCTGCTTGTTGAGGTCGACCGGGATGCCGCGACCGTTATCGCGCACGCGAAGCCCACCATCTTTGCGGATGTAGACCTTGATGTCATCGCAGTAGCCCGCGAGTGCCTCATCGACCGAGTTGTCAACGACCTCATACACGAGATGGTGAAGACCTCGGGGACCAGTCGAACCGATGTACATACCGGGGCGCTTGCGCACGGCCTCGAGACCTTCGAGGATTTGGATCTGGTCGGCGCCATAACTATCGGCGGCTACGTGACCGTTAGCGACAATCGAGCTGGGAGCTGCTGGTTCTACCGACTCCGGCGAAGTAGCAGACTCTGGAGTCTCTGGCGTTACCGAATCTTCTGGCAGGTCTTCCGAGGGCGTGATTGTCATAGAGAAGTGGTGCTCCTACCTATCGAGTAACGCGTCATCCAACGCAGGATTCTCGAAGATGAGAAGTGCTTATGGCGACCGTTAACATTCTACCAATATCGGTCGCCATATAAGGGGTGAATCGCGATCTGTGGGACTTTCGGAGCGCACCCGACCTGATTTGCCTTGCTACCCGTAAGTATCCCGAGGGCCACGGCCTGGAATAGATCTGGGGCCGCGTTTCCACGATGGGGCGTTCGGCCCGTCAAACCGCACGGACTGAATGCCGGCGTCCGGGTACCTATTCGCAATCGTCGTAGTGATGTGACTGCGCATCAATCGAAGCTGCGTAGCCCACGCTGTCGAGTCGCATTGCACGGCGAGCACACCGTCTTCGATGCTCAGCGGCGTCGAATGTTCCGCGGTCTCCGCGCCGACGAGGTCCGGCCAGGACAACAGGAGTTCGCTCTTTGCCAGGGATGACGTCCAGCCCATCTTGACGGTGAGCACATCCATGACGTCACCGAGACCGTGGGGATCGCGGCCCGCACCGAACGGAACGCTGGATGCTTCGCGCTTCTTCTTCTCCCGCTTTCTCGCCATGGGGGAGCGGCTCGTGGCATCCCCAAACACCTGACGGAATCGCAGGTAGACGGAAACGTGTTCTTCGCCAGACGCCTCAAGGTTCTCTTCGTCAGTCATCTGTCACCACCCGACCGGCCTTGATTCGAACTACATGAGCAGCGAGCGCTTCGGGCACATCGTCGTACACGGCCGCGGTGATCAGAACTTGCTCAAAATCGCCGACCGCATCCGCGAGGCGACCGCGACGCGATTCGTCGAGCTCAGCAAACACATCGTCGAGAATTAGTACGGGATCCCCCGATGACGACTCTCGGCGCAAAACCGCGGCGGATGCGAGTTTCAGCGCGAGCGCGAATGACCAGGATTCGCCGTGACTCGCGTAGCTCCGCGCGGCAAGTCCGTTAAGACCGAGCACCAGGTCGTCGCGATGGGGTCCCGCGAGAGTGACGCCGCGGTCGAGTTCTGCGCGCCGAAGGCGCGCGAGCGCTGCGCGAAAGGCTTCGGCCGCGACATCGATCGAGACGATTCCCGCTCGCGTGGCCGCGTCATCCACCACGTCATCGTCGGTCGACGAGGCAAAGATGCTGAGATTGCTCGAGAGAGTTGCGGCATGATCGGCGCCAGCAATTGCCGCGTAAGCGGCAGCGACCTCGGGATCGAGTTCGGCAACGAGGGAACTACGTGCATTGATGATCTCGGAGCCGAACGCGATCAGCCGCTCGTCCCATATCTCGAGCGTCGAAAGTTGTGATTCCTTGACGCCGGAAGACCTCGCCGATTTCAAGAGCGTGTTGCGTTGGCGCAGAACTCGCTCATAGTCGGCAATGACTCCGCTCAGTCGTGGCGAGCGAAGCACAAGAAGCTCGTCCATAAATTTGCGACGGCCGGAAGGCTCCCCTCTCACGAGAGAAAGATCTTCCGGAGCGAACAACACACTCGAGAAGTAACGCGGGAGCTCGCGAGTCTTGATGGCGGATCGGTTGATCTGCGCGCGATTGGCAGACCCACGATTCAGTTGAACTTCGGCGAGAATCTCACGATCGGAATGGCTCAGCCGAGCCCGGACAATCGCCGATTCCTGTCCAGCGCGAATCATCGCGTGATCAACCGATACCCGGTGCGAGCCCAGAGTTGAGAGATACCCGAGTGCCTCAACGAGATTGGTTTTTCCCTGACCGTTGCTCCCCACGAACAGGTTAGAACCTGGACTCAGGGCGACATCCAGAGACTCGTAGTTTCTGAAATCTGTGAGGTTGAGGTGGGTGACTATCACGTGACAGTCACCTAGCTCTTGCGAACGGAGTGTCCACCAAACTGGTTTCGTAGGGCCGCAACTGCCTTCATCGAGGGCGAGTCCTTTTGACGAGAAACGAAGCGCGCGAAAATTGCGGCGCTGATCGTCGGTACGGGCACGGCACGATCGAGTGCGTCGTGCACTGTCCAGCGACCCTCTCCGGAATCCTCGACGTATCCGGAGATATCAGCGAATTCCGGATCTTCTTCGAGAGCCTTCACGAGGAGCTCAAGAAGCCAGGAGCGCACGACGGTTCCGCGCTGCCACGCCTTGAAGGAACCGGTGACGTCGTGAACGAGATCCTTGCGGCTGTCGAGAAGTTCGTATCCCTCGGCCCACGCCTGCATGAGCGCGTATTCGATTCCGTTGTGCACCATCTTCACGTAGTGACCTGCGCCCACGGGCCCGGCGTGCACAAATCCCTCGTCGCGCGGTCCCTCAGGACGGAGCGCGTCAAAAACTTCCGCGATTTCTTCAATGTCGGATGCTTCACCGCCGGCCATGAGTCCATAACCGTTCTCGAGGCCCCAAATACCCCCGGAAACTCCGACATCCACGAAACGAATCTGCTTCGTCGCGAGGAATTCTGCGTGAATGCTGTCTTCGGTGTAACGCGAGTTACCACCGTCGATGACGAGGTCACCCGGGCTCAGAACCTCGGAAACATCCTTGATGACCTGATCGGTGATGGCCCCTGACGGAACCATGACCCACACAACTCTCGGAGCGGGAAGCGTTGCGGCCAATTCGGCCAGGGTGGCGACGTCGGTTACGTCAGGATTCGGGTCGAATCCCGTGACGGTAACGCCCTTGTTGCGCAGGCGAGTGCGCATGTTGTTGCCCATTTTGCCCAGGCCGATGATACCGATATGCATGAAAACTCCTGTTGAGAGCTGTTAACGAAGCAGCAGGTTGGGCTGCAGAAGATACTTGTAGTTGTCCGCGCCCGGCTGGTCCTTGGAGGACTGGCTGGTGATGAGTACGGGACCCGGCTTGTTGGGGTTGTCGGTCTTAGTGAAGGAGATCCGCACGAACTCGGAGTGAACCGAGCTCAGCCCATCAAGCAAGAACTGCGGTTTGAGTGAAACAACGGTGTCGACGCCGGTGAGGAAAGCATCGATGGATTCGGATGCCTGAGCTTGCTCGGATCCGATCGCTTCGAGCGTCACACCGTCGATCGTGAAGGAGAACCGCAATGCAGCCTCCCGCTCGAGCACGAGAGAGACGCGTCGAACTGCCTCGATGAGTTCCGCAGTGTTGACGACTGCGTAGTTATCCACAGTTTCGGGAAAGAGTCGTCGAACTGGGGGAAAGTTTCCCTTGATCAGCAGCGACGTAACGGTCTTCTTGTCGGCTTGGAAGGCAATGAGCTCGCGGTCATCCGCGCTCGTAATTGCTACCGAGACAGTTCCGCTGTGCCCGAAGGTCTTACCGATCTCGATGAGAGTGCGAGCGGGAACAAGAGCTGTTGCGGTCTCAAGACCGGAGGTGCCCGAATCCCATTCGATCTCGCGAACGGCGACTCGGTAGCGGTCCGTCGCGACGAGAGAAATCGCGTTTTCGGATACCTCGAGCTGTACACCCGTGATTACCGGGGTTACGTCATCCCGAGATGCGGCAACCGCGACCTGCGCGATTGCTTGCGAAAAGTCTTCGGCCTTGATGAGACCCGAGTTCTCCGACACCTGCGGAAGAGTCGGGTACTCCTCGACGGGCATGCTCAGCAGGGTGAACTTCGCCGAACCACAAGAAACAGCGATTCGGCCATCTTCGGTGGCGAAAGTAACGGGAGCATTGGGAAGACGGTTGGCAATATCAGCCAAAAGCCGACCGGAGACCAGAATCTTGCCGGGTTCATCTACCTGAGCAGCAATCTCGGTGCGAGCCGAAACTTCGTAGTCAAACGACGAGAGTGTGAGTCCATCAGTGGTGGTCTCGATAAGAACACCGCTGAGGATAGGGAGGGTGGTGCGTTGGGGGAGCAGCTTGACTGCGAACGAGACGGCCTCGCTGAAGACATCTCGGTTGACCTGGAACTTCACTTACGTCACCCCTTACGCGTTGGTGTGGTCTGGCCGTTAATACTGGCACAGGGAAACTCCTCGAACTCCAAGGGTTATTTCACTAGCCATTTCTTTTCTTTAAGGAACAACACTCTTAACCGCTGTGGAGACTGTGAATAACTCTTGTCATCCCAGTCGCTGTATGGAAACTACATCGGTGTGAGATGTAGAACCTCGGTGGTGAACTTCCGTGGAGAGTCTCACGGTGTCGTCGGCGGCCGATTCGAATTCCACAGAGTGGAGATTCCAATCAACAATTTTTCCGGCGAGTCCCACGAGTTATCAACAGGTTATCCACACAGTGTGAAAACTCAGCTCTTATTGAAGCGGTGGTTCTGTTTGATGCGACTAGTGAGCTCGGTGACCTGGTTGTAGATCGAGCGGCGCTCCTTCATCAGCTCAGTGATCTTCTTGTTGGCGTACATCACTGTTGTGTGATCGCGATTGCCGAAGAGTTGGCCGATTTTGGGGAGGGAAAGGTTGGTCATCTCTCGGCAGAGATACATCGCAATTTGTCGCGCGGTTGCTACAGCCTGCGAGCGAGAAGAGCCGTAAAGGTCGTCAACCGTGAGTTTGAAGTAGTCAGCGGTGTGATTGATGATGTCGACCGGCGCGATGACATTGTCTTCGTCGAGAGTGATGAGGTCTTTGAGGACCGTCTGCACGAGCGCCATATCGACCGGCTGCCGATTGAGGTTCGCGAACGCCGTAACTCGGATGAGGGTTCCCTCGAGCTCGCGAATATTCGATGAGACCTTTGAGGCCATGTACTCGAGGATGTCGTTGTCGACAAGAAGTCGCTCGCTCTGAGCCTTCTTGCGAAGAATCGCGATGCGAGTCTCAAGATCGGGTGCCTGCACATCGGTGATCAGGCCCCACTCGAAACGCGAACGCATCCGGTCTTCAAAACCGGTGAGGTGCTTTGGAGGCAGGTCGCTCGTAATGACAACTTGCTTGTTGTGATCGTGAAGGGTGTTGAACGTGTGGAAGAAGGCTTCCTGAGTCGAATCCTTACCCTGCAGGAACTGGATGTCATCGATGAGCAGAATGTCGATCTCCCGGTACCGAGACTGGAAAACCGAAGACCTGTTATTTGCGATGGAGTTAATGAAGTCGTTTGTGAACTCTTCGCTACTGACGTAGCGCACCCGGATACCGGGGTAGAGGCTCTCGGCATAGTGACCGATCGCATGAAGAAGGTGAGTCTTGCCGAGACCTGACTCGCCATAGATGAAGAGAGGGTTGTAAGCCTTAGCCGGTGCCTCGGCCACGGCGACCGCTGCCGCGTGGGAAAAGCGGTTCGATCCACCGATAACAAAATTGTCGAAGCTGTATTTCGGATTCAACCGCGAATCACTGCGTCGGCCCTGATCGGGAGACACAACAACAGTGGGTTCGATGTAAGCCTGTTCGATGGGGTCCGGCGTTTGCTCGAGCGGGTCCTGCTGAATTTCGGGATTCACGACGATCGCGAAGTTCGCTACTTCCTGGCCGTCGCTAAGACCAGCGATCGCATTGAGCAGGGGTAGGCGGATGCGCTGTTCCAACATCCCTCGAGTGAGTTCGTTGGGAACCTCGAGGTAGAGAGTGCCGGCCATGATGCCCTTGGGCTCGACCAGGCTGATAAATCCGAGCAGCTGCGGAGTGATCCGCTCGTCGGACATGAGCCTGGACAGCACAGATTGCCAGATCTCCTGAGTTGAGTCCGGGGAATCCGACATGATCGTCCTCATCTTTGTTGCATTGTTATTCACAGGGTTATCCACCGAAGAAGGCCCGGTACATTGCAACTACTGCACCGTCAGCCCCCGCATTACGGCTGGGATTCACCTTAGTTGTCCACAGGGTGTCGTTACCAACCCCAGTTATACCCATGTGGATAATGCTGGGGACTGTCTCCAAAGTTTGACCCCACCGGTTTAACCCCGTACTTTTAATCAGTTGACTTCCAGCCGTATGGCTACCGACTTCTTTCCGGCCTTCAGAGCTGGGCTTTGGAGATATCACTATGAGTAAGAGAACTTTTCAGCCGAACAACCGCCGTCGCGCCAAGGTGCACGGCTTCCGTCTGCGCATGCGTACGCGTGCCGGCCGCGCAATCCTGAGCGCTCGTCGCCGTAAGGGTCGCACCGAGCTGTCCGCTTAGCATTTCCCTAGGTTTCCGGGTGCTCGACAGAGCTAACCGTGTGACCAGGCCAGCCGATTTCAAATCAGCTGTTCGCACTGGTCGCCGGTTTGGCACCGCCAACATGATTGTTCATGTTCGTGCGACAGCGCCAGGAGATCCTGTTCGCTTTGGATTCATCATCACCAAAGCGGTAGGTAATGCTGTGACACGAAACCTGGTGCGGCGCCGACTCAGGTCGGCATGTCGCACCGCTCTTCCGACCCTGGGAACAGGCACGGATGTTGTGGTCAGGGCACTACCAGGCTTATCCGAGAGTTCTTGGGTTAGCCTTCGGTCTGAGATTGCCGATTCCCTCGGCAGGGCAGTGGGGAGAAGATGAAGCGCGCGGCTGCTTTCGTGCTCCTTCTCCCGCGCAATATCTGCGTTGCGATTCTTACTGTTTATCGCGCAGTCATCTCTCCTCTCTATGGGGATGTCTGCCGCTACTACCCGTCGTGCTCGCACTACACACTTCAGGCCATCCAGCAGCACGGAGTCGTGCGTGGCGTGTGGCTTGGGACTCGCCGGATTGCCCGTTGCCATCCCTGGGCTGAGGGTGGCATCGATGATGTTCCCGCGCGTAGGCATGAGCGCTACGAGGTAACTCGTTCAGGTTTTGTTGTTTCACATAGCCATGGAAAGGGCTGACCACACACATGGATATTCTTTCCTTCTTCGGAACACTTCTGTGGCCGATTAAGTGGGTAATCGAGGCGATCCTTGTCGCCTTCCATTCGTTCTGGACATTCATTGGAATGGATGCCGACGCGGGCATCACCTGGATCCTCTCAATCGTCGGGCTCGTTCTCGTCGTGCGTGCGGCCCTGATCCCGATCTTCGTGCGCCAGATCAAGAGCCAGCGTCGGATGCTTGAAGTTGCCCCGCAACTCAAGAAGATTCAGGACAAGTACAAGGGCAAGAAGGATCAGTTCTCCCGCGAAGCAATGTCGCGCGAGACGATGGAGATGTACAAGAAGACGGGGACCAACCCGTTGGCTTCATGTCTTCCTCTGCTCCTTCAGATGCCGATCTTCTTCGGCTTGTTCTCGGTGCTCAACGATGCCCAGCACGAGAAGCCCAGTGTTGGTCTTCTTACCGAGAGCCTCTCGCGGTCCTTTGCAGAGTCTCACTTCCTGGGTGCGCCTCTGAAGTTGGCGATCAGCACGGCCGACGGCAACGTTGCGGTCATCGTCATCGCGGCGATCATGGTCGTTCTTATGACGGGTTCGCAGTTCATCACGCAGCTGCAGATCATGTCGAAGAATCAGTCGGCTGAGATGAAGGCCAGCCCGATGTTCAAGCAGCAGCGCATTCTGCTGTATCTGCTTCCGTTGGTCTTCGCGTTCTCGGGATTCACCTTCCCGCTCGGCGTGATGTTCTACTGGCTCGTATCCAACTTCTGGACGATGGGGCAGCAGTTCCTTGTTATTCGCAACATGCCGACCCCTGGCAGTGAGGCGGCTCTTGCTCGCGAGGCTCGCCTTGCCAAGGCACGCCAGCGCAAGGGCATCGTCGAAGAAATCGAGAACGGCGACACCGTCGTAGTCGAAGAGCCCAAGAAGCCCCAGCGCCAACAGCCCGTGGGTAAGAACCGTTCCAAGAAGCAGACCAAGAAGTGAGTGACGTGACTGACACGCAGTTTTCTGAGACCGAAGCAGTGATCGATTCCACCGAGACGGATGAGCTGTCACCGAGCGAACTCGAGGACGAGGGCGACATTGCGGCCGACTACATCGAGGAACTCCTCGACATCACAGATCTTGATGGTGACATCGAGATCGACACCCGCGGTGGACGTTCCTACGTTTCTGTGACGTCGGCCGAGAACGCCAACCTGCGGTTGCTGTCGAAGCCCGATACCGTCAACGCTTTGCAGGAGCTGACTCGTATTGCGGTTCAGACGAAGACGGGTGCGTTCTCCCGGCTCATCCTCGACATCGGCGGCTCACGCGAGGCACGCGCCTCGGAGCTGTCGCTGCTGGTGGATAAGGCCGTTGAGCGCATCGAGGGTGGCGCGGAGTCGGCGGCTCTTCCCCCCATGTCTTCCTACGAGCGCAAGCTTGTCCACGACATCGTCTCCGAGCGAGGGTTCTCGTCGGAGTCCGAGGGCGAAGGCCGCGACCGCCACACGGTGATCAAGCGCGCGTAGTTCCATTTCTAGAAAGGGCCGATGTTTCACGTGAAACATCGGCCCTTTCTCTTTCGCTAGTCACAGACGTGGTCAGTTGATCGACGAGCTCGCACGAGCTAACCGGTCTAAGCTCAGACCGGTTCAGCCTCGGTCCCTGAGCTTGTCGAAGGGAGTATCTCGACAAGCTCAGGATCATGTGGAGTGACTGGTTCGGTTCGTTAGAGAAATTGATCAAGCTTCCCGGTCGATCGAGCCGAAAGATTTCAGATGAAACATGGATCCTTTCTTTTTGCCAGGCCTGGATGATGCGCGCGGTGCTTGGTGAGGGGAACATTTCGACAAGCTCAGTGGCCGAGGAGAATGTGGTGCCCGGTCGTCGGCGACTCGAGCAGAGTCGCCATCTGCTCTGTTGAGCCGGAAAGTTCCACGTGAAACATGTGCGCTTTCTGCCAGTAGGTAGATGATGTTGCCCGAGCTTGTCGGTGGATCTTTTGACAGGCACAATGACCGGCCGAGATTGTGGGATCCATCCATTCGCTGATCCCACTGAGCCGTGTTTGTGGGTCCAGAGGGCATGCTCGAATTGAAACATTCGCCGCGCTGTTCCTGGTCGGTAGAGATCTCCATTCCTGGATCCCTTGAACTTACGTGTGCGAGGGAGGTCGGAGCGAAGTGCATCGAGAGCATTGGTCTCGGCAGGGAGGCCCGGCTTCTCCCTGTTTGCCCCAAAGAGGATGTTTCACGTGAAACATTGCGTGTACGCCTGAGTTCGCCCTTTTGGCCTAGCCCGAGTTGCTTCGGCAGAAAATTACCCATCTTGGCGGTCTGATCGCGCTCTATGACTGTGGGCAACTGATGGACGCGGTGTGGACACTTACGGCGAGGGGTGCCGCGCTGGACGAGCCGCGCTCTGTAGTTATGAACGTATGACTGCAGTTGACTCACGTGGCTACCATGCGAGGGCTGCGGTGAGGACTCACGCTGCAGTCGCGCCAATGGGCAGTGCTGTCCTTCAGAAAGTTCGATCAGTATCGCGGGATATTTTTCGGCCTATGCATTCCCGGACCCAGCACCCACGTCATGGTGGACGGTGGTGGGTGCTAGTCAAGTGCAATGAGCGTCCACTGAGGCTGTCCATCTATGCCGTGATCAATCCGGGTGCTGAGAGTCGCGGGGATGGCCGGGCATCTTCTGCTGGTGTCAAGGAGTGGCATGAGTTTCACCAGGGTGACGCATCCATCCCCAGATGATCTCGCGAAGTTCATAGCTTCTGCACGGAACTGTCACGGACATCGGTCGATACGCGGGATACGGGGGTCCGACCCGACCGGGGCCAGTCCCCGCAGAAGGTATGAGCATTTGGCGGCGATGACGCCTTCACCGACATGCACGTGCGTTGAGGCATTCGGGGACTCATGCACGCAGCGGCTGCCGCGGCCTACGCGTAGATTCACAGGTCGTGTTTGTCGGAGCGAGTATCTGGCGGGCTGCTGCGCGCGGGTGTGAGAGCAGTTCACCGACACAACTAATGGGCGGGACTGAACTCGTTGTTCTTAACTCCTGCAATGTTCATCGCTGGTTGGCCAAGACCTGCACGATTACGGGGAAAGCGTGCAACCGGGCCCGATCTTTGCAGGAGTTATGAACAGTCAGAGAACGGGTGTCGGGGGAGAGGTGATGTTTCACGTGAAACATCGGCCGTGAGATTGTCCGCGTGCCTCCCGATAGCTGTAGGTACGGCGTGGAGGGGCGGGCTATTCCACGACCGAGATCTCAGTCGCCACAGCGGGACCTGCTCGGAATGATTGGTTCGCAATAGCGGCGTCGATCATGTGTTCTGTGTGATCGTGTGCGTCGAGAGAGTCCCTGTCCAGCCACGTCTCGTCGATGATGAAACGCTCGGGATGTCCAGCGACACGATAGAGGTCGTAACTGAGGCATCCATGCTCTGCCCTCACCAAGGGGGCGAGACTGCGGAACGCAGCAATCTGCTCCTCCGCTTTACCTAGCTGTACATCGATCTGCACAAGAAGTCTCACTGTCATGCCCTGAGCTTAGAGTCCCAGTTGTCCGAACTGGTCGCGCTGCACGGGGCATCCCGCGGTCCTCCGGCGGTCCGCCAGTAGGTCGACCGTCAGCGAGAATAGAGGGAGCACAAGGCGATGTTTCACGTGAAACATCGCCAGAGGGGAGTGGTGTGACCGAGCCCATTATCGAGGCAGAGCCGACCGAGGCGACCGTTCTTTTCGGGGACCAGATCGATGCTGTGCGACAGTACACCGCGGATCTTGGGCGTCGGGGCGAAGAGCTGGGGCTTATTGGCCCCTTAGAGCTCCCGCGGCTGTGGACTCGCCACATTATTAACTGCGGGCTCCTCGGTCCGTTGCTTCGTCCGGGCTTCGTCGGTGACGTGGGTAGCGGGGCTGGACTGCCCGGCCTCGTTCTCGCGGCCGCCCGTCCGGATGTGCACCTGGTGCTGATAGAACCGATGGAACGGCGGGTCGACTGGCTGATTCACGAGGCCGAAGAACTCGGCCTGACGAACGTGACCGTAGTGCGAGCTCGCGCCGAAGAAGCAAAGCTCGATCAACCGCTCGATCAGGTGACTGCTCGCGCGGTGACGGCGCTCAGTAAACTCATCCCGGCTACCGCGCCGCTGCTCCGATCCGGTGGAGAGATGATCTTCATGAAGGGCGGCCGGGTTGCAGAAGAAGTTGAGGCCGCTGCCAAACCGATTCGCAAGGCGCGACTCCGAAACGTCGAGGTTTTGGTGCTGGGGGAGGGGATAACTCCAGAGGTCACCCGGGTCTTTAGGGCTACAGTGGATTGACCGTCCGATTCGATCTGGACGCCCAACCACTTCAGGCTCGCAGCGCTACTGCGAGCCACTCCAGCTAGAAAGTTTCACGTGAAACATCCCGATAGTGACGCAGTCGCTGGCCGCCCCGGCTTCGATGAATCCACCCCTCTCGCCCGGGAACTAGCGGAAATTACTCGCCGGCGTCAGGCGCTGGCCTCCGAAACTCTCCCTCTTCCGTCGTCGCCCAGGGTGTTTACGGTGGCAAACCAAAAGGGTGGTGTTGGTAAGACGACGACAACGGTCAACCTCGCCGCCGCTCTCGCACGGGCCGGAGGTCGAGTTCTTGTTATTGACCTCGATCCTCAGGGAAACGCGTCAACCGCGCTCGGTGTGGAGCATCGTTCCGAGACTCCGAGCGTCTACGACGTGATCATCAACGATCAGCCCATGACTGACGTTCTGCAGAAAAGCCCGGAGTTCGATGGGCTCTTCTGTGTGCCAGCGACGATTCACCTCGCTGGTGCGGAAATCGAACTGGTCTCCCTGGTAGCGCGCGAGCAGCGACTGCGTTCCGCGCTCGACAGTTTCTTAGAGCAGTCGCCCGAGCCGTTCCACTACGTCTTTATTGACTGCCCGCCGTCGCTCGGCCTGCTCACGATCAATGCTTTTGTTGCCGCGCGCGAGGTGTTGATTCCTATCCAGTGCGAGTACTACGCACTCGAAGGACTTAGCCAGCTACTCAAGAACATCCAACTCATCGAGCGTCACCTCAATCCCGATCTTGGGGTCTCGACGATCTTGCTCACGATGTATGACGGACGAACCAACCTCGCGAACCAGGTCGTTCAGGATGTCCGCGAACATTTCCCCAAAGAGACACTCCAGACCCTGATTCCTCGGTCGGTCCGAATCTCTGAGGCTCCCAGCTATGGTCAAACGGTCATCAGCTATGACGGTGGTTCGACCGGATCACTGTCTTATCGTGAAGCGGCGGCAGAAATCGCCAGAAGGGGAGCTCCGGAATAATGGCTGCACCCAAAAGAACCGGACTCGGCCGCGGAATTGGTGCCCTGATTCCGTCGAGTGACGAGAGCACTCAGCGTCCCGTCGACGTATTTTTTCCCGCTGACACCGCGGAGAAGCAGGGACTCCTTAGCGTTCCCGGCGCTCGCTTGGCCAATCTCGATCCCACGGATATCAAGCCGAACTTCGTGCAGCCACGCACCGAGTTCCGCGAAGAAGAGCTCGCGGAGCTGGTCGTATCGATCCGCGAGATCGGCGTTCTTCAGCCAATCGTGGTCCGTCCTATCGCTGGCGCAACCGCATCACCGCACTACGAATTGATCATGGGGGAGCGTCGCCTTCGTGCGACCAAGCAGCTCGGACTGGCGACCATCCCGGCTGTCATCAAGAACACCGCAGATGAAGACATGCTCCGGGATGCCCTTCTCGAGAACCTGCACCGGGCAAACCTCAACGCACTAGAAGAAGCGAGCGCCTACCAGCAGCTTCTCGCAGACTTCGGGATCACCCAGGATGAGCTTGCGAACCGAATTGGTCGTTCGCGCCCCCAGATCACCAACACTCTCCGACTCCTGAAGCTCCCGACCTCGGTTCAAAACAAGGTGGCTGCGGGCGTGCTCAGTGCAGGTCATGCCCGGGCAGTCCTGTCGGCCGGCGACGAAGCTGCGATGGAACGGCTCGCGGACAAGATCGTTAATGAGGACCTCTCCGTGCGCGCCGCGGAGGCGGCTGCGGGCCAGGGATCATCGAAGGTTTCGCCGACCAAGCCAGTCGCGGGAAAGCGTCAGGGCTCCCTTGATGAAATTGCGGAGCGCCTTGGTGACCGTCTCGACACCCGAGTAAAGGTGACCCTCGGCGCCAAAAAAGGACAGCTCGTGATCGACTTCGCGACCGTGGGCGACCTCAACAGGATTCTGAAAGTACTCGGGCAAGACGGCTTCTCGCGCTAAAACCCCATCGCTTTGATCGGTGTGATCAACCCGAGAAGGTCATTGAGCTTGTCGGAAATGCCCTTCGGCGAGCTCAGGGACCGGACCTCGCCTTGGTCATGGTCTATGTCCTAAGCAATCGGGTCGTGACGCAAAAATCACCAAAAATGACCATTTTGCGCCCGGGAAAATGCCTGATCAAGTGGCATAAAATTTTGCCAACTCCACAGGAGCGATCCTAAGCGCGGGATTCTTCGTGTCGGCGCGGTGATTCAGTCAAAAAATCGCGAAAACGGCTTCTGGGAAGCGAGAAAATTAGGAACGTGCTTCGGAGATTGCCGCATCGGCCAGAGCTTTGTATACCCAACCGAGGTCATGCCCGGCGGCTTCGAGTGCCTGGGGCAGGATCGACGTCTCGGTGAGACCCGGCAGAACGTTCGCCTCGAGGAACCAAGGTGTCCCCGCACCGTCGATGATGATGTCGACGCGGGACAGATGACGAAGTCCGAGTGCGCGATGCGCGGCGAGAGCGGCCTCGGCTGCGCGGGCGGCAACTTCATCCGAGATGCGGGCGGGGGTGAAGAATCGAGTTTCACCCGCGTTGTACCGTGCCTCGAAACTGTAGACGCCCGACAACGGAACGATCTCGACCGCGGGCAGAGCGACGGGGCCATCCCCACTATCAATCACGCCTACCGCGATCTCGGTTCCCGTGATGCGCTGCTCGATGAGAGCGACGTCGCAGTAGGTGTAAGCATCCACCATCGCGCGCGGCAGCAGCGAGCGATCGTCGACCATCGTCACACCCTGCGCTGAACCACCACGAGCCGGCTTCACTACGAGAGGTCCAGAGAACTCGTCGGAGATCTCCTCGAGGATGCCGTTTGCGCCCAACTCGCGGAAGGCATCCCGCGGCAAGGTGATGGATGCGGGAGTCGAGACCCCGGCTCGGCCCACGATTGTTTTGGCGGTCGGCTTATCCCAGGCGAGTCGAGCAGCGTCGGCTCGAGATCCCACATAGGGGACACCGATGAAGTCGAGAAGTCCGCGAAGCGCACCGTCTTCGCCACTCGCACCATGAAGTGCCGGCCAGACCACGTCAGGACGGGATTCACGAAGGTAAGGCAGAAGTGAAGCATCCGGATCGCGGAGTTCCACCTCGATGCCGTGCTCGGAGAGGCTGTCGGCCACGCGGCGTCCCGAGCGCAGTGACACGTCACGCTCGTGGGAGATACCGCCGGCCAGTACAAGTACGCGGGGTGAGTCGGTCATGATTCCTAGCCGAGGTTGGCGGGCGGGTTACTGAAAGAGTTCGCGGGGCGAGCAACGGGGAGTGGCTGCGTCTGGTTGAAGGTGTTGAGCAGCTCGAGTTCCCCATTGATGACCGTCGACAGCCGTCGGATTCCCTCGCGAATGAAGTCGGGAGTCGGATAGCTAAACGACAGACGCAGCTTGTTGCGTCCGCCGCCATCGGCGTAGAAGGCGGTGCCGGGCGTGTACGCAATGAGCTCTTTGACGGCGCGAGGCAGCATCGACTTGGAGTCGAGGTTGTCGGGAAGGGTCACCCAAACGTAGAAACCGCCGTTGGGGACCGTCCAGGTCAGGTCGGGAAGGTAGTCATCGAGTGCACCGAGAATTGCATCGCGACGCTCGCGGTAGACCCCGCGGAAGGTATCGATCTGACCCTTCCAATCGGCCGTTGCGAGGTACTCGTTGATGACGTGCTGGGTGAACGAGCTGGGGGAGAGCACTGCGGCTTCGTTGGCCAGGATGATCTTTTCGCGGATCGCGTGCGGGGCGATGACCCATCCCACACGGAATCCGGGAGCCAGCGTCTTGGAGAATGTACCGAGGTAAATGACACCGTCCTCCTCGACCGATCGCATGGCGTGGGGTGGCGGGCCGTCAAAGTAGAGGAGGCCGTAAGGGTTGTCCTCAAGGATCAAAATACCCTCTGACCGGCAAATTTCAAGGATCTCTAGGCGGCGCTCCCACGTGAGTGTGACTCCGGCCGGGTTCGAGAAGGTCGGGACCGTGTAGAGGAACTTGATCGTCTTGCCCTCGGCCTTGACCGCGGCAATCCGCTCGCGGAGGGCTTCCGGGATGAGGCCGTCGTCATCCATGAGCGCGTGGCGCACATCGGCCTGGAACGACTTGAAGACGGTGAGAGCCGTGAGGTAGCTCGGGGCCTCGGCGAGCACGACGTCGCCGGGATTCACGAAGAGCTTGGTGATGAGTTCGAGCGCATGCTGCGAACCCGTGGTGACGACTACGTCATCCACGCTGCCGCGAATGCCCTCGAGCGCCATGACCTCGAGGATGTGCTCGCGGAGTGCGGGCATGCCCTGACCGGAGCCGTACTGCATGGCGACGGGACCGTTGTCGCGCATGACCCTATCCATGGCGCCGGTAATGAGGTCGTTGGGCAGAGCGGAAACGAAGGGCATGCCACCGGCAAGGGAGACCACCTCGGGACGAGAAGCAACGGCGAAGAGGGCGCGCACTTCGGAGGCGGCGAGCCCCGCAGTGCGATCCGCGTAGTGGCCGTACCACTTATCGAGGTTGTTTCCCTGGTTTGTCATCCGGGCACCGTTCTTCGTATCGGAAGTTTCAAGGATAAACGCAAAAAGGCCCCGTCCCCTGAGGGGCGGGGCCAGTTTGTGAGATTGGCTTTAGGCCAGGAACTCCGCGAGGTCTGCCTCGAGAGCCTGCTTGGGCTTTGCGCCGATGACGGTCTTGACGACCTCGCCACCGCGGAAGACCTTCATAGCGGGGATCGACGTGATCTGGTACTTCATCGACAGCTCGGGGTTGTCATCAACGTTGACCTTGACGATCTTGATCTTCTCGGAGTGCTCCGAGGCGATCGCGTCGAGGATGGGGGAGACGGCGCGACACGGGCCGCACCACTCTGCCCAGAAGTCGACCATGATGGTGTCGCTCGAGTTGAGCACCTCATCAGCGAACGTGGCGTCGGTGACGTCCTTAGCGTTAGACATGCGATTCCTTCTTTCGGTTAAACGGATGCTGCAACGGGCTCAGTGGCCAGGGACAGCAGGTCTTTGGGGAGGGCCGCCAGGTAGTGCTCGGCGTCAAGGGCAGCGACGGTACCGGATCCGGCAGCCGTAACAGCCTGGCGGTACGTCGGGTCGATCACGTCACCCGCGGCAAAAACACCGGGGATGTTGGTGCGCGAGGTACGTCCGTCGACCGCGATAGTTCCGAACTCGGTCAGGTCCAGCTGACCGTGCACGAGGTGAGTGCGAGGGTCGGCTCCAATCGCGATGAAGAGGCCAGCCACGTCAATAGTGGTTTCGCTTCCATCGACGGTGTCGACAACACCGATTCCCGTGACGAGGGTGTCGCCGTAGATGTGGGCGACCTCCTTGTTCCATAGGAACTCGATCTTGGGGTCGGCAAACGCCCGCTCTTGCATGGCCTTCGACGCGCGCAGGGAGTCCTTGCGGTGCACCACGTAGACCTTGTCGGCGAACTTGGTGAGGAATGTCGCCTCTTCCATCGCGGAGTCGCCACCACCGACGACGGCGATGGTCTTCTGGCGGAAGAAGAACCCATCACAGGTTGCACACCACGAGACGCCGTAGCCGCTGAGGCGGTTTTCGTCTTCGAGGCCGAGCTTGCGGTACGCAGAACCCGTCGCGAAGATCACCGTGAGGGCCTCGTGAACGTCGCCGTTACCGAGTGTCACACGCTTCACGTCGCCCTCAAGCTCGAGCTTGGTCACGTCATCCATGACGATCTCAGTACCGAACTTCTCGGCCTGCGCCTGCATCGCGAGCATGAGCTCGGGACCCTGGATGCCCTCGGCGAAACCGGGGTAGTTCTCGACCTCGGTGGTCTTCATGAGCTCACCGCCGGCCTCGACAGAGCTGGCGATAAGAAGCGGGGACAGGCTCGCGCGAGCAGCGTAGATTGCTGCCGTGTAGCCGGCGGGGCCGGATCCGATAATGATTACTTGGCGCACTGCCACTCCTAGGTTTTGCTTGCTGCCCGGTACAACACATCCTAGGCGGGAGCTATTCCAGCCCAGCTGTTGGTTGTCGGTGATTATTCGATGCGCCGCTCGGGAGCGACGGGTGAGTTAGGACCGGCGGATGCGCGACAGGATCGGGCGGGCGAAGCTAAGGAACTCGGGGTTCTTTGTGACCAGCAGGATGCCGCAGTAGACCGCGAGCATGACGGAACCAGCGGCGGCCATCGTCGCAATACCGCCGAACTTTGTGGCGACGGGGAATGCGCCGTCTCCTACGCCACCGAGCAGGGCAATCACGCCGATGCCCGCTGCCGCGGCCGGCAGGGCGGCGAGCACAAACCAACCGGCCCGTCGGGCGACCGAGCCCATACCGAGGCCTCCGATACGACGGTGCAGAAGGATGCCGGCGAGTAGCGTCTGGATGGTTCCCGCGACGGTGATGACGCCAGCGAGGCTCACGGCGATCCACTGGGTGGGCACGAATGCGCCGACGAGTAGGGCACCCGAGATATAGATGATGACTTGCACGACCTGCACGAAGAACGGAGTGCGGGTGTCTTCGAGCGAGAAGAACACCCGGTGCAGCACAAAGATGATCGTGAAGGGGATGAGGCCAGCCAGGTAGGCCATGAGCACGATTGTGAGGTTGCCGACCTCGCCGTAGGTCGCACCGAAGACGGCGCTGAACGGCCAGGCGAGCACGAACAGCCCGATGCACGCGAAGACCATGAACATCAGGATGAAACGCAGCGACGACGACACATCATCGCGAACGGCGGGGATGTCGCCCGCGCTCGCATGATTGCTCATCCTCGTGAAATAGGCAGTGGCTATGGAGACCGTCACGATCGAGTGTGGCAGCATGAAAATCAGCCAGCCGTACCTCATGATCGCGAGCGAAGCATCCCCCTCACCGGAAGCGAGCGTTGCGACGTTTGTCTCGACGATTCCCGCGATCTGGGTCGCGAGCACCATGCCGAAGACCCAGGCCGCGGCCTTACCAGTGTTGCCGAGGCCAACACCGCGCCACTGAAACTCGGGGTGGAACTTGAGCCCGGCGCGACGCCAGAACAGCGCGAGCACGAGTGCTTGAACGGCGATTCCGAGGGTGGCGCTGCCCGCGAGGAGGGCGATGCGGTCGGGGGTCCAGGAACCGACGTCTGTGTGGTTCTCGGCACTGCCGTAGATCGCAATGAAGATCGCAAGGCCCGCGATGGCGATGAGGTTGTTGAGCGCGGGTGTCCAGGTGAATGGACCGAATACCTTGCGAGCGTTGAGCACCTCACCCAGCAGCGTGTACAGCGCGTAGAAGAACAGCTGCGGAAGACACCAGTACGCGAAGCCAATAGCGAGAGCCATCTCGGCACTGCTGAATCCGCGCGCCCCCGACTGCGCGTAGAGGCCGACGAGGAGCGGTGCGCACAAAGTGGCGATGACCGTGATCACGAGGAAGACGACAACGCCCAAGGTGATGAGTCGGTTGATGAACTTCTGCCCACCGTCGTCGTGGAGTCCCGCACGCACGATCTGGGGCACAAGCACAGCCGTTAGAAGACCACCGGCAATGATCGCGTAGATGTTGTTGGGAAGTTGGTTCGCGAGGGTGAAGGTGTCCGCACTCGAGCCCTGCAGTCCGATCGCCGTCGCGAGCACCGCGGCGCTGATGAAGCCGAGGATGCGCGACACAAGCGTGCCGGAGGCCAGTAGGGCGCTCGCACGGCCGATGCCCGAGGGGGACTCACTCACGCGAGGCGTCCGCATCCGCTGTCTTTGAAGTAGCGTCTTCGGCCGCGGCGCGACGGCTGCGGCGCACGGTGCGGATGATGCCGATAACGAAGATCAGAACGACGAGGGCAGCGAGCACAAGAACGATCGGGGTTTCCCAGCCGGCCTGGACGTTGATCTCCCTGAGGCTGGGGCTCCCAATCGGCACACCGGTGGCACTGGTCAGGCTCACCTCGACCTTAACGATTCCATTGGTGATCGCCTCGATGGCTACATCTCCCTTAGCCTGCGAGTTCGGTTCGATCACGAGCTCGACACGAGGGTTTTCCACAGCGATCAGCGCAGTGCGCGGCCGAACCGTGATGTAGACCGTCACGGGGTAGGGGAGGTCGTTCGACACCGAGATCGGAACGGGCGCATTGTCGGCGACGAAGTTGAGGGGGCTGCTGCTCTGAACGACCTCCACGGAGGAGCGGATGTCGAGGGAATCGGTAGTGAACGTATTCGTCGCCTCGGTCCACCGTTCGGGACTTGCCTGCCAGCCGATGGACGTCAGACCCAACAGGTCGAGTCGCCGGTCAGCAGTGAGAACCTCGGGCGTGGTCAGAATGGACGAGAACTGCTGTTCCGCCGCGGTGTCTTGCAGAAGCCGGGAGACGGTTGCCACCAGGCCGGGATCCTGAGGCGATTCGACGAGCGTAGCGGTCGTTGCGTGGGTTGAGATTGCCGTTGATAGCGGTACGAGAGTGACCCCGGGTGTCGTCGCCACTGCGGCAATCGTGTCGGCGACGAAGGATCCGATCGCCGGAACGCTTCGGGGGAGGGTCGCGATGACGGTGCGTCCGGTTCCTGTTGCGACGGATGCCGAAACCTGCCCGATCGCCGCCTGCCAGGAGTCGGGGCCGAGGGCCGACGCTGCGGTGCCGAGGGCCGCGGAAAGTGCATCGTCCGTCACGAGAATCTTGCCGTCACCGATCGTAGCGACCGAGGCGTTCGGGTTTTCGCGGGTCAGATTGCCCGAGGAGAGAATCGTTGTCGTGAACCCGGCAGCGTTGATGGCGTCGAGATCCGTCGAGATAACCGAGTTGGCCTTGGGCCATGCGATGTCATCGATCGTGTAGTCCCAATCGAGCAGAGACTCGGTTGTCGGGAGGGTGGGAACATCGTCGGGGTCAGCGGTCGGGGTCGGCGACGGAGTGGGAGTCTGTTTGACGGCGGCCGCGAAGAGTTCGGGTTTGATGGCGAAGTCGAACGACTCGGGTTGCAGAACGGGGCTCCCCGCTTGCGTCGCGAGAGTGAGATCGGAGTCCGCGTAAGGCAGTGGGATGACGTCGTTGCTCACGGATGCGAGGCGAGTCAGCCAGTTGGTCGCAGACGCGGGAGCTGATGTGCCCAAGAGGCGAATCGAGGCGATGATCATGGGGTCGACCGCGAGGGTCACTGGCCGGTTGGCCACCGCATCCAGTTGTCGCGTCAACGCACCCACGGGGAGCGTGTACCGGGTGATCTCCTCGAGCGTGAGGTAGCCAGTGCTGGTTTCCGGGGCCACGATGGGAACGATGATCGCGACCTGTGCCGTCGATGGATCATCAACCGCTGCGGCGGATTGGGTTGCGGCAGCGACACCGGCCGCTCCCAATAGCAGGGCGAGCGCGGCTCGCAGAAGTCTTCTTGGGCGGGGCCGACCCGTCTGTAGAGAATCGGCCAGCATGGTGCCCAAGTCTATTCACCTAGCTGGGAACCAACCTGTTGGCTCGCGCGCACTATGGCAAGCTTGGTGACCATGGAAAGTGTCGCCACGGCAATTCAGCGCCTCGGCGAACTGGCCGAGTCCCCGCCCGTCTCGACCCTCGCTTCCGCGTTCTCTGCGGCAGGCTTCGAACTCGCGCTCGTTGGTGGTCCGGTCCGAGACGCGTTCCTCGGACGCCAGGTCAACGACCTCGATTTCACGACGAACGCGCGGCCCGACGACATCCTGCGCATCGTCACTCCTATTTCTGACGCGCAGTGGGATGTCGGTCGCGACTTCGGCACTATCGCGGCGCGCATCGGGCGCGTGACTGTCGAGATCACGACCTATCGCGCCGATTCCTACGACGGTGAGACCCGCAAGCCCACTGTGGCCTTCGGGGACTCGATCGAGGATGACCTCGTGCGGCGCGACTTTACGGTCAATGCGATGGCTCTGCGCCTGCCCGAACGAGTGCTCGTCGACCCGTGGGGCGGGGTCGAGGACCTCCTTGCCTCGCGCATCACGACACCGGGCGCCCCCGAGATCTCGTTCGGAGACGATCCACTCAGGATGCTCCGCGCCGCTCGCTTCTCTTCTCAGCTGGGGTTCACCGTTACCGACGAGACCGTTCAGGCGATGACGGAACTCGCTCCGCGCCTCGACATCGTTAGCGTCGAGCGGATCAGCGATGAGCTGTCCAAGCTTCTGCGCACCGATGACCCGGTTCCCGGGCTCCGGCTTCTCGTCGACACCGGGATCGCGCAGATCGTGCTGCCCGAGATTCCCGCGCTGCGACTCGAGATCGACGAGCACGCACACCACAAGGACGTGTACGAGCACAGCCTCACGGTGCTGACCCAGGCGATCGACCTGGAGAAATCCCGCGGACACTCGCCGCACCTCATCCTGCGCCTTGCCGCTCTGCTTCACGACATCGGTAAGCCAGCGACTCGCAGAATCGAACCAGGCGGGGTGGTCACTTTCCACCACCACGATGTTGTTGGAGCCAAGCTCGCGACCAAGCGACTCAAGGCGTTGCGTTTCGACAACGACACGATTTCTTCCGTCGCCAAGCTCATCGAGCTTCACTTGCGCTTTTTCGGCTACACCGAGGGTGCGTGGACCGATTCGGCAGTGCGTCGCTATGTGCGGGACGCCGGCGACCAGCTCGAATGGCTGCACATCCTCACTCGCGCCGATGTGACGACCCGCAACCGGCGCAAGAGCGATCGGCTGTCGTTTGCCTACGACGATCTCGAGGAGCGCATCGCGGCGATCGCCGAAGCCGAGGGCATCGCGGCAGTGCGCCCGGACCTCGATGGCGAAGCGATCATGGCGATCCTGGGACTCAAGCCGGGCCGCGAGGTCGGTGAGGCCTATCGTTTTCTGCTCGAGCTGCGTCTCGACGAGGGGCCGCTCGGCGCCGAGGAGGCAGAGGCGCGGTTGCGTTCCTGGTGGGCTACTCGCTAGTCCGCTTCTTAGCTAGGTCGGTTGGGGGCCGCGTTCCATGGGCTTCGCCCATGGAGGCCCACCACGCCCTAGCCCATGCAACGCGGCCCCCAACCGACTCCTAGGAACGGGCTCGCTCACGAAGAACTAGGCGGGTCTTCAGGGTGAGCAAGTGCTCGCGCGTGAGGCTGGCGGCCGCGGTGGAGTTGCGGGCAGCGATTGCGTCGATGATGTGCTGGTGCACGTCTTGGTCTTCAGCGCTTCCGAAGGCGCTGCTCAGGCGGAGCAGGTCGATCATGGCCTGTCTGCTTCGCGGGGTGAAGCCATCGAAGAGCTCCGTGAGGATCGGGTTGTGCGCAGCTACGACGATGCTTCGATGCAGAGCGATATCGGCATCCACGTGTGTTTCGACGTCGGAACGGTGCTCATTGCGGTGAGTTGCAGCGCGTCTCATGGCACGGAGTTCTACGGGCGTGTGCCGTTCGGCAGCGAGGGCGGACGCCTCCACCTCGATGGCAATACGCGCCTCGATCACTGAGTCGATGTCGGCGCGGCGCAGTATCTGATCCCAATCCTCCGGAGCGTCGATCGCGATGACAAAGACTCCGGCACCCTGTCTCGTCGCGAGTACGCCTCGCCCAGCGAGTTGCCTAATGGCCTCTCGGATTGTTGATCGACCTACCCCGAGCTGAGGAGCCAGTGTTGTTTCGCCAGGGAGCTTCTGCCCCAGCGACCACTCGCCGCCTCGAATGCGTTCGAGCAAAGCATCCGCCGCCTGTTCAGCAAGAGGCTCGCGACGTAACTGGGTCATTAGGCCATTGTCTCCCACCTAGATCAACTTCTCTACTTGTCTGAGGAGTTGTGCTAGCGTAAAGACGTGTTCATGCGACTCCTTCTTCTTCATCGCCACGGCGGGATCTAGCCAGACCGGCTTCCCGACGTGGAGTCGAAGCGAGCGCCGGTCGTCTAAGAAACCGACCGACTAAGGACCTCCATTCATGAACACGACCCCTTTTTCTCGTATCTCCACTCCGGCGGGACCCGTCCCCACCACTGCGCCGCACTGGAATCACCAGCGGCACTCACAGATGCCATCGCACCGGTACCGGGACGTCTCCTCTCGAGTCGACGTTCTCCTGAAGGAACGCGAGTGGCCGACGCGCTCACTGACAGCGGCACCGCTCTGGGTTCCCGTCGACCTGCGGGATGGCAATCAGGCGCTTGCCGAGCCGATGGATCCCGCGCGCAAGCGGCGCTTCTTCGAGCTGATGCTGCGAATGGGCTACAAAGAAATCGAGGTCGGATATCCCTCGGCATCCCAGACCGACTACGACTTTGTTCGTCTCATCGCCGAGACCGATATCGCGCCCGAGGACGTGACAATCGTCGTCTTCACCCCGGCACGTCGCGATCTCATCGAGCGCACGGTCGAATCGATCCGCGGCATCCGCAACGACGTTGTCATCCATATGTACACCGCAACAGCACCCACCTGGCGCGAGGTCGTGCTGGGCAAGAACCGCGACGAGCTGCAGCAGTTGATTCTGGATGGCGGCCGCGACGTTCTCGAGTTCGCTGGCCATCTCGAGAACGTGCGTTTCGAGTTCTCGCCCGAGGTCTTCAATCTCACCGAGCCTGACTACGCGCTCGACATCTGCGACGCGATGACAACCCTGTGGGATGCGACACCCGAGCGCCCAGTGATCCTGAACCTGCCCGCGACGGTGGAGATCGCGACTCCGAACGTGTACGCCGACCAGATCGAGTACATGCACAAGAACCTCGCCAGGCGCGACGCGGTAATCCTGTCGGTTCACCCGCACAACGACCGCGGGACCGGGATCGCCTGTGCAGAGCTCGCGGTGCTCGCGGGCGCGCAGCGGGTCGAAGGATGTCTGTTCGGAAACGGTGAGCGCACCGGCAACGTCGACATCGTGACTCTGGCACTGAACCTTCACGCCCAGGGCATCGACCCGATGATCGACTTCTCGGACATTGACGAGATCCGTCGCACCGTCGAGTTCAGCAATCGAATCGAGATCCATCCGCGGCACCCCTACGTGGGTGATCTCGTGCACACCGCCTTCAGTGGAACGCATCAGGACGCCATCAAGAAGGGTTTCGCGGAGCACCGCGCCCGTGCGCTGACGGAGAGCCGCGAGGAGAGCGACATCGAGTGGCGAGTGCCTTATCTCCCCATCGACCCCGCTGACCTCGGGCGCAGTTACGACGCCGTCATCCGGGTGAACTCGCAATCGGGGAAGGGCGGAATCGCCTACCTGCTCGAATCCGACTACGGAATCGAGATGCCTCGCCGGCTACAGATCGACTTCGCCCAGCGAGTGCAGGCCCACACCGACTCCACGGGCCTCGAGGTGGATGCGCCGCAACTGCTCGACCTCTTCGAGCAGAGCTACCTGCCATCCTCGCCAGACGTCTCCCTGCTGGAGCTGCAGTCCGAGACCCGCGAGGGAATCTCGCATACAACCATCCATCTCAGCATCGGTGGCATAGAGCATCAGGGCACTTTCGACGGCATCGGGCCGGTGGAGGCAGTCACCGCCCTGCTAGCCGAGCACGGAGCATCAGTCGACATCGTCTCGCTGCACCAAACCTCGCTGGGCGCCGGAAGCAATAGCGAGGCGCTCAGCCTGGTCGAGTACCGCGACGCCTCCGGAACGCACTGGTCAGCGGGCAAGGACCGCTCGGTGCTGACGGCGAGCGTTAAAGCAGTGTTGAGGGCTGCAGTCAGAGCTGTTCGAGCTTTCCCCACTGCAGAGGAGGTTTGAGGCGCAATGCGTAGGCTCGGGTGGGCCCACGCCGCCGGTTCCGGCGCGCCGCGAAGCGGTGTGACGGCCGTGCCGGTGGGGAGGGTCGGGCCTCCATGGGCGGAGCCCATGGATTGCGCCTCAAACCTCCGGCTTGAGCGCTGAGCACGGTCTCGACAAGCTCGACTGGTCTCGACAAGCTCGACCCGCTTAAAGAATGGGTCAGCGAGCGCTACTCAACCAGCGTTGGTCGCAATCCAAGCTTCTAGGTCACGACGCGCGATGGGGTCGGGGAGCTGCACGGCTGGGGACTTCATCAGGTAGGCGCTCGCCGCTTCGACGGGGCCGCCGAGTCCGGCATCCAGAGCGATCTTCGCTACTCGCACCGCATCAATCACGACACCGGCCGAGTTGGGGGAGTCCCACACCTCGAGCTTGTACTCGAGGCTCGTCGGGGCGTTGCCGAAGCCGTGGCCCTCGAGGCGTACGAAGGCGAGCTTGCGATCATCGAGCCAGGGGATGTGATCGCTCGGGCCGATGTGCACATCGCGAGCCGGCAACGACGCGGCGATGTTGCTTGTCACGGACTGGGTCTTGGAGATCTTCTTGGACTCGAGGCGGCGACGCTCGAGCATGTTCTGGAAGTCCATGTTGCCGCCGACGTTGAGCTGGTACGTGCGGTCGAGCACGAGTCCACGCTCCTCGAAGAGTCGGGCGAGCACACGGTGAGTGATGGTCGCACCGAGCTGGCTCTTGATGTCGTCGCCGACGATCGGGATGCCAGCAGCCGTGAACTTCGCGGCCCACTCGGGGTCGCTCGCGATGAACACCGGGAGAGCATTCACGAAGGCGACGCCCGCATCCAGAGCCGCTTGCGCGTAGTGCTTGGCGGCGTCCTCTGACCCGACGGGCAGATAGCAAACGAGCACGTCAGCGCCGCTGTCGCGCAGGGCTTGGGCGACGTCGACGATGGGAGCGTCCGACTCGTCGACGACCTCCCGGTAGTACTCGCCGAGCCCGTCGAGGGTCGGGCCGCGCTGAACGGTCACGCCCGTCGTCTGCACTTCGGCAAAGCGGAACGTCGAGTTCTGGGATGCCCACATCGCCTCCGCGAGGTCCACCCCAACCTTCAGCGCATCCACATCGAAAGCGGCGACGAACTCGAGGTCGCTCACCGCGTACTTGCCCAGGCGATTGTGCATGAGTCCGGGGATAACCTCGCCCTCCGCCGCATCCCGATAGAAGGTGACGCCCTGAATAAGGGAGTTTGCGCAGTTGCCTACGCCGGCAATGGCGATACGAACGGTCATAACGAGAGAAAGTGCTCCTTGATGGGAAGGGGTGACAGTGACTACACTAGGCAGGTTGTCTGGTTTCCATTCTGGGAGCCAGCAAACGTCAACACCCTCCTGCTGCAGATCGTCTGCAGCCGTTCTAGTCCGAAGGAGGTGGGTTTGTGACGCACCAGTATGAACTCATGGTGATCCTCGATCCAGAGATCGATGAGCGCACCGTGGCACCCAGCCTAGACAAGTTCCTCAACGTCATCCGTAACGATGGCGGCTCTATCGACAACGTCGATGTTTGGGGACGCCGTCGCCTGGCCTACGAGATCAACAAGAAGACCGAGGGCATCTACGCCATCGTTAACTTCACGGCGAACTCGTCGGCAACGGTTGAGCTCGACCGCCAGCTGAAGCTCTCAGAAGCTGTTATGCGCACCAAGGTGCTGCGTGCAGAAGAAGGCTTCGCTCAGGTTGCTGCCGCCAAGAAGATCGCCGACGAGAAGGCGGCCCGCAAGGCTGCTGCTCCCGCCAAGGCCCCCGCCGCTGACGCTGCCGCCCCTGCAAAGGCTGTCGCTGACGCTCCCGCCAAGGCTGACGCCGACGCTGCTCCTGCGAAGCCGGCCGCCAAGCCTGCTGCAAAGGACGCTGAGTAGTCATGGCCGGCGAAACCGTCATCACCGTCGTGGGTAACCTCACGAGTGACCCCGAGCTGCGGTACACGCAGTCCGGGCTCGCGGTTGCCAACTTCACCATTGCTTCGACCCCGCGCAACTTCGACCGCGCGAGCAACGACTGGAAGGATGGCGAGGCTCTGTTCCTGCGCGCATCCTGCTGGCGTGAGTTCGCCGAGCACGTTGCGGGATCGCTGACCAAGGGAAGCCGTGTCATTGCGACCGGTCGCCTCAAGCAGCGCTCTTACGAGACGAAGGAAGGCGAAAAGCGCACGAGCATTGAGCTCGAGATCGATGAGATCGGGCCCAGCCTGCGTTACGCAACCGCACAGGTGACGCGTGCAGCTTCATCGCCGCGTGACGGCGGCGCTCCTCGTGGAGGCGCCGGCGGTGGCCAGGTTGCCGAAGAGCCGTGGGCAGCTAGCGCTCCCGCAGCCTCTGGTGGCGACGTCTGGAACACCCCGGGCAGCTACAGCGACGAGACGCCCTTCTAAAGACCATCGGTCTTTCAGCGATCTACAACTTTTAAGGAATAACAACTCATGGCAGGAAAGAGCAGCGGCGATCGCCGCAAGCCCATCCGCAAGGGCAAGGACGGCAAGAACGCCGCTCCGGCCAAGGCGATCCGTGTCGGCGTCATTGACTACAAGGACGTCGCCACTCTTCGCAAGTTCATCTCTGAGCGTGGAAAGATCCGCGCTCGCCGCATCACCGGAGTCTCGGTGCAGGAGCAGCGCCTCATCGCCACGGCCGTCAAGAACGCCCGTGAGATGGCACTGCTTCCCTACGCCGGCTCGGGCCGTTAAGGAGTATCGATATGTCCAAGCTGATCCTCACGCATGAGGTCACGGGCCTCGGTGCCCCCGGAGACGTCGTAGACGTCAAGAACGGTTTTGCTCGCAACTACCTCATCCCCCAGGGCTTTGCCGTGGCGTGGACCCGTGGTGGCGAAAAGCAGATCGAGTCCATCAAGGCAGCTCGCGCGGCGCGCGAGCACGCCACTCTCGAAGAGGCTCAGGACCTCAAGGCTCGCCTGCAGGCCGCGACCGTGAAGCTCACGGTTAAGACCGGCGACGGTGGACGCCTCTTCGGTTCCGTCAAGACCTCGGACATCGCTGACGCGGTGGCCGCTGCCGGCGTGGGTACCGTCGACAAGCGCAAGATCGAGATCACGACCCCGATCAAGGTCACGGGTGAGCACGAGGCGACTGTTCGTCTTCGCGACGACCTCGTTGCCACGATCACGCTGCAGGTTGTAGCAGCCAAGTAGCACTGCACTAACCGATAGCGGCGGGCCTTATGGCCCGCCGCTATCGCGCGTTAACCGGTGTTAAGTCAAGCTCTTTGTGCACAGGACTGGGACGAATTTCCCAACCTTCAACCCGCAGTCTAAACAAGTTTCTACACACATAGGTAGGGAACTAAAAGTCCTGGTCAAGCGGCTTATCGAGAGCAATATTGCTCTGTTCTCCACAGCTGGTTCCACAGGTTCCTCACACGGACGGCGGCGTTTCGCGCACTTTGTGCACAGGCTCATCCACAGGTTGGGTGGTGTCTGTCTGATGGCGTCCCTACTGTGTGACAGTCCGGCTATGCGGGGCCGATGCATTCGCGCGAACCGTCGCGGTGTCAGTGGGCGGGGTTACACCTGAAGTACGCCGCCAATCACAGGAAGGGGTCGCATGTCCATTGCTCATCTAGGACTGGCCAGCGAACCTCGATCCGGTGACGCCTCTCGCGGCGACCGCGTTCCTCCGCACGACCTTCTCGCTGAGCAGAGTGCCATCGGCGGCATGCTGCTGAGCAAGGATGCCGTCGCCGACGTCATTGAGACCGTCCGCGCAGTCGACTTCTACATCCCCAAGCACGAAGTCATTTTCGACGCCGTCATGACTCTGTACTCGCACGGCGAGCCCACAGACGTGATCGCTGTCACCGACGAGCTCATCAAGGCAGGCGAGCTGTCGCGCGCCGGAGGAGCCGAGTACCTCCACACTCTGACCGCTGTGGTGCCCACCGCGGCCAACGCCGGCTTCTACGCATCCATCGTCGCCGAAAAGGCCGTACTCCGTCGCCTCGTCGAGGCAGGCACTCGTATCGTGCAGATGGGTTACGCGAGCGAGGGTGAAGTCACCGACCTCGTCAACAACGCTCAGGCAGAGATCTACGCGGTCAACGGTGGTGTCGAGGCCGAGGACTTCGTTCCACTCACAGATGCCGTCACCGCTGCCATTGACGAGATCGAGGCTGCACGTGGCCGCGACGGTTCGATGGTCGGTGTCCCCACTGGGTTCGCTGAGCTCGATGAGCTGACAAACGGTCTGCACCCCGGCCAGATGATCATCCTCGCGGCTCGCCCTGCTATCGGTAAGTCAACGCTCGGCCTGGACATCGCGCGGTCGGCTGCGATTCACAATGACATGCCCACGATCGTGTTTTCCCTCGAAATGGGTCGAAGCGAAATCGCCATGCGTCTGCTCTCGGCCGAGGCATCCGTGGGACTGCAGAGCATGCGTAAGGGTACGGTTCACGCGAACGACTGGACGACTATCGCTCAGACCCGCGGTCGCATCAACGACGCCCCGCTCTACATCGACGACAGCCCGAACATGACCCTCGTCGAGATTCGCGCGAAGTGCCGCAGACTCAAGCAGAAGTATGGGCTCAAGCTCGTCATCATCGACTACCTCCAGCTCATGACGAGCGGCAAGAAGGTCGAGTCGCGCCAGCAAGAGGTCAGTGAGTTCTCGCGTGCCCTCAAGCTGCTCGCGAAGGAGCTCGAAGTTCCTCTCATCGCAATCTCTCAGCTGAACCGTGGTGCCGAGCAGCGCGCGGACAAGAAGCCGGCGCTGAGCGATTTGCGTGAATCGGGCTCGATTGAGCAGGACGCCGACATGGTGATCCTGCTCCACCGCGAGAGTGCCTACGATGTCGACAACGCCCGCGCGGGCGAGGCCGACCTCATCGTGGCCAAGCACCGTAACGGTCCGACCCGCACGATCACGGTGGGCTTCCACGGTCACTTCTCGCGCTTCGTGGACCTGCCGCCAGGGTCGTAGTGTGAACGCCCAGCGTTGTGGGTGAGATGGGGTTGCTCCTGACGTAGCGTCATGTGGTCTGCTGGAAACATCCCGTCCCAATCCGAGAGGTTTGCCATGCGCCCGTTCCCGAGCCCGCCCCGTCAGGTCATGATCGGCGACGCCGCGGCGTTCGTCGGTGTCACTCCGCGAACGATCCGCCACTACCACCAGGTCGGTCTGCTGCCCGAACGGGAGCGGGGCGGCGACGGGCGCCGCCGGTACGGCTACGCGGAGATCATCCGGCTGCTCTGGATCCGCCGGATGGCTGACGCCGGGATCGTCCTCGACGACATCCGCGACGCCTTCGTGGGCGCCGCACCGAGCGCCTCCCACGACGAGGACGAGATCGCCGGCGTCCTCGCGCGACTGGAGGACACCCTCACCGCGCAGGAGGCCGAACTGCAATCGAAGCGGGCCTCGGTGCAGCGCATGCGGAACCTCGGCAGCCGACTGGGACTGCTCGACGATCTCGTCTCCAACCGTCTCGAGGGCGCACCCGAGGGCTCGCTGCGCCAGGACGACCTGGACACGCTGCTGGTGACTGAGCGGATCTTCGGTCCGCTCGGCGCCGCTGTCCAGGCCGGCCGCTTCTCCGCTCTTGCCGCCGACCCCGCACTGCGAGCGGAGTCCGATCGCGTCGACGCCGCGGAGGAAGCTCTAGACGACACGGTCGCCGTCGACGACCCGCGGGTGGCGCACGTGGCGGCCGAGCGGCACACCTTCGAGGCCGCACTGATGCGCGTCATCGAAGAGTCCGGGCAGCCGGCGGAGGACGACGCTCTCTTCGACGCCTGGGACGAGCTGCACCCGCCCGAGGATGCCAACGCAGCACCCGAGCCCACCCCGGCAGGGGGCTCCCGCGTCATGAGCGCGGCGGAGACCATCCGAAAGATGCCATACGACCTCTCCCCGGCCCGCCTGCGCTGCATGGAGCTGGCGGTGCAACTCGGCGCGGCTGCGCCGGCGGTGACGATGCCGGCACGTGGGTGATCGGCGTCATCGTCGTCACTACCTGATCGACTAGAAGGCCGACGAACTCAGCGAGCGGGGTTTGCTGGCGGTCGGGCGGAGGCGATGAGCATCCTCAGGCCGAGCGCGAATGCGCGTGCGGCCACCGGGTCGCCTGCATTCTCCGCCGTCACTGTCTCGAACGCGGCGGCGAAACGGGGGAACTGCTCCTCCTGACCGGTGGGGTCGTAGACCACGGTCGGGCCTGACATGTCGAGCGCGCTGCCGAGGATGAACGATTCGAAGACCGTGAGGAGGGGCAGGATGTCGCCGCTGCTCCACCCCACAGCCTCCGCCGCGACGGCGAAGTCCTCATACTCGGCCAGCAGCACCGGGGCGGATACCGCGTTCGTCATGAGGAGCGGGATGACGCGCGGGTGCTCGGCAAAGGCCGACCGATAGGACCACGCCCAGGCCTCCAGCCCCTGCTCCCAGGGCAGTTCGCGCAAGGGGGTGGGGTCGATGCGGGCGGAGACGATGGCTCGCACGTCCTCCACCATCGCTGCGAGGTTCGGCACGTGATTGTAGAGCGACGTCGGATTGACGCCGAGGCGCGCGGCAACACGGCGAATGCTCGCGCCGTCCGAGCCGTGGCGGTCGATGAGCGCGAGGGCCGTGTGAGCGATCAGTTCTCGGCTCAGTAACGGGTGCGGCGGTCGGGCGATGACGTCCTCCTTCGGATGCTGACCAGCGTACGTGGGGTGCATGTATCAGACGGGTTACACCCGTGTGACGTTTTCGAAACCGACTCGGTTATGACCTTTCCGCATCGCTAGTGTGTGTCAAACACACGCTGTATGTTTTAGAGCGCAGCGTCAAGGAGGTCCTGTGACATCGACAGTTTTCGAGAACGGCACGATCCGCGTCGGCGGCGGCTTGCCCGACCGGTCGCGCCTCGTCATCCAGGACGACATCATTCTCCCCGTCGACGCCCCGATCCCCGCTGACGCCGAGCGCGTCGACCTGAATGGTGGTCTCCTCCTCCCGGCCTTCGCCGACGGGCACGCCCACCCGCTGCTCGCCGGTCGTGAGACGTTTGGCCCGCAGATGCGTGATGCGCGCACGGTCGACGACATCATCGCGCGAGTGCGCCAGTGGGCAAACGAGGACGACTCCGCGTGGCTTATCGGCGGCAGCTACGACGCCACCATCGCGCCGGATGGACTGTTCGACGCGACGTGGCTCGACCGAGCCGAGTCTGAGCGTCCCGTAGTTCTGCACTCGTGGGACTACCACACGGCGTGGGCTAATACAGCGGCGCTGACCGCTGCGGGCATCGAGCTTGTTGTCGATGATCCGTCCAATGGACGTATCGTGCGCCGACCCGATGGGACGGCCATGGGCACGCTCGTCGAGCGACCCGCGATCGATCTCGTGCTCGATCGGGCGCCATTGACCACCCACCGCGACGTGGATGCGCTCGTATGGGCGTCCGAGGCCATGGCTGCTCGCGGCATTTCTTGGGTACAGGAGGCCTGGACCGAGCTCGAGGACGTGGACGCTTGGGTCGCCGCGGCCGAGTCCGGGCGGATGCTGATCGACGTCGACCTCGCTTTCCGTGCTGATCCGGACGAATGGCCAGGCCAGCTCGACCGGATGATCGCTGCATCCCGTCGCCTCGAATCGGTTGATGGCGTATCAGGGCGCACCATCAAGTTCTTCGTCGACGGGATCCTTGAGAACCGCACGGCTCACCTGCTGGACAGCTATCACGATGACTGTACGCACGGTGCCCCCAACTGGCAGCCGGCCGCCCTCGTCGACGCCGTTCGCGCCGCAGACGACGCCGGATTCCACGTGCACCTTCATGCCATCGGCGACGCCGCCGTGCGCTCGGCTCTCACGGCCATCGAAGCCCGCCAGCCCGGAACTGCTCGTCGCGCGACCCTCGCTCACATCCAGGTCATCGATCCGCAGGACCTCGCCCGGCTCTCGGATCTCGATGTCGTTCTCTGCTTTCAGCCTTCCTGGGCCCTTCTCGATGACGTGATGGTTGACCTCACACTCCCGCGCCTCGGTCCCGAGCGCGCGGTGCAGTACCGGATGCGCAGCGCCGTCGATGCTGGCGCTCGCATCAGCTTCGGTAGCGACTGGCCCGTGACACAACCCGACGTGCTCACCGGCATCCGCACAGCCGTAACCCGCGCCGACGCCCACGGGGATCCCGAAGGCGGCTGGCAACCCCAAGAGCGTCTGACACTCGACGAAGCACTCGACGCAGCCACGAGCGGTGTTCACTATCAGTCCGGCACCGAGCGGAGCCGCGGTACTCTCGCCGCCGGCTCCGTGGCCGATCTGGTCTGGCTCGACCGCGACATCCGCCACGAGCCAACCCTCCAGATCGCCGACGCGATTGTTCTCGGCACCTGGCGCCGCGGACACCGCACCTTTTCCCTCACCCCCGCCGCCCAGGTTGTCTGAGCGACCTTCCTCACAGGAGCCCCCTATGTCCTCTCCCCGTACCCTGCGCCGAGTTATGGGCGTGCCGTCTCTCGTGTTCTTCGGCCTCGCCTACATGGTTCCCCTTACGGTCTTCACGACCTACGGACTTGTCGCCACGACGACGAACGGTCACGTGCCGACCGCCTACATCGTCACCCTCATCGCGATGCTCTTCACGGCCTTCAGCTATGCGGCACTCGTGCGAGTCATCCCTCGGGCCGGTAGCGCATACACCTACGCCCGAAAGGCGTTCGGTGGCCACATCGGATTCCTCACGGGATGGTCGCTCATGCTCGACTACCTGCTCCTGCCTCTCATCAACTACGTGTTGATGGGCATCTACCTCAATACGCAGCTGCCTGGCGTACCCGGCTGGGCCTTCGCGCTCGTCGGTGTCATCGTGATCACGGGGCTAAACATTGTCGGCGTCTCGGTGCTGCGCAATGCCAACCTCGTGCTTGTCGGAATCCAATTGCTGTTCGCGCTCGTTTTTGTTGTCTCTGCTGTGGGCTACATCAGCGCCAATCCGACGGCATCGCTGCTGCAGCCCCTCTACGACGCGGGCCTCAGCCTCCCGGGCCTGTTGAGCGGAGCCGCTATTCTCGCGCTCTCATACCTCGGTTTCGATGCCATCTCTACGTTGTCGGAAGAGGCACGCGATGCCTCTCGTACCGTGCCGCGCGCCATCATCCTCACGACCGTCATCGGTGGACTGATCTTCATCGTCATCTCCTACGTATCGACCTTGCTCATCCCGAACGTCGCCGACATCGTGAATCCGGATGCCGCAGCGAACCAGATCATGCAGGTAGCCGGGGGCCGCCCGCTTGAGCTCTTCTTCCTTGTCTCCTACGTCGCCGGTTGCGTCGCGGCGGCACTTACCTCCCAAGCGAGTGTCGCGCGCATCCTGTTCGCCATGGGTCGAGACGGTGTGCTGCCGCGTAAGGTATTCGGCGTGATCAGTGAGCGCTTCCGCACGCCGATCGGCGCGTCCCTCTTCGTGGGGGTGGTGTCGCTCGCGGCCCTCTTCATCGATCTCAACACCATCGCATCGCTCATCAGCTTCGGCGCGCTCGCGGCCTTCTCAATCGTGAATCTCTCCGTCATCAAGCACTTCCTCTTCGACGAGAAGCTCCGTGGTGCTGGCGCGATTGTTCGATACGGCGTGCTCCCCGGCCTCGGCTTCGTCCTGACGGGCTGGCTGTGGTTCAGCCTCTCCGGTCTGGCGCTCATCGTCGGGCTCGTCTGGATCGGCGTCGGAGTTCTCTACCTGGCAGTGCTCACGCGCGGCTTCCGCCGCCGCCCGCCGGAGGTCGGCTTCGATGAAAGCGACGAGCCCGCTTCCGTTCCCGTTTCCGCCCGCTCATGACCCCGGGGCGCGCCACCGGCCCAGCGACGTTCACCGTTGTCGAGGCGGATATTGACAACCTGCGCGAGGCGCTCGAGACGGGCACCGTCACGAGCGTCGAGCTGGTGGCGCGCTACCTCAACCGCATCGCGGCGTTCGACCGCAGCGGCCCGCTACTCAACGCGGTGCCGGTGCTCGATCCGACAGCTTTCCTGCAGGCCCGCGCGTCCGATGAGCGGCGATCCCGCGGCGAGACCCTCGGACCGCTGGATGGCATCCCCTTCACCGCAAAAGACAGCTACATGGTGCGCGGGATGACCGTCGCGGCGGGTTCTCCCGCGTTCGCCGATGTGATCGCGAGCGACGACGCCTTCGCCGTTGAC
>Ga0247807_10000122_pt1 | contig 60065 bp, 55 predicted proteins | sample UWRJL074202C1_FD_179931 | JGI IMG/M metagenome (GOLD analysis project Ga0247807, IMG submission 179931) | Plant litter microbial communities from Arlington Agricultural Research Station in Wisconsin, United States - UWRJ-L074-202C-1 | ecosystem: Environmental > Terrestrial > Plant litter >...
CGAAGAGCAGACCGCGGCATCCGAGGACCGGCCCGCGCAAGAACGCCCTCAGCAGTAGGTTCGCTTTTCAGGAAATACTGACCGCCGTGCACATAGTGCGCTTGGCGCCCCGGAATCTCCTGAAAAAGGAGTTAAGTCAGACGGTAGATGCTTCCGTCGGCGTCCCGATGAATCAGTTCGGCATCCACGAGATAGCGACGCAGCGACGCTACATCTGAGGTGAAGGCGGCGAGCTGTTCGGTGATCTCCGCTTCCGAGTATGAGCCGGGAGTGAGCTGGGTGGCCACCCACTCGAGCACCTCAAGCCGATCCGCTGGCTTCGCGGGGTAGTGCTGGATGCGTCCATCGACGACCCAGCGATCGATCCCGGTGCGCGTGACGGGTGGATGCTCAGCGAGTAGTCGAGCGAAAACGTCCGGAATCGCTTTGCCCTCGTCGTCGACGAGGCCCGCATCTTGAAGCGCAGCGATCGCTTTGGTTCGCTTGGTGGTCGGTAGGCCCGTGACCCCGAGCACAAGCTCGGCATACACGGCGCGACGACCGGGGTTGTCGAGGGCTGCCACGATCCGACGCCACTCGTTGCTCATGATTCGAGCGTACGCGACCGCTCGAGCTACCCCTTGATGCCGCTCTGGCTCAGTCCCTGCACGAAATGCCTCTGGGCGAAGATGAAGACCAGCAGGACCGGCAGCACGGTAAGGGTCGCGGCAGCTTGCTGCACGTTCCAGATCGGCACACCCGTGGCATCGGTGTACTGAGTTAGCGCGAGTGGCAACGTGAAGTTCGTTTTGCTCGACAGGAACACGAGCGGTTCAAGGAACGAGTTCCACGAGGACAGAAAGCTCAGGATCGCGACAGCGGCGAGCGACGGGCGGGCGAGCGGCAGTGCGATCCGACGGAATGTGCCGAACCTGCTCAGCCCGTCGATGAATCCGGCATCCTCGAGCTCCTTGGGTATGCCGAGAAAGAACTGTCGCATGACAAAGGTGCCCATGACCGCGGACGCCCCGAACATCGGCATGATGATGAGCGGCCAGTGAGTATTGGTGAGCCCGACGCCATTGAACAGCTGGAACAGCGGGATGATCGTCACTTCGACGGGCAGCATGAGCCCGACGAGGATCAGTAGGAACAACACGTTGACACCCGGGAACGAGATTCGCGCGAAAGCGTAGCCCGCCATCGACGAGATGACGAGGGTTCCGATTGTCACGAGCACCGCGATGTACATGCTGTTGAAGTACTGCTGCACGAATGGTTGCTCGAAGACGGCGACATAGGCGTCGAGGGTGAAGGTGCGCGGCAGGAGCGTCGGGGGGAACTCAAGCACCTGGCTCAGTGGCTTGAAGCTCGATGTGACCATCCACCACGCGGGGAACAGGAAAGGGATCGTCAGCACAACCATCAGCGCGTAGAAAGCGATGACGGAAAGCCGCCAGGGCTTGCGTGTCGAGAGTGGACGGCGAAGTGCGGGAGCGTCAGTGCTCATCGTGAACCCATTTCTTGCGAGCCGTCCACTGGACGAGTGTGAGCAGAAGTACGAGCGCGAAGAGAACGACTCCGACGGCGCTGCCGTAGCCGAACTCCTTGACCTCGAAAGCGGTCTGGTAGAGGTAATTAGCAAGGACGTTGGTGGAGTTAGCCGGTCCACCATCCGTCATCACACGGATCTGTGCGAACACTTGAAGCGAGCCGATGATCGTCACGATCGACACGAGCAGAAGTGTGGGACTAATCAGTGGCAGCGTGATCGAGCGGAAGATGCGGATCCTGCCCGCGCCATCGAGGCGACCCGCCTCGACGAGCTCCTCGGGCACCTCCTGAAGCGCGGCCAGCAGCAGGATCATGTTGAGCCCGACGCCCTTAAACACCTGCACGACGATCACCGATGCCATGGCCCAGCCGGGTTCGCGAAGCCAGTTGACTCCGTCGATCCCGATCACCGACAGGAATCCGTTGATGCCGCCGTTGTTCTGTAGCAGGAAGGTCCACACGAGAGTCCAGGCCACGAGTGACACGACGACGGGGGAGAAGAAGATGGTGCGAAAAACCGTCGTGCCGCGCATCTTCTGGTTGAGAAGCACGGCGAGCACGAGGGCGAGTGCAATGTTGAGGGTCACGAGCCCCACCGAGAAGATCGCGGTTGCCGTAAGGGATTCCCGCAGGGAGGGGTCGTTTACCAGCCTGACGTAGTTGTCGAGACCAGTGAAGACGGGACCGCCCGCGAGCGGTCGCCATTCTTGAAGGCTGTACCAGACGAGCATCATCAGGGGGTAGATCACGAAGACGATCGCTCCGAGGATTGCGGGTGAGACCATGAGCAGTCCCGTCCGCACTTCGGCCCTGCGTGCTCCCGATCGTTTTCTAGGGCGCCCTGCGCGGGGGACGCGCGTGGCGTCCCCCGCGGCAAGTGCCGGCCCAAATGGTGCCGTCATGGTGTATCCCTATCGTTGAAGCAGCGGGTCGATCGCGGTGCAGACACTTGCGAGCACGGATTCCACGTCTGCATCCGCCGCCCAGAATGCGTCGAGCTTCGGCTGAACGGCGTTGCTGATCGCGGCGAAGTTCGGGTGAGTGGGGAAGGTGCTGGCATCCGTCACCGTGTCGACGACGATCTGCTGGAGTTGGTCCTCGGAGAGCGTCGGGTTTACCGCCGCGAGCTTCTCGTCCGTGGTCAGAGAGAGGCGGGGTGCGGGGAAGAACTGCGCAAGCTGAGCAGCGTTCTCCGGGTTAGTGAAGTAGGCGAGGAAGTCGGTCGCTTGCTGCACGTTCTTACCGGAGCTGAGCGCACCGATTCCTGCCTGCCCGATGATGTTCGCCTGGCCCTCTGGGCCCGCCGGAAGAGGGAGGGCATCCCAGTCGAATGTGCCATCGAGCTTGGATGCTTGGCTGATGCCCGTGACGATCATCGCGGTCTGCCCCGTGAAGAAGTCGTAGTTGCTGCCAGGCTCCGGGAAGGCTCCGTCAGCATAGACACCGTCGTGGATGTACTGGAAGGCGTCGACCATCTCGGGGGAGTCGAACTCGCATGTCGTGTAGTCATCGCTCCACGGTTGGGCACCGAAGCTGTCCCAGACGATCGCGAGGTACTGCCAGGAAACGGGATACATCTGGTAGCCGGGAGTGCCGGTCGCCGCGGAGATCGCCGCGCTGGATTCGGCGACGTTCTCCCAAGTCCAGTCTCCGTCGTCGAGCTGCTCGCGCGGCGTGGGTACGCCTGCCGTGCGATAGAGGTCGTTGTTGACGAGCACGATCTGTGGGCTCGTCGAGAAGGGGTAGGCGTACAGTTCGTCCTCGGTGGTCCAGAGTGACAGGGCGCTCTCGTTGAGGTCAGCGAAGTCGTAGCCCTTGGTCCCTTCGAGTGTTGCGGTCAACGGGGCGAGCGCACCCGACTCGACGAACTCGGGAGCAGAACTCTCGAGAACCCACGCCAGGTCAGGCGAGTCATTTCCGGCGATGCGGGTCGTGAGCGTGCTCGTGTACGAGTCGAACGGAATCGTTTCGAAGGTGATGGATGCGACCGTGTCTGAGTGGTCTTCGACGTAGGCATCCGCGATTTCATTGAACAACGCGAGGTGGGCTTCGTTGGCCGACCAGATCGTGACGGTGAGATCGACGGGCTCTGTTGGTGCATCGGGCGCGGCGGGTGTGCTTGCGCACCCCGCGAGCGCGGCGATGGCAAATGCTGAGGTAATGGCTATGGATGCCTGACGGAATCGCTTGCCTTGGCTACTATTCATGGTGCAGCTCCTTTGCTGTGTTGTTGGCGGTAGTGGTGCTGTGTGTAAACCCCCGCGCGGCCTGCATGCCGTCGCGGGGTCTCGTGCCGACTGCCCCTTAGTACCCGGTCACTCCTTCTGGCCACCTTCGGGGGATGCCGAAACGTTCTGTGAGGTCTTGGAACTCGCTCGTGAGCCGAGCGTCGTGCCAGACCTGGTGTGGCGTGCGTCCCGAAAGAGCGCAGTCCGCGGCGAGAAGACCCGCGACCTCGCCCGCGCTCCACTCCACGGGGTGGAGGCGGTAGCAGCCGTTGGTGATGTGTGTCGTACCGATGTTCTTCGCCCCCGCGAGGAGATTCTCCGTGCGCTGCGGGATGAGGGATCCGAGAGGAATCTCGAACGGCGACGACGCGACGTCGATGTATCCATCCCCGCCGGTGGACGGGTGGAGATCGATGCGGTACATCCCGATCCCGATGCTGTCGTCATACTGAACGGCACCGTGATCGCCTCGGACGGCAAGAGAGAGGTCTTGTTCGACGACGCGGCGGAGCGAATGGATGCGGCGCCCCTCTCGGTGATAGGGAGCCTGGGCAAGTCCATCTGTGGTGCCCATGACATCTGGGCGAAGCCGCAGTCCTGGCCACCCCTGGCCACCGTCCGGGCGGGGAACCTCGGTCTGAAGCCAGTACAGCAGCGACAGGCTGAGCTGCTTGGCGTTATCCACCCGCGAATGCATGGTCTGCTCGTCGACGTCGATGACGTGCTCTTCGAGGTAGTCGATCATGCCCCAGTTCACGAGGGTGATGTCACTCGCGTACGCACCGGGCTCAAACATGTCGCGCGCGGCGATCCTGCGGAACAGCCAGAGGTTGTCGTCTCCGGCTTTGACGCTCTGGTCGGCGTTGACCGCGTAAACATCGTCGCCGGGATTGGGCACAAACTGCTTGTACTCCTTCTCGCCAGTGCGCGGGTGCGGAGCCTCAAGGCTGAGTAACGGACCGCCCCACGCTTCGGGAGCCGCCGCACGCCAGTGTTCGTACTGCTCGGGCTTGTCGATCGTGTGGTCGCCGTCGACGTGGTCGAGCGCGAAACACACGGTGAGGGCTTGGATGTTGTCGGGCTGCGCCTCGGCGGGCGCGTGCGGTTCGCCAGTGTCGGACTGGGCCTCGAAACCGGTGACGTACTCGGTGCCGGTCAGGGGAAGCAGATCGCCCAGTTCGGTCGCGTCGACAACATAGTTGGCGACCACGTGGATGTCTCCGACTTCGGCACTCTGAAGCGTGACGCCAAGAACACGCGCACCTTCAACATCCGCGCCAACGGGCTTGGCCAATCTCAGGATGGTCAAGCGCCCGCCGGAGACGAAGGGCGCGAGCATCTCCTCGATTACCGAGACCGCGATGCGAGGCTCGTGACACAGTTTGCTTACCCAGCCCGCGCCCGGGTTGAGATCGGGAAGCTCGCGGGCACGATCGCTCAGCGGAAAGCTGCGGCGGTAGTAGCCGCGTATCCCGTCACGCAGCGCGCGGTAGGTGGAGGTCGCGCCGATCTCCTCGATCCACGGGTGCTCATCGGGAGGAACCGCTTGCGAAGTGAGCTGTCCGCCGAGCCAGGGTTCCTCGCAGCTGAGCACGACGGTCGCACCGCGGCGGCACGCGGCTATTGCCGCGGCAACACCGCCCAAGCCGCCGCCGATGACGGCAACATCGGCACGATATGTCTTCACTTGCTCTCCTCGACGGCTTCCGACGCGGCGGGAATGGTCGCGCGAGGGGCGGGTCCGGCGGTCGTGCCTTCAACAACCGCGCAGGGGAACACCCTCTGAAGGTCGCCCTCGCTCGCCGTGCCGTCGATGAGCTCCGCGAGCAGACGCACCGCCTCGAAGCCGAGCTCGTCCCGCGGAATCTGGAATCCAGTCCAGTCGATATCGTCGACAATCTCCGGGTCACCGAGCTGGGCGATCGAGAGGTCCTCGGGGACACGGATGCCGCGGGCTTCGGCTTCGGCCTTGAGCGCCCCGGCGATACCCGTGTTGTCGGTGACGATAGCCGTGAGGCGATTGTCGATCACTTGTTGCAACACGACGGTGGGATCGGTGACCGAGTCGATGAAGACACCGGGCTGCCCGCCGACGGAGTTCATCACGTCGCGGTAGACCCGCAGTCGTACGTTGTTCACCTGGTCGGGATTGAGGTCTCCGACGTATCCGATTCGCTCGTGACCGTGCGCGAAGAGCAAGTCGAGAACATCACGAGTCGCGGACTCGTAATCGGGCGCGACGTACGGCACTGTTCCCGCATCCGATTGGCGAGCGCCGATAAAAACGAAGGGGAAGCGCTCGTTGAGCAGGGCTTCCAGATCGCGGGCGTCGTAGTGAAGACCGAGCAGGATGCAGCCATCCGCCACCGAGAGCGAGCGCACTCCGTCGGCCAGCATGCGGCGTCGGCCTTCGGTCTTTGCCGCTCCCGTGAAGAGGACGAGGTTCCAGCCGGCAGTCTCGGCCGCTCGCTCGACTCCCACGAGGAAGGGGTGATAGAAGCTATCGCCGTGGCTCGGGAAGATGGGCTCGTAGGTGAAAACCCCGACGAACCCGCTGCGGCCACCCGCGAGGCGCTGGGCGATGGGGTTCACCACGTAGCCCGTTAGCTCGATCGCTTCGGTCACTTTCGTGCGCAACTTGTCGCTCACGCGAGAGCTGTCCGATTCGAGGCTCGCAATGACATGGGACACGGTGGCCTGACTGACGCCGGCGAGCTTAGCCACATCGGCCTGAGTCACTCGCCGCCCGGTGGGATTCGTGTTCTTGTCCATGGCACCTCCTCGTGCGATGAGTCAGGAACTTCGTGACTCATCTTGTAATGCGTATAAATATAGGAGCATGATGTTTGAAATAGCAAGCGTTCATCGCTGAATACGCATTACAAGAGCTTCAAAGGAGAAGAAATGACTGTCATCGGTGATCGGCTAGGAGACTGGATGAGCATCCAGCGTCTCGGCACAATCATGAGTCCAGATCCGGCCGACGAACGCGAGGCAGAAGGCGTGCTTAACCCCGCGACCGCGCGGGATGACGACGGGGTCTTGTGGCTGTTCCCTCGGGTGGTTGCGGCGGGCAACTACTCACGCATAGGTCGAGCTCGTGTCGATACGGTCGACGGTGTGCCGGTATCGGTATCTCGCGAGGGGTTTGCCTTGGAGCCCGAGTTGCCGTTCGAAATGAACGCCAAGACGCAGGGCACCGAGGATCCCAGGATCACGCGGATCGACTCGTTGGGGCTCTGGATAATGACCTACGCGGCCTACGGACCGTTCGGGCCGCGCATAGCGCTCGCCGCTTCATCCACTCTCGAATCGTGGGAGCGACTCGGCATAGTTGACTTCGCGTTTGAGCGCGCCTGGGGAACCGACTTCAACCTCTATCGCAACAAAGATGCATTGCTCTTCCCCGAGGTCGTCACCGCGCCGGACGGCAGGCCCGCCCTGGCCATGCTGCATCGACCCATTTGGGATCTTGACGAGATTGTCGCGGGGGCGGGTGAGCCACTTCCCGCGGGGATCGACGACCCGCGTCTCGGTATCTGGGTGTCATTCCTTCCGCTGGAGAACAAACGGGAGTCCCTGGGTTGGCTGCGATCGTGGGAGCAGCACACCCTCGTCGCCGTGCCCGAGCACGAGTGGGAAGAGCTCAAAATTGGCGGAGGCACCCCGCCCGTGCGAGTTCCCGAGGGATGGCTCATGATCCATCACGGAGTTCGCGGTGAATGGATCCCCGGCGTGGATCAGCAGGAGAACGTCTTTTACAGTGCCGGCGCAATACTCCTGGATGCGAACGACGTCACCAAGGTAATCGGGCGCACGGCCGAGCCTCTGTTCGTGCCGGAAACCGAAGACGAGAAAGTCGGAATCGTCAACAACGTGGTCTTCCCCACCGCGATTGAGCCTCGGGCCGGCGGCTTCGACATCTTCTACGGCATGGCAGACACCAGAATTGGGATGGCACATCTGACCTGGCACCCTCAAGGAGCGTAAAACGTGACTTCACCCATCGTCTTCATCGGAGACAGCATCACCGATGCCGGCCGACGCAACGACCCGGCTCACCCCCTGGGTGGCGGATACGTCAAGCTCATCGCGGAGTACTTCGAGTCAGCGAGAGATGAGCGGGCCGTCATCAACCGGGGCATTGGCGGTGATCGAGCCGTCGATCTCGAGGCGCGGTGGACCGAGGATGCGCTCGACCTCACGCCCTCTCTGCTCACGATTTATGTCGGAATCAACGACGTGTGGCGTCGCTACGACAGCGCAGACCCCACCCCGGTCGAAGAATTCGAGGCGACCTACCGTCGCCTTCTCGAGAGCGCTATCGATAGTGGAGTCGAGCGAGTCATCCTGCTCGAGCCTTTCGTGACTCCCGTGACCGAAGGCCAGCTGACGTGGCACGAAGACCTCGACCCCAAGCGTGCTGTTGTCGCGCGACTTGCCCATGAGTTCGCGGCGGGATTTGTGCCGCTGCACACGATACTCGGCGAAGCGGCAGCCACCCACGGCGCCGCGGTCGTCGCTGACGACGGTGTGCATCCGACGCCCCTGGGGCATCAGCTAATCGCCGACGCTTGGATTGCGGAGGAAAACCGCTAGCTGAGTTGCGTCGCCTCGACCCAGGCGAGGTACTCGGGCGTAACTGTGCCGGTGACGTACTCGCCGGTGAAGCAGCTCATTTCGAGGGAGGTGATGTCCGAGCCCTCGATGATCGCGGCTTCCATGTCGGCGATCTCCTGGTAGATCAGGTAGTCGGCACCCAGCTCGGTCGCGATCTCGGGGATCTTTCGATTGTGGGCGACGAGCTCCTGACGTGACGGCATGTTGATGCCGTAGACGTGAGGGAAACGCACGGGGGGAGCGGCCGAGGTGAACGTGACCTTGTTGGCGCCGGCCTCGCGGGCCATCTGCACGATCTCCTTGGAGGTCGTGCCGCGCACGATTGAGTCGTCAACAATCAGGATGTTCTTGCCCTTGAACTCGCTCGACATCGCGTTGAGCTTCTGCTTGACGCTCTTCTTGCGCTCGGCCTGGCCGGGCATGATGAAGGTGCGTCCGACGTAGCGGTTCTTGTAGAAGCCCTCGCGGTATTCGACGCCGAGCTTCTGAGCAACCTGCATTGCGGCGGGGCGAGAGGAGTCCGGGATAGGCATGACCACGTCGATGTCACCCATGGGCGTGTACTTGGCGATCGTGTCCGCGAGGCGGTCGCCGAGACGCAGGCGAGCCTCGTACACCGAGATGCCATTCATGACCGAGTCGGGACGCGCGAGGTAGACGTACTCGAACGAGCAGGGGATGAGACGCGGGTTAGGCGAGCACTGGCGCGCACTCATCTGCCCGTCGGGGGTGATGAAAATCGCCTCGCCGGGGGCAACATCCCGAACGAACTCGTAGCCCGCACTTTCGAGAACGAGGGATTCGGAGGCCACAATCCAGTCGTCTCCGACGAAACCGGTCTGGCGGCGGCCGAGAACGAGCGGACGGATGCCGAACGGGTCGCGGAACGCGAGAAGCCCGTGTCCGGCGATGAGCGCTATGGCGGCGTAGGAGCCCTCGACGCGCTCGTGAAGGCGAGTGATGGCGTTGAAAACCTGGTCGGGATCGAGGTCGCGGCCCGTGATCTGTTCTTGAAGCTCGTTAGCGAGAACGTTAACGAGAAGCTCGGTGTCGCTCGTCGTGTTGAGGTGACGGCGGTCGATGTTGAAGAGCTCGTCGGTGAGCTCGCGGGTGTTGGTGAGGTTTCCGTTGTGCACGAGCACAATGCCGTATGGCGCGTTCACGTAGAACGGCTGGGCTTCCTGCTCACTTGAGGCGCTGCCCTTGGTCGCGTACCGCACGTGGCCGAGGCCGGCGTTGCCGAGAAGGGTGCGCATGTCACGTGTGCGGTAAGCCTCGCGCACCTGGCCCTTGGCCTTGAACATATGCACGGTGCTGCCGTCGACCGTGGCCATTCCGGTGGAATCCTGCCCCCGGTGCTGCAGAAGCAGCAGCGCGTCGTAGACCTGCTGATTGACCGGGTGGGACGAGACGATTCCGACGATGCCGCACATTGCTAGCGGTGGCTCCCAAATATCTCAGGGGATCGCACCCAACCGGGTACGTTCTAGTTTCTCATGGCTCAGGCGAGCATCGCGACGATAGGTCTGAGAGCGGTGACGTAGGCGTCGGGTTCCGACCTCAACTCCGCAGAAACAGCGATGGTGTGCTGCCCGATCCACCAGATGCCGCGTTCGGTGGTGGGCACGAGCTCCACGTCGAGGCGGAACGGATGCACCGGCCGACCGAACTCCTCGGCGAACCCGTTGACGAGGAGGGCGACCTCCATGCCGTGGGCTCGAGTCATGGCGAGTTCACGCAGGCTACTGTCTGCCGCGCGCGTCCACTCTTCGGCGTCTTCAACGATCCCGGCGAGGGCGTCGTAGAGAACTTCGGAGCCAGTGAGGGGGAGGGCAACCGTGTGGGACGTGCCGGGCAGTAGGCCAAGCGGGCCTCGGGCGGGCGCGAGCTCGGGTTCAACGACAGACGCCCACCAGCGCCCCCACTGGGCATCCAGTTCGTCATGCTCGGTGGATGCTTCGGCCCGAGCAATCGCCGGGTAAAGCGCCGGAACGCTGAGCTTGCGGACGCCGAGCGCCTCCCGCGTGTACAACCCAAACAGCACGGAACGAGTGGATGTCTCGCTCATCCGCCAGCTGGGCCAGAGTGTGTGCACCCCTCCAGTCTCGTCGCGGTGCGGTGGGCTGTCGAGATGTGCTTCGGCCCCTGAGGACCTCCTGAGATTGTCGAAGGGCTTGTCGAAGCGTGCGCCTCGGCCCGCTCATCCGTTCGGATGAAATGGATGCTCCGCGCTGGTGTCGCGCGAACAGTCCACCTAGCGTGGCGACATGAACAAGTCGTGGAAGCGGATCCTCGTGCTGGCAGCGGGCAACGTGCAGTGGTTCGCCCTTGCTGGCGGGGTGATCTACCTCGTTCTGTGGATAGTCGCGGAAGCCGGTCGGTACGGCATTCTGGAAAAAACCGTCGTGTTCGCGATATTTGCTGTGGCGATTGGGATATCGGGCTGGTGGCCGCTGGTATCCCTCGGCATCGTCACCGCGGTTCCTGTTCTTCAGTTTGCGGGCGTGCTGTACCCACCCGTCTCGCAGACCTGGCCGATGTACGAGGCGGCCGGAATCGTTGCGTTTGTCGTCGCGGTAAGAGGCGAGGGGCTCGTCCGCAAGCTTGTGCTGCCTGTCGGAATTCTGACCTCGATCTTGTTTGCCGCCAGGATGATGATCCCCAGCATCGAGGGTGGGTACTGGACGTCTTGGGTAGGTGGCGGTAGCAATTTTTCGGGCTATCCCCACCGCGAAGGCCTCATCATGCTCATCCTCGTGGCCGCGGGCTTCTATGCAGCCATGTGGTCGGCGGGCATCGCCATCCGTAGCCTGCTGCGAGTGCGCGCCATCGGAACGGTGCTCGACGAGGCAGAAGATCGATTGATCGAGACCGACTTCGAGCTACGCCTCGCGCAGGACCGAGCGCGCATCTCGCGAGACGTTCACGACGCCCTCGCTCATTCCCTCGCCGTCATCGTGTCCCAGGCGGAAGGGGCCGCGGCGCTCGCCGGGCAGAAGCCGCGGGTCGCGACGGCGGCACTCCAGACGATTGCCTCGGTGGGTCGCACGGCGCTTGTGGATGTGCGGAGCCTGGTCGAGCGCATCCATGACGACGATGTGACGGTGAACACTCCGACGATCGATGATCTGGGCGCGGTTGTCGCGCAAATGCGCAAGCTAGGGATGGACGCGACGCTCCAGGTGCTCGGAAGCCCTCGCCCGCTCGCGACAACCCACGATCTCGCGGTGTTTCGCATCGTGCAAGAGAGCCTGACAAATGCGCTCAAGCACGCGGGTGCGTCGTCGACGGCTCGCGTGACGCTCGACTGGCAGGGGACGGGCCTCGCCGTGCTCGTCGTGTCGAAAGCGCCAACCGAACCGCCCGTTCCCGGTCCGGGACGAGGTGTCGGTATCCGGGGGATGATGGAACGAGCCAGGCTCACGGGCGGCTGGCTGACCGCCGAGCGCGAGGATAACGACTTCGTCGTGACCGCATTCATCCCGGTCGCGCCGATAGCCTCGCCCCCAGAGATCGCGGAGGCGCGAGATGCGTGAACCCATCCGTGTCGTCGTGGTTGACGACCAACCGCTGTTCTCGGCGGGGATCTCGATGCTCATCGAAGCTCAGCCCGACATGGACTGCGTCGCGACGGCGACCGATGGAGCCGAAGCCGTGGACGTGGTCGGTCGGCTGCATCCCGACATCGTTCTCATGGACGTGAGGATGCCCGGGATGAACGGTCTCGATGCCACGCGCGCCATCCTGGCGAGGGGCAATGCCGACGACACCCCACGCGTCATCGTGCTCACAACTTTGCGACGGGACGACGTGGTCGTGCGAGCTCTTGAGAATGGGGCCAGCGGGTTTCTCACGAAGGACTCGACTCCCGACGAGGTGCTCACGAGCATCCGCACGGTGCACGCCGGGGATGCCGTTCCCGATCTCCCGGGCATTCTCGAGCTCGTGCGACGTGGACCAGGATCGACGCCGCACCAGGCATCCATCGATGCGTTGTCGCCTCGCGAGCGTGAGGTCTTTCTGCTCGTTGCGCGCGGGTTGTCGAACTCGGAGATCGCGGTTGCTTCGTACGTGAGCGAGGCGACGGTCAAGACTCACATCGCCGCAATCCTGCGCAAGCTAGAGCTGCGCAGTCGGGTGCAGGTCGTCGTCTTCGCGCACCAGCACGACCTCGTGGGGTAGCGCCGCGTTCCCATCTCGCCGGTACGCTTGGGGGGTGACCGAGACATCCTCCAGCAGCTATGCCCGCGCGGGGGTCGACACGGCCGCCGGTGACCGTGCCGTCGAACTCATGAAGTCCGCGGTGTCCCGCACCCATGGCCCAGACGTCTTCGGTGGTGTCGGTGGCTTCGCGGGGATGTTTGACGTCTCGTTCCTCAAGAACTTCGAGCGGCCGCTGCTCGCGACTTCGACCGACGGCGTCGGCACCAAGGTCGCGATCGCTCAGGCCATCGACAAGCACGACACCATCGGGCAGGACCTGGTGGGCATGGTTGTCGACGACATCGTCGTAGTCGGTGCCCGGCCGCTCATGATGACCGACTACATCGCGTGCGGCAAGGTATTTCCCGAGCGCATCGCCGACATCGTGCGCGGCATCGCCGAGGCCTGCACCGCGACGGGCACTGCGCTCGTCGGCGGCGAGACGGCCGAGCATCCCGGACTCCTTGCCGACGACGACTACGACGTAGCCGGTGCCGCGGTCGGTGCGGTCGAGGCGGACGCCCTGCTCGGCCCGCAGCGAGTCCAGGATGGCGACGTCATCATCGCGCTCGAATCCTCGGGTTTGCACAGCAACGGTTTCTCGCTCGTGCGCTACATCCTTCGCGAGAAAGGCATCGGATACACCGACTCGCTCGACGACTTCGGTGGTCTCGTGGGCGAGGCACTGCTCGAGCCGACTCGCCTCTACACGCTTCCTTTGCTGCGTTTGCTGGAGGGCGAGTCCGGTGCCGTGCACGCGCTCAGCCACGTCACCGGTGGAGGCATCGCGGCCAACCTCGCGCGCGTTCTTCCCGTGGGTGCATGGACAGAGCTCGAGCGCTCGACTTGGTCACCGCCATCCATCTTCCGAGTGCTGTCCGAGCTGTCGGGTTCGACACTCGAAAGCTCAGAGGGCACCTGGAACCTCGGCATTGGCATGATCGCGATTGTGGCTCAGGATGCCGCGGCGCGCGTGATCGCAGAACTCGAAGCCGACGGCATCCCGTCGTGGGAGATCGGTCGCGTGACCGTCGGAGCTCGCGATCTCACCGGCTTCGCTCAGGGCGACAAGGGCGTGAACGGCGGCGCGGTGCGGCTGATCGGCAGCTACGCGGGTTAGGCGTTCGCTTGCGCGGACGCGAGTCAGTCGCAGTTCTGCGACACGTCGCACGCGTGCGTGCATCCACCGGTACCGTGGATGCATGAGCCAAACGCCTCCGCAGATTCAGTATGTTGAAGCCCCGCCGCGCGGACTCAGCATCGCCAGCCTCGTTATCGGTCTCGCATCGATCGTTCTCGGGTACACATTCGCGGTGCCGATCGTCGGTCTCGTCCTCGGTGTGATGGGCCTCAAGCGCGAGCCGGCTGGTCGCGGGATGGCGATTGCGGGCATCGCGATCAACGGGATCATCCTGGTGTTCGTCGTGCTTTCGGTGATCCTGTTCGCGATCCTGATCGGTGCGGGCCTTCTCGCGATCCCGTTCTTCGCGAACTACTGATCTCCGTGCACGATCAGCGCACCTGTTCGAGGGCGCGCTGAAGAACCTGGGCGGCGACCCGGCTCAGCGCCAGCATCCACACAGGTGGACCGGGTGAAGCAGGGCGGCAACGGCTAAGAGCTACGCGCTCTTGAACTCGTCGTCGTTCTCGTCATCCTCGTCGTCAACTGCGTACTTGTCGACGTACTCAGGCCACTTCTCGAGGTCTTCCTCGAGGCGAGGGTCGCTGAGGGCAGCGCCGGTGGCGCCAAGTTCCTTGGCGAGTGCACCGTAGTTCGTGTCTGGACTGAAGTACTTCAGATCACGAGCCACTTTGGTGTGCTTTGCCTTTTGACGGCCGCGTCCCATCCGAGACCCCCTCATGTGTCTGTCCCCGTGCGCTGGCGACAGCTCACGAAACGAGCGAACAGGGAATAAAACCAACTCGAAGTTTAGCATGAGGGCAAGAGCAGAATCGGGCATTGCGCCCCGTGCTGCCGGTAACCTTGTGCGAGTGACTTCCGAGACCATCGACACCTCCGCGGTCGTGATCGGTGCGGGGCAGGCCGGACTCTCTGTCGCCTACTATCTCGCGCGTCTGGGGCTCGATCCCGGCAACGATTTTGTGCTTCTGGATCGCGGTCCCGGCACAGGTGGCGCGTGGCAGTTCCGCTGGGAAGCGCTGCGTATTGGGTCTGCTCATAAGATCAACGACCTGCCCGGGTTGGGTGAGCTGGGTCTGAGCTTCGATAACGCGGATCGCCACGCTCCGGCGAAGGATGTCGTCGCGGACTACTACCGGCAGTACGAGCAGCACTACGGTATGCAAGTTGTCCGCCCAGCCGATGTCACATCCGTCGACAACTTCGGCCCTGACCTCGCGGTCAACTTTGTGCTCGACGGTGAGGAACCCAAGCAGGTAACCACCCGCACTGTCGTTAACGCCACGGGCACCTGGGGCGCTCCGTTCATTCCCTGGTACCCCGGTCTCAAGTCGTTCGAGGGCCAGCACGTGCACACGAACGACTACAAGGCCGCGAGCGACTATGCGGGCAAGCGTGTCGTTGTTGTCGGCGGGGGAACATCCGCAATCGGCTTTTTGCTGGAGCTCGAGGGCATCGCGTCTGAGCTGACGTGGGTGAGTCGTCGGCCGATCGACTTTCTCGACGACGGCGAACTCAATCTCGAGGCGCGAGTCGAAGCGGTGCAGAAGCAGGATGAGGCCGCTCGCGCGGGGCGGGCTCTGCCCAGCATCGTGAGCGGCACGGGTGTTCCGCGCACCCGTCGCATCCAGGCCGGCATCGAGCGCGGAGTTCTCACCCCACGTCCCGTGTTTGCCTCGATCGAACCGGGCGGCGTGCGCTGGAAAAACGGTGCATTCGTTCCCGCCGATGTCATCATCTGGTCGACGGGCTTTCGTCCCGAGCTGCGCCACCTGGCTCCGCTCAAGCTGCGCGAGAAGGAGGGCGGCGTGTCCGTCGCCTCGGGAACCTCGCTCGCCGATTCCCGGGTCTTCTTCGCGGGCTACGGACCCCAGGCATCCACGATCGGCGCCAACCGAGCCGGCCGCATGATCGCGCGCCAAGTCGTCGCGACGCTGAGCCGCATCCAGGCCGTTCGCTAGCCTTCCTGTTCGTCGCGCTTGCGCCACCGCGGGTCGAGCTTGCACCGCCGCGGGTCGAGCTTGCACCGCCGCGGGTCGAGCTTGCACCGCCGCGGGTCGAGCTTGTCGAGACCAACCGAGCTTGCCGAGGTCGACACCTAGGGTGGATGTATGGCAAGTTCCGTGCAATTGATAAGGTCTGAGACGCTGTCCGACGTCGCCGAGTACGCCTACGCGGCCACCGCTCCCAAGGACGCGCGATACATCTTCCTGGCAGGCTCGTGCCCGCTTGCTGAGGACGGTTCGACCGTGGCCGTCGGCGACTATGCCGGCCAGGCCGCCGCGTGTATCGAGACGATGAAGGTTGCTCTCGCGGCGGCGGGAGCGAGCATCAACGATGTCATCAGCACACGCGTGCTCGTCGCATCCTCTCGTCAGGCCGACCTAGTGACCGCGTGGGAAGTCGTGCGGGACGCCTTCGGCTCCCACGACGCACCGAGCACCCTGCTCGGAGTCACGGTGCTCGGCTACGACGACCAGCTCGTGGAGATCGAAGCGGTGGCCGCTGTAGTTGACTAGCGTCAGGCCTTCTCGACGGGCAGCCAGAGCTCGGTGGTAGCTGTGCTGAAATCGGCGGCACGATCGATAACCGCCACGATCGACGGGCCGGGCCGCAGTCGCCACGGATTCGATGGGAACCACTCGCTTGCCGTGGATGCCCACACCGATTGCAGAACCGATGGGTACGGTCCGGACGCGGTAAACACCGCCCAGTGGCCTGCAGGCACCTCGATGAGTTCGAGGTCGCCGACGGGCGGAGTCGACTCATCGACCGCGACGCCGTGCATGTACGTCAGCGGGGTTCCCTCCGTGTAATCCGGGTCGACATCCGCGCTGATCTGGAGCAGGCCACGCGGTTCCGTATTGCTGAGCGACTTGAGGCGCTCGTGCTCTTCCGGCGGCAACGACGCGACGTGTGACTGGATGTGTGGATTGGCTCCGTGATGAATCAACGGAACGCGAACCGAGTGTCCAACGAGCGATAACGCCGGGCGGTCGACGATGCGGGTGTCCATGTGGTTTTTCCCTTCAATGGTGAGGCGGAACCTCAGCTTCTGTTGAGTGGATAAGGGGCCACCGTCACGGCGAACATCACCTGGCGTCACTCCATGGACCGCGACGAAAGCCCTGCCAAATGCCTCCGCCGATCCATAACCGAAGTTGACGGCGACGTCGAGGATGGGCTGGCCATCGAGGATGTCGGCGGCCGCCAGCGTCATGCGCCGTCTCCGCAGATACTCGGTGAGAGACATGCCGACGAGTGACGAGAACATCCGGCGCAGGTGATACTCCGTTGTCCCGATGTGCTTGGCCAGCTCGGAGACGTCGATCTTCTCTGCAAGATGTGTTTCCACGTAGTCCATAAGCGTGTTGAGATCAGCGATCATGGTGGCCCCTTTCCGCGATCAAGTCTGAGATCGCGGCTCATTCCGTGCCCGATAGTTCCCGTTCGATGCGATCGGTGAAAATCTGTAGCTCATGAACAGGTCGACATCGTCCGGCTCAGGAGGTGGTTGGAGTTCCCTGGTGAAAGAGACATCGAACAGCCTGACCGTCCCATCGCCAGAGGGATGACCGTCGACTGGTGCTGGTACCGAACTGCAGAAGATACGACAGCAAGACCGTGTCGGCAGTTATGAGACTCGCCTCGCGTTCGCTCAGCTCCGCATCCCGCTCCGGCTCGGTGTCGGCCACCAGCGATGTGACTGTCTCCTCGCGGCTCCAGCGGCGTCCTGATTGCCCGATCTCGTAGAAGTCAGGTGCGAGGAGTTCGCTGAGTCGTGCCGAGTCGCTCCGCACGCTTTTCGTCAGCAATGCCTCTTCCGCCTGCCAGGCCGAGGCAATCAGGTTCTCCATCACCACAGGCTACGGGCGTTCGCTTTCACAGGTCGCGGACCGGTCATTGAGCTTGTCGAAATGCCCCTTCGACAAGCTCAGGGACCGACGGCCGAGTCGCTCAAGGCCGCGAGCCGCCCCCGGCTACAGGTATCCGGTGGCTGGGTCGATCGCGGCGAGAAAGTCGCGGATAGCTGCGATGTGCTTTTCGCGGCTGCGTGGTTCCGCGCTGCCGGACACGCTGAACCCGTAGCCGTTGTTGGGACCCGATATCCAGTCATAGTGATTCGAACCGTCACTATCGCGCGTGCGCACTGCGAACGTCTCCCCATCCACCACGAAGGTGCCGAGATCTGTATAGGCATCGAGGTCAGGGAATGAAGATGTCGGTACATAGACCCAGCCCTCGTCCGTGGGTTCGCGGTCGTCCTCCATGCGTTTGACCATACCCAGTGCGCAAGAAGCCGGTCATTGAGCTTGTCGAAATGCCCCTTCGACAAGCTCAGTGAACGCCGTCTAGACCAGCTACCAGCTCTGGATGCCGAGCTCCACTATCGACTTCAGTAGACGCGCGTTGTAATCAACGCCAAGTTGATTGGGCACCGTGACGAGAACCGTGTCCGCGGCCTGCACCGCGGCATCCTTTGCCAGATCCTCGGCTAGCTTCTCGGGCTCGCCCACATAACTCTTGCCGAAGCGAGCGAGGCCGCCGTCGAGGTAGCCGACCTGGTCTTCGCTGCTGCGCTCGCGGCCGAAGTATTCGCGATCTTCGTCGCTCGTGAGCGGAATGATGCTGCGGCTAATCGAGACCCGTGCCGGACGCGTGTGACCGGCCTCGGCGTATGCGTCGCGATAGATCTGGATCTGCTCGGCCTGCAGCTGGTCGAAGGGCACGCCAGTGTCTTCCGTCAGGAGGGTCGAGCTCATGAGGTTCATGCCCTGCTCGCCGGTCCACTTTGCGGTGGCTCGGGTTCCCGACCCCCACCAAATGCGGTCGGACAGACCGGGGGACTGGGGCTGGATGCCGAGTACGCCCACTCCTTGCGCGGCGCGCGCGATGCCTGCGCCCTCAATCGCCGCCCGGAAGATCTCTGTCTTAGTGCGGGCGTCGTCCGCATCCGTGGATCCCTCCGCTGGCACGTAGCCGAAGCTCTCGTAACCCCTCATGGCGGTTTCGGGTGATCCTCGGCTGAGGCCGAGCTGAAGTCGGCCGATTCCGTGGGCGTGCGCGCTGATGAGATCGGCGGCCGCGGCATCCTCTGCCATGTAAAGCGGGTTCTCGTAACGCATGTCGATCACGGCTGTGCCGATCTCGATCGACTTGGTGCGGGCACCGATCGCGGCGAGCAGCGGGAAGGGGCTCGCGAGCTGGCGGGCGAAGTGGTGCACGCGCACGTAGGCGCCGTCGACTCCGAGCTCCTCCGCGGCGACCGCGAGTTCGATCGTCTGGTGCAAGGCGTCCGCCGCGGTGTGCACGAGCGAGCCCGGCACCGACTGGTAGTGGCCGAAGGAGAGGAATCCGATGCGTTTCACTCTGGATGCAGCGCGCTGGCGGCCCTGGACATTCCCGCGGCCACACCAAATGAAGGAGATTCGGCGGCGGGAGCCTTGATATCCGCGCGAAGATGTGACGAACCGGCAGAATCTCCTTGATTTGGGTAAACGGCGTGAGCCGCGAGCGGAAGAGAACCTACCCCACGACGAACGGGATGCCCGTGCTTCCAACAACCTCTGCCGCGGCCGAGGTTTCGACGCCGCCGGAGGTGCCGTGGAAGCGCAGCCCATCCACGCGCAGCGAGCGCGCGGCGGGACCCGGGTTCACTCCCAGTTCGTCTCCCGCGGGGTTCAGAGCGAGTGAGCTCGCAAGCACGGAGATCGCGGATGCCGCCGACCACGCCTGTGGTCGGCACGCCGCCGGATAGGGCACCGGTCGGGTAAAAGCGCTCGCCGGATCGCCCGAGTGCAGTTCTGGCATCCGGTAGTCGAATCCGGATGCCGCAGCCAGAAGCCCGTCGATGAGCACCGAAGCTTCGGCACCGAAGCCGTCGCGCGCGAGGCCGGCGATCGCGATGGCCGTGTCGTGAGTCCAGACGCTTCCGCCGTGGTAGCTCAGGGGCCAGTAGCCGGCGGAATCCGTCGACATCGTGCGCAGTCCGTACCCGGACGAGAGCTCGGGGGAGACGAGACGGCGCGCAACGAGAGCCGCCTGTTCTTCGTTCAGGAGGCCCGTGCCGAGCAGGTGGCCGAGGTTGCTCGTCACGGTGTCGACGGGGCGCTTGTCGGCATCCAGAGCTATCGCGACGTACGCGCCAGCTGGGTCGTCGATCCAGAAGGTCTCGTTGAATCGACGTTGAAGGCGCGCGGCCCAGGCCCGCCACTCAGCCCCATCGCTGCCGAAGGACTCGAGCAGGTCGGCCCCGTGGATTGCCGCTTCGTAGGCATAGGCCTGAACCTCACACAGCGCGATAGGACCCTTCGCCAGGGTTCCGTCACGCCACTGAACGGAGTCGCCGGAGTCCTTCCAGCCCTGGTTCGCGAGCCCGCGTCCCGACTTGTCGACGTACTCGAGCAGGCCGTCGCCGTCCGCGTCGCCCGAGTCGCGCATCCACTCAAGCGCGCGCTCAAGATGGGGGAGCAGCGCGCGAACCTCGTCCTCGGGCATGCCCCACCTCCAGGCGTCGTGAAGCAGGCAGATCCACAGCGGGGTGGCATCGACCGTGCCGTAGTACAGCGGTGGCAGGTGGATGCCCTCGCCGGGGATTTCGAGAGCCCCGCGACGCAGCTCGTGCATGATTTTGCCCGGCTCCTCAGCGGTGTCGGGCACATCCGCAGACCCCTGCAGGCCCGCGAGGATGCGTAGGGTGTCGGCCGCGATCTCGGTGCCCAACGGCAGCATGAAGCGTGCTGCCCAGATCGAGTCGCGCCCGAAAAGAGTGAAGAACCAGGGGGCGCCGGCGGCAAGGAATTGCGATTCCGGATGCGCGGTCGTGGTCAGCCGAAGCGCGTCCAGGTCGGAGAGAGCAGCACCGACCCAGCGGGCGAGGCGTTCGTCGCCCGAGCTCACTGTGGGCACAGACCAGGGAACGTCCGACTCCACCCCGGCGACAACCGCGAGGCTATCTCGAGCCTGGAAGGTCCAAGCGATGGAAGTGCTTCCGCCAGCCGGGATGGTGACGGTCCAATCCAGAATGCCGGGGGCGATACTCGTCGCATCGGACATGACGAGCACGGAGACGCCGTCGCCTTCCCACGTAAGCGCGTCGCCGCGTTGCTGAATCGGCAGGCTGGCCACCTCGGCGATCCCAGCTTTGACGGTGTCCATGGTCGTGGCATCCGCGGTGAACTCCACGCGCACGGTTGTGGTGATCTCATGGGCGAGGCGCGAGGTCAACCGCAGGCTCTCCTCGATCCCGCTCACTGTGGCGCGGCGCACGTGGCTGGCGCGAAGGCCTGGATCAGCAGTGGCATCGTCCAGCTGTCGTGCGAGAGAGACGAACTCTACGAGGTCTGCCGAACTCGGCACAGTCGCGATGGGTTCGAGACGCTCGCCGCCCACCGTGAGGCGCTGGGCGGCCACGATGCGTACATCCGAAAAGTAGAAGCCGTGGATCGCGGCGGACCCGACGGATCCATCCTCGGCGGACCACGCCTGGGCCGGTGCGCGCAGCACGACGGTCTCGTTGCTGAGTAGTGGTTGGCGGGATGCGGTCATCGGTCGTCACGACTCCTCATTGACTCATTCGGCTGTGCCGGTTGACTTTCCGAACTATCGAGGTAACGTAACACTAAGAATTTGAACGATCAAACTTTGAAGGTCAATCCTGAATTTGATCGATCAAGTGAACCCGACCCGGATTTAGCGAATTGGCCAAAGGAGGCCAGCAGTGGCACAGTTGCCCACCGTCGAAGACGTCGCTCGTGCTGCCAACGTGTCGCGGCAGACCGTCTCCAACGTGCTGAACTCCCCGGAGATCGTCAAGCCGGATACGCGGGATCGTGTGCAGTCGGCAATCGCCGAACTGGGATACCGTCCCCACGCTTCGGCCGACGTTTGCGCACGCGCCAGTCATCCACGATCGGCATCCGGATGGACCCGTTGACGAACGGCATCTCCGGTTCGGTGCTCGACCGCTACCTCCATGCGCTCACCGAGCAGGCAGCGAAACGCAGCATGCGCATCATGCTCTTCACGGCCACCGATCCCGACGACGAGATCGATCAGTTCCGCACACTGCGCGACGGCGCTGACGTGGACGCCTTCGTCGTGACGGGCACCCGATACTCCGATCCGCGCATTAGCTGGCTCTCCGGCGAAAATGTTCCGTTCGTGAGCTTCGGTCGGCCCTGGGGCGAAGAGGATGCTGACCACCTCTGGGTGGATGTCGACGGCTACGCAGGCGTCTACGAAGCGACGAAGCATCTCATCGGGCGTGGTCTCACTCGCATCGGGTTCCTTGGCTGGCCGGAGGGGTCCGGAACCGGCGACGAGCGCCGACGCGGCTGGGCGACAGCGATGACCGAGGAGTTCGGTCTCTCTGAGAGCGAGCTCGAGGGCCTGACCACTCGCATCGAAGAAAGTGTTCCCCAGGCTCGCCGCGCGATGGAACTGCTCGTCACCTCCGGCCTGGATGCCCTGGTGTGTGTGAGCGACTCGCTCGCCCTCGGTGCACTCATGGCCGTCAATGAGGCGGGTCGCAAGTCATTCCCGGTCATCGGATTCGACAACACCCCCGTCGCGAAGGCGGTCGGTCTTTCGAGCGTCGAGCAGCAACTCGACCAGGTCGCGGCGGGCACCCTCGAACTTCTTATGGGAGATACCGGCACTCGAGTGCTCCAGGCCGGTGAGGGCTCGCCTGAGGCCAGGCACCGTCTCATTACCCCCAAGCTTGTCGTCCGCCGGTCGAGTCACCTGGCGCCCGTCGAGGAAGCCGGCACTCCCGGCAATCACAATCGAGAGGAAACGCAATGAAAATCAGAACGTGGGGCGCCGCCCTGCTTGCCGCTGGCCTCGTCGCCAGCCTGGGGGCGTGTGCAGCAGGAGGCGGTGACTCGTCCGGTGACGGACAGAAACTGACCATTCTTATCGGCTCGAGCGGTGACGCCGAGACCGCAGCAGTGCAGTCGGCAGCGGATGCCTGGGGCAAGGACAGCGGCAACACCGTCGAGGTCGTTGCAGCCAGCGACCTGACCCAGCAGCTCAGCCAGGGCTTCGCGGGCGACGACGCCCCCGACCTCTTCTACATGAGCTGGGACCAGTTCGCCACGTATGCGAGCAACGGCTACCTCGACCCCTACGCGGCCGATCTGCCCAACGCCGGTGACTTCTACTCGTCGCTCACCGACACCTTCACCTACGACGGCACGTTCACGTGCGCGCCCAAGGACTTCTCGACCCTCGGACTCATCATCAACACAGACCTGTGGGCAGCAGCAGGACTGACGGATGCCGACATCCCCACTGACTGGGACAGCCTCGAGGCCGCGGCCACAAAGCTCACCACCGCTGACACCGTTGGGCTCTCCTTTGGCCTCGAGTACGCGCGTGCCGGTGTCTTCATGAACCAGGCCGGTGGCCAGCTCATCGATGGTGACACCGCTACCGCCGACAGCCCCGAGAACGTCGCGGGCCTCGAGTACATCCAGAAGCTTCACGACGCTGGCGTACTGAAGTTCCCCTCCGAGATCTCGGCCGGCTGGTCGGGTGAGGCACTCGGTGCTGGCAAGGCTGCGATGGTCATAGAGGGCCCCTGGATCAAGGGCATCAAGGGCGATTTCCCCGACACCAACTACCAGGCCGTCGAGCTTCCCGCCGGCCCCGGCGGTAAGTCGACGTTTACGTTCAGTAACTGCTGGGGCATCCCGGCGAACTCTGACACGAAGGATGCCGCGGTTTCGCTCGTCGAGTACCTCACCTCTGACGACCAGCAGCTCGCCTTCGCTGACGCGTTTGGTGTCATCCCCTCGACCGAGTCCGGTGCTGCCACCTACAGCGAGACCTACCCCGAGAACGCCTCCTTCGTCGCGGGGAACGAGTACGCCGTGAGCCCCGTGAACTTTGCGGGTTCGGCCACCGTGGTCACGGACTTCAACGCGCAGCTCGAGTCGCTTGTGGGAGGCGATGCCAAGACGATCCTCGGCACGCTGCAGGAGAACCTGCAGGCCGCACTCGATGAGGCGAACGGCAAGTAATCATCGGGGCCACTGCGGCCGTATCGACGGTGTCGATACGGCCGCGGGCGGCCTGCCTAACCACCAGAGAGGTGAAGAGGGAACGGCATGAGTAAGGGAATCCGCGGCGCGGAAGGCCGCTACGGCTGGGCCTTCGTTACGCCAGCGATCATCATCATCGGTCTGTTTCTCGTGCTGCCGATCTTCCTGGCGCTCTACGTGAGCTTCAGCAATTGGAACGGCCTCGGCTCTCCGCTCGGCAATTCAACACTCATCGGCGCTGACAACTACGCCAAGGTTCTCGTGGACTCCGGCCTCGCCCAGCGCGACTTCGGCACATCTATCCGCAACAACCTTTACTACGTGCTTCTCGTAGTGCCGCTTCAGACGGCCCTCGCGCTGTTTTTGGCGGTGCAGGTCAACAGGCGCATCCTCCGTGGTCGCGGATTCTTCCGTACCGCCTTCTACTTTCCGTCGGTCACGAGCTCGGTCGCGATCACCACGATTTTCATCTTCCTGTTCACGGCCTCCGGCGCCGTCAACAGCGTGCTGGGCTGGCTCGGCGTGAACGGACCGAACTGGTTCAGCGACCCGAGCGGGATCATCCACAACCTGCTGAAGGGTGTTGGAGTGACCGCTGCACCGGAGGCGCTCACCGCGCCAGGTCCGCTCGGTCTGCAGTGGTGGGACTGGATAAGCGGACCTTCCGTCGCGATGTGCGTGCTCATCATCCTCGCGATCTTCACGACGTCGGGCACGTTCATGCTGCTCTTCATCGCAGCCCTGCAGAACATCTCGGGCGAGATCGACGAGGCAGCGATGATGGATGGCGCCGGCGGTCTTCGCAAGTTCTTTTCGGTCACGCTGCCGATGCTCAAGCCCACCCTCTTCACCGTGCTGACTCTCGGCCTCATCGGCACCTGGCAGGTATTCGACCAGATCTACCTCACGGGCAAGGGCGCCCCGGGCAAGACGCTTCTCACTCCAGCTTTTCTCGCTTATGACACCTCGTTCAAGGGGCTCAACTGGGGCGAGGGTGCCGCGATCTCCTTCATCCTCTTTCTCATCATCGTTTCGCTCACCCTGTTGCAGCGCTGGATTCTGCGAGATCGGGATCTCGGCAAATCCGGGGTTCGCCGCGCGAAGCGAGCGGACGTGAAGTTCCACCAGGACGCCGCGAAGGGAGCAGGACGATGACAACCATCGAGACCGCAGCATTCGCCGTCGACCCCGAAGTCGATAAGCCTCGGCCCCAGCGTCGACGCCGGCTGTCACCAAAGCTGCGTACAACCGCAGCCCTGAGCTACCTCATCCTGATCCTGCTCGCCCTGATCTACATCTATCCCTTCCTCATCTCGATAGCGGGAAGCTTCAAGACGGATTCCGACGCGACGCAGAATCCGCTGTCGCTGTTGCCCCAAACCTGGAGCTTCGCCGCCTATGAGCGGCTGTTCACCACGGTCCCGCTGCTGCAGTGGACCGCGAACTCAGCCTTCATCACGATTGTTGTCACCCTGTGTCGGGTCTTCTTCGACTCGCTCGCGGGCTACGCGCTATCGCGGTTGCGATTCCGCGGTCGCGGTGTTGTCTTCGCCGGTGTCATTGCGGTCATGGCCGTGCCGAACGTGGTGCTGCTCATTCCGCGTTTCTTGATTCTCAAGGAACTTGGCCTGTACAACACCTTCGGCGGCATGATCGTGCCGCTCATCATCGACGCTGCGGGCATCTTCATCATGAAGCAGTTCTTCGAGTCGATTCCCGTGAGCGTTGAAGAGGCGGCGCGCATCGACGGGGCCGGAGTGTTCCGCACCTTCTGGACCGTCGTGTTGCCGATGGCACGTCCAGCGCTCATCACGCTGTTCATCCTCTCGTTCCAGGGATCGTGGAACGAGTTCTCGCACTTCGTGATCTCCCGGCAGAGCGCCGACCTCAATACCCTCACGACGGGTGTCGCCTCGCTCACCTCAGGCGAGCTGGGCAACGGCAATCAATATCCGCTGCAGCTTGCCGCTGCAGTTCTCATGTCGATCCCGGTCGCGGTGATCTTCTTCATCTTCCAGAAGCGCCTGATGAATACGACCGAGGGCGGCGAGAAGGGGTAACCGAGCTGTCAGGTGCCCGAGCTAGCCTCGACACATGATCACCGCGCTCGCCATCGAAAACTATCGGTCGCTGCGATCCCTCGTGCTCCCGCTGACCGAACTGACGGTGATCACTGGAGCCAATGGAAGCGGCAAGTCGAGCGTCTACCGGTCTCTACGGTTGTTGGCTGAGGCATCCAGAAACGGTGCGTCGGCGGCGCTCGCGCGAGAGGGTGGCCTGCCGTCGACGCTGTGGGCTGGCCCGGAGGCCTTCAGCGCTGGGATGCGCTCGGGCGCCGTGCCGATTCAGGGCACCGTCCGTGGAGCACCGATCTCCCTCAAGCTAGGGTTCGCGAGCGACGATTTCAGTTACGCGATCGACTTCGGACACCCCGTAAGTCCCGGGCCCACGATGTTCTCTCTTGACCCCGTCATCAAGCTCGAGAGCGTCTGGAGTGGGCCGGTTCTGCGGCCCGCGACGCTACTCACCGACCGCAAGAACTCGATGGTTCGCGTACGGGATGCTTCGGGCAAGTGGGCTGCGCACGAGCACCAGATCCGACCTCACGACAGCATGCTCAGCGAGTTCGCTGATCCCCGTCTCGCACCGGAACTCCTCGCGCTTCGCGAGCAAATCAGATCGTGGCGGTTCTATGACCACTTCCGCACCGATCAGGACTCGCCCGCGCGTAACCCGCAGGTCGGCACGATCACCCCCGTGCTGTCCGCCGACGGTAGCGACCTTGCTGCCGCGCTACAGACCATCAAGGAACTGGGCCCCAACGGGGCACTCTCGAGCGCTGTCAGCGCAGCTTTCCCCGGAAGCTCCGTCGAGATCACCGATAGCGACGGCTGGTTCCGACTCGGGATGCGCCAGAACGGCTTGCTTCGACCGCTCGCAGCATCAGAACTCTCTGACGGAACCCTGCGCTATCTGCTCTGGATCGCCGCGTTACTGAGTCCTCGACCTCCTGCCCTGCTCGTGCTCAACGAGCCCGAGACGAGTCTGCATCCCGACCTGATCGAGCCACTCGCCGACCTCATCGCGCAGGCCGCCCGGCAGTCGCAAGTAGTTGTGGTGTCGCACTCGTCGAGGTTGATTGCCGCGCTCGACGGGCAACAGGCATCCCGAATCGAGCTCAGGAAAGACACCGGACAGACCAGCATCGAAGGGTTCGGTATTCTCGACGGCCCTCAGTGGCACTGGCCGAAGCGCTAGGGCGGACCCACGAACCTAGGCTAGCCGAGCAGCATGACCAGCGCGTAGGCGGCGGCCGCGGCGCCTACGCCGAGCACGAGGTTGGCAAGGACGCTGCGCACAGCTACTGCCGTCTTGCCCTCGAGAACAAGTTGAATCGTCTCGACGCTCAGGGTGGAGAAGGTCGACAACCCTCCGCACAAGCCGGTGAGCACGATCAGCTGCACATCGCTCGAGATCTCAGCGCGCGCACTGAGAGCGAGCACCGCTCCACCTATCCCGGATGCAACAACGTTCACCACGAGCACCGCCCACGGAAAGCGAGAGTTCCCGAACAACCGTGTGACGAGATAGCGGGCAGCGGCCGCAAGCGCACCGACGATGATGACGGTGGCGATGATCGCCGCGGTCATTCCGTCACCTCGTCCGCCAGTGAGGCGCGACCGCCACCGACGCGGATGCCCAGCCACGCGGCGGTGAGCCCGAGCGCGAGCGTGGCGACGAGGTACGCGAGTGCCAGCATCCACGATCCCGCCGCGGTGAGCGACACGAGTGAGACCGCGACGGCGGAGAAGGTCGTGAAGGATCCGAGGAGCCCGGCACCAAGACCCGCACGCAGCCACGTGGATGCCGATGGCCACAACCGAGCGACCAACATCCCGAGCACGAATGCGCCGACCGTATTGATGAGAAGCGTGGGCCAGGGAAACTCGCCGTGCGGAAGCCCCAAGTCGATGCCGAGCCGAATTGCTGTGCCAATCGCGCCGCCGACAACGACAGCAGCAAGCTCAGCAGCACCCTTCACGTGCCTATCCTCTCGCGGAACACTGCTCGTGACGCGCCACTTGTGGCGCCATTTCGAGGCAAACCACTGCAGCAACTGGCGCCTCGTGAGCAGAATCCCGAGGCTGCCGGGCCGGATGCTATTTGCGGCGCACCGTCGGCTTGGCCGGCGGCAGGGGTTTGCGCATGACGGGACGCCGCGGCTCGCCTCGGCGGTCCTCACCGGGAAGCGGACGCGAGCGGCGCCCGTAGATGAGCGTCGAGGAGTCGAGCAGCCACGGCACGAGCGCGATCACGACGCCGTGCACAAGGGCAAGCTTCTGGCGGATGCGACGGGCCTTGTGGTTGTGGAGCAGCCCCTCCCACCAGTGCCCGACGATGTAGTGCGGCGTGTACACCGTCACGACCTCAGCGCCGTGAGTCTCACGACGCGACTTGATGTACTTCGCGAGCGGCGCACTGATGTCGCGATACGGCGACTCGAGCACGTTGAGCTGCACCTTGATGTTCTGCTCCACCCAGTCCTTTTCGAGCTGAGCGGTAGCTTCCTCGTCGATCGACACGTGCACGGCCTCGATCGAGTCGTGCCGTGCGGCGATCGCGTAGTCGAGAGCCTTGAGCACGGGCTTCTGCATGCGCCCGACAAGCACGATCGCGTGGTCACCCTTAGCCCCAAAGCGAGTAGTCGCGTCGGCGTCGATCTCGGCATCCACATCGCGGTAGTAGCGGTTCACCCCGAGCATGAGCAGGAACAGGATGGGCATGATCACGAACACGATCCACGCACCGTGGGTGAACTTGGTCACCGTGACGATAAGCAGCACACTCGCGGTCATGAGCGCACCGATGCCGTTGATGACCAGGCCACGCCATACCGACCCGGGATCGGCGCAGCCATTGCGCAGCATCTTGCTCCAGTGCACGACCATGCCGAGCTGGCCGAGCGTAAACGACACGAATACACCGATGATGTAGAGCTGGATGAGGGTGGTCACGTCCGCCTGGAACAGAACGAGCAACACCATCGCGGTTACCGACAGCACGATGACGCCGTTGGAGAAGATCAGGCGATCGCCGCGCGTCGCGAGCGACTTGGGGGCGTAGCGATCGGTCGCGAGCACGGATCCCAGTAGCGGGAATCCGTTGAATGCCGTGTTGGCGGCGAGCAGAAGCACGGCGGCGGTGACGGCCTGGATGAAGAAGAACGCGATGGAGTTATCGCCAAACGTCGCGGACGCCATCTGAGCTATGAGGCTGCGTTGCGGGGAGCCGTCGGCCGCGCACGCCGCGAGCAGTTTGAACTCCTCGTGCGTGCAGTCAATGTAGTGAACGCCAGCGATGAGAGCGATCGTCACGAGGCCGGAGAACAGCAGGATCGCGGTCGCGCCCATCGCCATGAGCGTCTTCTGGGCGTTCTGAATCTTCGGGCGACGGAACGCGGGCACGCCGTTCGATATGGCCTCAACACCCGTGAGCGCCGCACATCCACTCGCGAATGCTCGCAGCAGGAGCAGCAAGAATGCGACCTTCGTGAGGTCCTGACTCTCAACGACGATGTTCGCGCTCTCGGCGATCGGGGGGTCGCCGGCCGCTACGCGGATGAGCCCAACCACGACCATGAATGCGATGGATGCGATGAACAGGTAGGTCGGAATCGCGAATGCTTTGCTCGACTCGCGCACTCCGCGCAGGTTTACCGCGGCGAGCAGAATCACGAATACGACCGCGATCTCGACGCGGAACGGGTTGAGCTCGGGCACCGCCGAGATGATGTTGTCGACTCCCGAGGCGACCGACACGGCGACCGTGAGCACGTAGTCAACGAGCAGAGCGGAGGCGACAACGAGGCCGGCCTTTTCACCCAGATTCTTCGAGGCGACCTCGTAGTCGCCACCACCACTCGGGTAGGCCTTGATGAGCTGCCGGTAGCTCAGCACGACGACGAGAAGAAGGATGACGACGGCCATCGCCACCCAGGGCGCGAACGACAGAAACGCGAGGCCACCGATGAGCAGGATCATCAGGAGTTCCTGCGGTGCGTACGCCACAGAGGAGAGGGGGTCGCTCGCAAAAATAGGGAGCGCCAGATGCTTCGGGAGAAGCTGACCTTCGAGTTTCTCGGAGGGGAGCGGGTCGCCGATTATCCACCGTTTTGGTGAACGGCCTTCGTCAGTCACGAGGGGCGACTCTACTCCTACTGGGGGCCGTGTCAACTGTGTGAGGAGCCTAGAATTCGAGCATGACCCGAACGCGATCCCGACGCCGTATCTGGCCGTGGATTGTCGCGGCTGTTGTCGTTGTCATTCTGGTGCCCGTCGCCGTTCTCGGATTGCCGATTCTGACCCATCAGAACCAGGGCGTTTCGAACCAAGAAAAGCCCGTCGAGGACTGGCCGCTCACCGCGACGGCGGAGGGCGATGACGGCCGCACGCGAGAGATCATGGTCGTCTCACCCGAGCCCGGCGGCACCATCGACACCTCGGCGCTGATCGCGGGGGAGCAGGTGGTCGTGAGCGGGAGTGGATACGACGCCGACCGCGGAATATACGTCGCGATCTGCGTGATCCCGGATTCGCCGACGACGAAGCCGGGACCGTGCCTCGGTGGGGTGCCCGACCAGGAGCAAGAAACCGTCGCGGAGGGCACAATCCAGTGGGCGCCGAGCAACTGGATCAACAACGACTGGGCCTGGAAGCTCTTTGGAGCTCGCGGCTTCGACGACCCGGCTACGGGCACGTTCACCGCATACCTCGAGGTTGCTGATCCCGTGGGCGAGGGCATCGATTGCCGAGTGGATGCCTGCGGCATCTTCACGAGAAACGACCACACCGCGATGAGCGATCGGGTGCAGGACCTCTATATCCCGGTGGGATTCGCCGAGTAGCGCCCTCCCGCACTTCGGTCACTGAGCTTGTCGAAGGGGCACTTCGACAAGCTCAGTGACCGAAGCCCAAGCTCAGTGACTGCCCGCCGCGGCGACCTTCGCTCGCAACTCCTCCAGCCCGACACGCAGCACCTCGACAGCCTCGGCCGGCAGATCGGACTTCGCCGCCCGCAACCTGAGGTCCGTGCGGATGGCAGCGCGGAACCCCGTGACGAGCGACTCCGCCTGCTGCAGCTGGATGCGACTCGCGACGTGCACATCGTTCTGGTCGTGGCGCGCGGAGTGGCCATCCTGACGGGCGTCGGTTCGCGCATCCCGTGCCGCAGCAGCGAGATCAGCGCGCAGAGACCGCATCGCATCGTTGACGGATGACCGCACCTCGTCGGCGAGCCGGCGCACTGAGTCGGTCACGCCATCCTCGATGCCCCCGAGCTCGCTCTCGCGTTCGGCGAGCTCGGCGCGGCCGGCATCCGTGATCGCGTAGACGGTCTTGCGCCCATCGGCGGTCTTGGTAACGAGCCCCTCTTCCTCGAGCTTCGCGAGACGCGGGTAAATGGTGCCAGCGCTCGGGATGTAGGTGCCGCCGAATCGACGCTCGAGGGCTTGCATGAGCTCGTATCCGTGCATCCCCTCGTTGGATTCGGCGAGAAGGCTGAGCAGGTAGAGCCGCAGATGGCCGTGGGCGAAGACGGGCGGGGTCATGATGCCACCGCGTGCACGACGGAGATGTTGCCCGAGACCGTGTTGGCCTTGAAGTCGAGCCAGAGTCGATCGAGAGTCCCGTACTTGCTGGTGTGGGTTCCCCACACGCTGCGAATCTCCGTGTCGTCGAGCTGCAGTCGTCCGCTCGCCGAGTTGATTGTGTACTGCACGGGCACCTCGGGGGCGAGCCTCGTGGTGATCGCGCCGTTGACCGTATTGATGCGGATTTCGTCGGGCGAACCCGTGATATCCAGGAACACGTCGCCCGACACCGAGTCGCTCTTGAACTTACGGATCTCGCCCTGCGCGGTGAGGTCTCCGCTCACCGAGTTGGCGGAGATCGAGCCGATGTGGCTACGCACGGAGATCTCTCCACTCACGCTGTTGAGCTGCAGATCGCCCTGCATGCTGTCGATCACGAGATCGCCACTGACCGTGCTGATGGACGCGTTGTCCTCGAGCCCGCTGATGAGGCCGCTCGCCGTAACGGCCCCGAACTTGAGGGCGACATAGCGGGGAACCGAGATGCTGATGTCAGCCTTGGCTTTGCCGTTGAACGACTGAAACACGTCAATGAAGTTGTCCCAACGCAACTGCGGGTGGTCGATCTCGAGGGTGTCGCCATCGACCGCGATCTTGAGGTCGCGCCCCGTCACGTCGTGAACCTCGATGTGAACGCCGGGCTCGTCGCTCGCGACGATGTTGACCTGGCCACCGATGAGGCCAACCTTGAGGTTGCTGATGCCGTCGATGTCGAGCACCTTCGGACCGTCAATGATCCACTTTTCCTGAGCCACGATGGCCTCCGTTCTCGCGCTATATCGCGTCTTGAAATTCAAGTTATATCGCGTCTTCGTCAAAGTCAAGTTATATCGCGAGTTATATCGCGAATGTCTTCACCCTCGCGCTTGACATTGACGCGACGTCAACCTTTAGCGTGAAGTCATCAACGAAAGGGGCGGCTCATGGACTGGTCGATTCAGGAGGTCGCGCAGATCGCGGGGACCACATCCCGCACGCTGCGGCACTACGACAGTGTCGGGCTGCTTGCGCCGAGTCGTGTCGGCGGCAACGGATACCGCTACTACGACGACCGGGCGCTCGTTCGGCTGCAGCGCATCCTGATGCTGCGCGACCTCGGGCTCGGCATCCCGGCGATCGCCGAGGTTCTGGATGGGCAGCAGGATGACGCCCGCGCGTTGACCGCGCACCTGGCGTGGCTGCAGCGCGAGAAGGAACGACTCGACAGGCAGATTGCTTCTGTCGAGCTCACGATTACAAATCTGAAGGGAGGTGAACAACTCATGGCAGAAGACATGTTTGATGGCTTTGACCACACTCAGTACAAGGAAGAGGTCGAGGAGCGTTGGGGCAAGGATGCGTACGCGACAAGCGACGCGTGGTGGAGCTCGAAGTCTGCTGGAGAGCAGACCGACTTTATGCGCACCGCTGGTCGGCTCGCGTCGGACTGGGCCCGCGCCGCGACAGCCGATTTGGTGGCCGACAGCGATGAAGCCCAAGCCCTAGCGAAGCGGCAGGCCGAGTGGCTCGGTGGCATCCCGGGTACCCCGCAGCGCACGCCGGGTATCCCGTCGAAGGAGTACTACCTCGGCTTGGCCGAGATGTATGTCGCAGACGAGCGCTTCGCGGCAAATTACGGCGGCGTTGCTGGCGCGACCTTCGTGCGAGACGCGATGCGCGCCTACGCGGAGGCGCATCTGTAGCCCCACTTGCGGAGGATGACGCGCCGCTCGCCGGGCAAGTTCCGGCTCGATCGCGGCGAGTCGTCCTCCGCAACGTGCAGCCGTGCTGAGGGCTGAGCGGCGGTGCAACCCATCGTGCCGCGCATGTTCGTTAGTTTCGCGCCCGTTCACACAACCGCGGAACTGACAAATGGGCGCGGAACGAAGCTGGCTAGTAGGTGCGGGTCGGGATCTGGCGATAGCCGTCGCGCCGCACGACGTCGACAGTCGCGATCATTCCCCAGAGGGCGATTGCGGTGAGGGCGATGATGACGCTCACGACGCCACCTCCTCTGCCGGTTGTGGGCTGATGGCGGCGGGCACCATGAAGAACGGGATGGTGCGGTGCACCATCGGGCCGATCAGCAGGGCGAACGCGAGAGTTCCGAGCCCCACGTTTCCGCCGAGCAACCAGCCGATCGATAGCACGATGACCTCGATCGCGGTGCGCACGATCCAGATCTTCCATCCGGTACGCGCATGGATGCCGGTCATCAAGCCGTCGCGCGGCCCCGGTCCGAAGCGGGCACCGATGTAGAGCCCCGTGGCGATCGACAACAACGCGAGCCCACCGACGAACAGCAGGATGCGCACGAGCAGGTCATCCGTTTCCGGCAGCATCCACAGCCCCACCTGAGCGCTCGGTCCGACGAGCAGCACGTTGAGCACCGTGCCGATTCCCGGCTTCTGTTTGATGGGAATCCAGAACAGCAGCACCACGAGCCCAATGAGGTTGGTGATGATGCCGAACTCCCAGCCCGTCTGGTTCTGGATGCCTAGTGTGAGCACGTCCCAGGGCGCCACGCCGATCGCTCCGCGCACCATGAGCGCAATGCTGAAGCCGTAGAGAAAGAGGCCCAGCAGCAGTTGGACGATTCGGCGAGTCATGATGAGAGTTGGACTGGTCACGTTGGATATCCAATTGCCAAATTGGTTGGGAAACAAGACGCCAATTGCATAAAGTGGCTCTATGGGTTCTCTATCGGCACGCGCATTGGCCATTCTTCTTGCCGGGTGGCGGGACGGTGGCGTTGCGTACGCGGCACTCGCGGACCGCATCCGCTTGCTGATTCTCGATGGTCGCGTCGCCCCGGGAACCCGCTTGCCGGCCGAGCGCGAACTCGCCACACAGGTCGGTGTCAGCCGCACAACGGTGACCGCGGCCTACGCCGAGCTGCGTTATTCGGGGTTCTTGTCGAGCGTGCGCGGCTCGGGAAGCATCGCACAGCTCCCGCACAAGGCGACGGTGTCGACCGACGGCCCGCATCCCGAGTTTCTCGACTTCAGCAAGGCCACGATGCCGTCGATCCCTCAGGTCGCGGATGCAGCCCGCGTGGCCGCCGAGCAATTGCCCGCCTACCTCGGCGACTCGGGGTTCGATCCGTTCGGAGTACTGGCACTGCGCGAGTCGATCGCGGCACGCTACGTATCGAGGGGTCTCCCCACGACGCCCGACCAGATCATGGTGACGATCGGTGCCCAGCACGCAATCGCGCTCATCAACCGCACGATCCTCGGCCGGGGCGATCGGGCGCTCATCGAGAACCCGACGTATCCGCACGCCCTCGATTCGCTGAAGGCCGCGGGCGCGCGCATCGTTCCCGTGAGCGTGACGAACGATGAGGGGTGGGATGACATCGCGCTTGAGCAGGCCATTCAGCGCACAAGCCCGGCGCTCGCCTACTTCATGCCCGACAACCACAATCCCACCGGGCGCAGCATGCCCCTCGAGCAGCGTGAGCGCACCGCGGAACTAGCGCTGGCTCACGGGACCACACTGGTCATCGACGAAACCATGGCAGAGCTCGGTCTCGACGGCACTCCGACGCCCGCCCCGTTCGCTGTTCACGGCGACGCGATCCTTGTCGGGTCGGTCGGCAAGACGGTGTGGGGCGGCCTGCGTGTGGGCTGGATCCGCGCGGATCGCCCCATCATCCAGCGCCTCGCGCGAGCACGCTACTCGGGAGACCTCGGCACCCCAGTGCTCGAGCAACTGCTCGTGACTGAGCTCTTGCGCGACTTCGACAGCATCCTCGACGCTCGACGTGCCTACCTGCGGGCGGGGCGCGGCCGGCTGCTCGGGATGCTGCGCGATCGCCTGCCCGAATGGCGAGTTCCTCACGTCTCGGGCGGTCTCACTGCCTGGGTTAATCTCGGTGATCCCGTCAGCTCTCAACTTGCCCTCGCGGCCCGCAACGAGGGCCTCGTGATTGCGGCCGGTCCGCGATTCGGGCTAGACGGGGCCTTCGAGCGCTTTCTGCGCATCCCGTTCTCATACAGCGCTGAGGAGACCGAGAGGGGAGTGGATGCCCTCGCTAACGCGTGGGCTTCGCTCTCGCGTCACTCCCTGCCGATGCCGGCAGACGACCTCGCGTCGGTGGTCTAGCTCCGTTTTCAGGAAATACTGCTCGTCGTCTACGTATTGCACGTAGCGAGCAGTATTTCCTGAAAAGCGGATGGGGGGGATACGCCTCAGGGAGTACGCCCCGAAGAGGTCACACTGCGACAATGGCGTGTGCACCTTTTGTCTGTCTTCAGCCTGCGCAACCGTGCGCTTATCGCCCTCGTCACGATCGTGGTGGGCATCTTCGGCGGACTCGCGCTCACGTCGCTCAAGCAGGAACTCATCCCGAGCCTGTCTCTGCCGCAGATGTTTGTCGTCACGACCTACCCGGGAGCGAGTCCGGCCGTCGTGGAAAAGGACGTCTCCACACCCATCGAGACGGCCATCCAGACCGTCCCCGGACTCGACTCGACGACCGCGACGTCGAGCGCGAACGTGTCGCAGATCACTGCCTCCTTCGAATACGGCACCAACATCGCCACGGCCGAGCAGAAGGTTCAGCTCGCGATCAACCGCCTCGGTTCGCAGCTGCCCGAGGGCGCCACGACCCAGGTGCTCACGTTCAACTTCTCTGACCTCCCCGTAATCCAGCTCGCCGTCACGAGCGATCTGCCCGCCGACGAGCTCTCGGCCAAGCTCGAGTCCTCGACCATCGTCGGCATCCAGAAGCTCGACGACGTGAGCGACGCATCGTTGCTCGGCACCACTGTGCAGCGCGTCGCGATCACCCCCGATCCGGCCAAGTTGCTTGCGAGCGGCCTTTCGACTCAGTCGATTCGGGATGCCTTGGACGCGAACGGCGTTCTTCTCCCGGCCGGTCAAATCACCGAAGATGACAAGACCCTCACGGTTCAGGCTGGAACTCGCCTGACCAACACCGACGAGATCGGCGGCATCCCGCTTCTGGGTGGCAACTCGCTCGATGTCGTGAAGCTTCAGGATGTCGCGACCGTGCAGATCGTGGACGAGCCGGTCACGGGAATCTCCCGCGTCAACGGAGAACCCTCGCTCACGATCGCGATCTCCAAGACCCCTGCAGGCAACACGGTCGCCGTGTCCCGAGCAGTGCTCGCAGCGATCCCAGACCTCGAGACCGCACTCGGCAGCAACACGAAATTCACCGTCGTCTTCGACCAGGCACCGTTCATCGAAGAGTCGATCAACAGTCTCGCAACCGAGGGCGTGCTCGGCCTCGTCTTCGCGGTGATCGTGATTCTGATCTTCCTGCTGTCGATCCGCTCGACGCTCGTGACGGCGATCTCGATCCCGGCATCCGTACTCATCACTTTCATCGGGATGCAGGTGGCGGGCTACACCCTCAACATCATTACGCTCGGCGCGCTCACGATCGCGATCGGCCGCGTGGTCGATGACTCGATCGTCGTCATCGAGAACATCAAGCGCCACATCTCGCTCGGCGAGGCCAAGGGCGACGCGATTCTCACGGCGGTGAAGGAGGTCGCGGGGGCGATTACCGCATCCACTGTGACCACGGTTGCCGTCTTCCTGCCGCTCGCGCTTGTCGGGGATGTCACGGGCGAGCTGTTCCGGCCGTTCGCGCTCACCGTGACGATCGCGCTCGCCGCATCCCTCTTCGTGTCGCTCACGATCGTGCCCGTGCTCGCGTACTGGTTCCTCGGCACTAAGAAGGTTGTGGTCGAGGATGCTCCAGCCGAGGCCATTGTCGCGACCTCGCGCCGCGAGCGTCGCGCCTCGATCACTCACGCCGAGGAGAACGAGAAGCCCGGCCGCCTGCAGCGCGCCTACCTCCCACTCCTGCGCTGGACGCTGTCTCGCCCGTGGAAGGCCTTCCTCACGCTTGCTATCGCCGTCGGTGTGCTCGCGGGAACCCTTGCTCTCGTGCCGCTCCTCAAGACCAACTTCATTGGAGACAGCGGCCAGAACACCCTGACCGTGAGTCAGGCGCTGCCGCTCGGATCGAGCCTCGGGGCCCGCGATAAGGCTGCGAAGAAGGTCGAAGACGTGCTGCTCGACGTCGATGGCGTCGAGACCGTGCAGGTGTCTATCGGGTCTAGCGGAGGATCGCTGCGCGCGGCCTTCTCCGGATCCGGTGCCACGAGCTTCTCCATCACGACCGATCCCGACGTCGATCAGGAGGTCTTGCAGGAGAACGTTCGCGAGGCTGTGTCCAAGATTCAGGATGCCGGCGACGTCACGCTCGCCGCGGCATCCGGTGGCTTCGCGTCATCCACGATCAACGTCAACATCACCGCGACAAGCGAGGCGGAGCTGCGGGATGCCGCCGATGCTGTCGTCGCATCCATGCAGGATCTGGATGTTGTCTCGCAGGTGACGAGCAACCTCACCGACGAACAGCCGTTCATCGCCATCACCGTCGACCGCGACAAGGCGGCTCAGGTGGGGCTCAGCGAGATCGCCGTCGGCGGCATCGTCACGGCGGCGATGAACCCGAGCGCAGTGGGCTCCGTCGTGATCGACGAGAAGACGATGTCGATCTATATCGTCAACGAGAGCGCGCCGACCACGATCGAGGAGCTGCGTGACTTCGAGATCCCCACCGCGCTAGGACTGCTGCCGCTCAGCGACCTCGCGACCGTTGATCAGAGCAACGGCCCATCAACAATCACGACAATCAAGGGTGTGCGCAGCGCGACGGTCGCGATCACTCCGAACGGTGACGATGTCGGAACGGCATCGTCCGTGGTGTCGGAGGCGCTCGCCGACACGAGCCTGCCGGCCGGCGCATCAGCGGAACTCGGCGGCGTCACCGCACAGCAGACGGATGCCTTCCAGCAGCTCGGGCTCGCGCTTCTCGTCGCGATTCTCATCGTCTATGTCGTCATGGTTGCGACGTTCAAGAGCCTGCGCCAGCCGCTGCTGTTGCTCATCTCGGTGCCGTTCGCGGCAACAGGAGCGATCGCGCTGCAGGTTATCTCCGGCATCCCGCTCGGCGTTCCGTCGCTCATCGGTGTGCTCATGCTCATCGGTATCGTCGTGACGAACGCGATCGTGCTCGTCGACCTCATCAACCAGTATCGAGAACGAGGAATGAAGGTTGGCGAGGCCATCGTGCAGGGCGCGTCCCGCAGGCTTCGCCCGATTCTCATGACGGCTCTCGCGACGATCTTCGCGCTTCTGCCTCTCGGTATCGGCATCACGGGTCACGGCGGATTCATCTCGCAGCCGCTCGCCATCATCGTTATCGGTGGCCTCGTGTCGTCGACGCTGTTGACTCTCATCGTGCTGCCCGCGCTGTACTTCCTCGTTGAGGGCGCTAGGGAACGCCGCGAGGATGCCGGTATCGTTCGAGGCTCCGCGTGGGGACGAGTGCTTTTCGCACTCGAGATCATCCTGGGTGTTGTGTTCCTCGGTACCGGCGCGATGCTCATGGGTGACCAGGAGGGAACCGTGATCGCGGGTCCCGATGGCCCGATCGGAACGGCGCCGCTTGACGGCACGCCGTTTGAGAACTGGTTCGTTCCCGGTCTGATCGCAGCCATCATCGGAGCGCTGCTTCTGGTCATCGCCATCGTGCAGAGCACGCTCGCGAAGAGCCGCCGCAAGAAGCAGGGTGCTGCGCTGGTGGCTGAGCCTGTCGAAGCCGCGACTCCGCTGGTTGAGCCCATCGAAACCCCGGCCCCGGTGGTTGAGCCTGTCGAAACCGCGACTCCACTGATCGAGCCGGCTCCGGCGGTTGAGCTTGTCGAAACCGCGACACCCGTGGTGGAGTCCGTTGAAACTCCGGCCTCGGTGGTCGAGCCTGTCGAGACCCCCGCCTCGCCGGCGGAGCCCGTCGAGACGATCGACCCCGCCCCGGCATCCGCTGCACTCCCGTCCTTCCCCATCGCGCCGCCCGTGCTTGTGCCGCCGGCATCATCCGAGGACATCTCTCCTGACCCCGACGACGAATACCAACCTGCGCGAACTCGTGAGTCGTTCGAGCCGATGCCCGTCGCGCCCGCGACAACGCCGGAGTTCCTGGAGCCGGTGCTCGACGAGTCGATCATCGACACCAACGAGGTTCCCCCTCGTCGGCCCGAGGATGCCGTGACTCGCGAGATCCCGACGCCGCCGCGCACTGAGGAGTCCTAACTGCCGCGAGGGGCGTAGGTGCCTACAGGACCTTCTGCATGCAGTAGCTGTGCGGGTCATCGACGTATTGGCCGAAGTTCGGGATGCGCACATACCCGTGCTTCTCGTACAGAGCAATGGCGGCGTAAGACAGCGGGCCGGTCTCCAATTGGATGACGCGCACCGAGGCATCCCGAGCGTGCTCCTCGATCGCCCCGAGCAGGCCCGCTGCGAGGCCCTTGCCTCGCGCGGAGTCGTCAACGAACAGGCGCTTGAGTTCGGCCGTGCCATCGCCACGCTCGACGAGCGCCGCCGTGCCGGCAGCAACATTCTCGACCCGCGCGACAAACATGTTCACTCCGGGCCCCTCGAGCTCTGAAACGTCGAGCAGATAGCAGCTGTCGGCGGGATAGAGGCCGAACGCGAACTCGTCGCCGCGCGCGAGCAGGGCCTCGACCTCGGGTTGGCGGGCAGGCTCTATGGCTATTGAGATGCTCACTGGGCGTTCGCGAACGGGACGGGCGCGCTAGATAGCGCTGCCGAGAAGAACGTGATGATTCTCGCCATCATGTCGTCGTCGAGGAGGCCGATCGAGTGCATGGCTCCCTTCACCGTCACGTAGGTCGTCTCAACGCCGACGTTGCGCAGGGCGGTGACGAGCGCATCCGATTGCGATATTGGGATGAAGTCGTCCTCAGCGTGGGCCACGAAGAAGGGCGGATCCGTTGCGTCGACGAGTGTGACGGGGGATGCCGCGCTTGCGGCCGGGCACGTGGAGAGATCCGTGCAGCCGAGGTAGGTGAGCTGCACCATCCCGAAGTCCTGGTTGTAGGCATCCGTCGTGGGGATGCGCTCGCGGATGTCGGTCGGTGCACTGAGCGCGGCGACGGCGGCCACGCGCGAGCCCGACGTCCAGTCGCCCTCACCGGTTGTGCCGAGGAGCGCCGCGAGGTTCCCGCCGGCCGAGCCACCGAACGCGCCGATCTCGTCAGGGTTGAGGTTGTAGCGCTCGGTCTGAGCGGGATCACGCAGCCACTCCACGGCGGCTTGCGCATCGTTCAGTTGAGCGGGGAAAGTTGCCGCCGGTGCGAGGCGGTAGTTGATCGACACCGTCACGAAGCCCTCGGATGCCAACCACTGGCAGACGCTGCGCCAGGCCGCGTTCCCCTTGTCTCCGCGCATCCAGCTTCCGCCGTGAATCGAGACGATCGCGGGACGGGGAGTGGATGTCTCGACGTCTCCCTCGGGCAGGCACACGTCGAGGAGAAGTGGCTCTCCATCCTCGGTGCCGTAGGGCAGATCTTCGATGACGGGGATGTTCGGGTAGGTCTTGAGTTCCGGGTACACCGTGAGGTTCGCGGGCTTCACCGTCTCTGATTCGGAACCTGTCGCGGCGCATCCGCCGAGCGCGACAAGGAGCACCGCCGCAGCGGCAAGAGCTCGGGTGAGGGCGCGCATGATTTCTGGATACCCTAACCCCTCCAGAGCCTCACATCCGACGCCGCCGTAGTGCGCCGACGCGGGCGCACCTATGCGGGCGGAGCTTCGTGAGTCGTGCCGACGAGCGGTGACGGCGCGAGCCAGGCGATCATCCGCCCCACGGTGAGCTGCGCCGAGGGCAGCGACGGATCGTTGATGTGGCCGTGGCGAGCGTCGAGTTCGCGTGCGACACTGACATCCACGCCCGCGAGTGCGAGCTCCGATGCGAGCGCTTCACCGGATGCGCGCAGGGCGTCGTTCTCGGTGTTGACGATGAGGGTGGGTGGGAACCCGCGCAGGTCTTCGCCGCCCACGAATGCGTAGGGGGAGCCCGCGTGGCCGTCATGCCCGACGTAGTTGTCGTTGAGGAGCTTGACGACGTTGGGGTCGAAGCGTGCCTCGTCGGGCAGGTTCGCGACTTTCGTCGCGAGCTCGTCAGTGAACGGGGGGATCACGCGATGCGCAAGCGGATAGATGAGGATGACGGACCGCGGAGTCGTGCCCGCGAGGTCCCGCAGTCGCAGCGCGGCACCCGAGGCGAGGTTGGCTCCGGCGCTCGCGCCGCCGAGCGTCCAGTGAGTTGCACCGGCGAACTGACCCTCGGATGCCCACAGGAAAGCGTGAGTAACTTCCTCCGATGCAACGGGAAAACGTACGCCGTCGCTGGGTGGCACATCCCAGCCCAGTTCAGCAACGGGTGGGGCGAGCCTGTAGCCAACAGAGACGACGGGCACGCCGGTCGCCGCGATCGTGCGCGACACCCAGTCCGCCTCGGGCATATCGAGGTCGCCCCCAACAAACCCACCGCCGTGCACCCAGACGAACCCGACCTCTGAGGTGGGAGCCGTCGGACTCAGATAGGTGCGCACCGTGAGTGGCCCGTGCGGGCCATCCAGAATCACATTCTCGGTAACAACGTCGTAGCTCATGTGGAATCCTCTGTGATCGAAATGCTTGGGACTCACTCTTCCCTCAAACGAGTCCATGGTCTAGTGTTGGTAAGTCGGCTCAAGACAGTCTCCGTTTCGGAGGCGTGGGTTTGTAAGTCTTGCGGGCCGGATTACCAGCAATCAGCTGGTGACAATCACACGAATGTATGTGACGGCCTCGGTCAAAGATCGCCCGGGTTCAGTAGTGCAATGCACCGCAGCTTTTTGTAGCGGTCGCGCGTGCACTCACACGCACTGGATGTGTTTTTTCACACAACTAGAACCCAGAAAGAACAATGCCTAATTACTCCAAGCCGTCCACGGGCGGCAAGAAGCCTTACGCTGGCGGCAAGTCTGCCCCCAAGTCCGGAGTTCGCTCCGACAGCCGCGGTTACCGTCCCGACCAGGGCGCGGCTCCCAAGAAGCGTTGGAACCAGGATGACCGTGCAGCGCGCACGGGCGACCGTCCCGCCAACGGCGCACCTCGCACCAACAGCCGCCCAGACTGGACGCCTCGCGAGAAGCCGTCCACCAACCGCGGCGAGCGTCCCTCGTACGGCGACCGGAACGAGCGTCCTTCGTACGGTGACCGTCCCGCACGTCCTTCGTACGGTGACCGCAATGCGCGCCCGGCTCAGGGCGACCGCACCGAGCGTCCTTCGTACGGTGACCGTCCTGCGCGTCCGTCCTATGGCGACCGCAACGACCGCCCGTCGACCAACGACCGCAACCCCCGTTCCGAGCGTCCCTCGTACGGTGACCGCCCGGCTCGTCCTGCTTACGGCAACGACCGCGCAGAGCGCACCGAGCGTCCCTCCTACGGTGACCGTCCCGCACGCCCGTCGTACGGCGACCGCAGCAACGACCGCGCTCCCCGCACCGACCGTCCGGCCTACGGCAACGACCGTCCGGCCCGCGGCGAGCGTCCGTCGTACAACGACCGCGCCCCCCGCACGGATCGTCCGTCGTACAACTCTGACCGCCCGGCTCGCACCGAGCGCCCCTCGTACAACAACGACCGTCCCGCTCGTACCGAGCGTCCGTCGTACAACGACCGCGCCCCGCGCACGGATCGCCCTGCCTACAACTCGGACCGTCCCGCGCGCACCGAGCGTCCCGCCTACAACGCGGACCGCGCACCTCGCCGCGACTTCGCTGAGCGTGCTCCCCGTCGTGACTTTGACGACCGCGCCCCCCGTCGCGATGTCGTTGCTCCCTCGCGCCGCGAGAGCTCGTACTACCCCGACCGTGAGTCAAAGAGCTCGTTCGCGCCTCAGGAAGACGTCGTTCTTGAGCGTCTCGAAGCCGCCGTTATCACCGCTGGTGACGTCGAAGGCGTGACCTTCGCTGACCTCGGCCTCGGTAGCAACATCGTTCGCCAGCTCGGCACGATGGGTGCAGAGGCTCCCTTCCCGATCCAGGCGGCAACCATCCCGGACGTGCTGTCCGGCAAGGATGTGCTCGGCCGCGGTAAGACCGGCTCCGGTAAGACCATCGCCTTCGGTGCACCGCTCGTTGAGCGTCTGATGGAGAACAACGGTGGCAAGGACCGTCAGATGGGCCGCAAGCCGCGCGCCCTCATCCTGGCCCCGACCCGCGAGCTCGCTCAGCAGATCGACCGTACCGTTCAGCCCATCGCACGCAGCGTTGGTCTGTTCACGACGACCATCGTCGGTGGCGTTCCCCAGTACAAGCAGGTCTCCGCTCTTCAGCGCGGTGTCGACATCATCATCGCGACCCCCGGTCGTGTTGAGGACCTCGTTGAGCAGGGTCGCCTTGACCTCTCGAACGTCTTCGTGACTGTTCTGGATGAGGCCGACCACATGTGCGACCTCGGGTTCCTCGAGCCAGTGCAGCGCATCCTCAAGGAGACCAAGGAGGGCGGCCAGAAGCTGCTGTTCTCGGCGACTCTCGACAAGGGTGTTGCCACTCTCGTCAAGCAGTTCCTCGTTGAGCCCGCCGTGCACGAGGTTGCTGGCGAAGACCAGGCATCGTCGACGATCGACCACCGCGTTCTGCTCATCGAGCAGCGCGACAAGCGCGAGATCATCGAGCAGCTCGCCGGTGGCGACGGCAAGACTCTGATCTTCACCCGTACGCGTGCGTTCGCCGAAGAGATGAGCGATTACCTCGAAGACCGCGGCATCCCCGCAACGAGCCTTCACGGTGACCTCAACCAGTCGCGTCGTACCCGCAACCTGCAGCTGCTCACGAGCGGTCGCGTCAACGTTCTCGTTGCGACCGACGTTGCTGCGCGCGGCATCCACGTTGACGACATCTCGCTCGTCATCCAGGCCGATGCTCCCGAGGAGTACAAGACCTACCTGCACCGCGCTGGCCGTACTGGCCGCGCCGGCAAGCAGGGAACCGTCGTCACGCTCGTTCCGCGTAGCCGCCGTCGCAAGATGGATGAGCTGCTCGGCCGCGCCGAGATCGACGCCACCATGAGCAACGTCGCCCCCGGTGACGAACTCATCGGAACGCTGGCTGCCCTGTAGCCAGCCCTTAGACCGAGTGCACCTAGCAATCACTCGCGGGTCAGGAGGCGCTCACCCCTCGGGGTGGGCGCCTTCGTCGTTTGCGTGCCGGGGCCATCCAGAAACCAAATGAAGGAGATCTGGCCCTGTAGCCACACGTTTACGCGGATGCACGGGCGACGGATGCGAAAACTCCTTCATTTGGTAAGACGGGGCGAGCGCGTGGCGGCCGGAGCGCGAAGATGGATGCCATGCACATTCGCCCTTTTGATGAGGCAGACACCGAGGCCGTTATCGCGCTGTGGGATGCGAGCGGCCTTCTTCGTCCCTGGAACGATCCGAGGCGAGACATCGCGCGCAAGCTCGAGGTGCAGCGGGAGTTGTTCCTGGTGGGGGAGTCTGACGGGGAGCTCGTCGCGGTTGCCATGGCGGGATACGAGGGGCACCGCGGCTGGGTGAACTACCTTGCGGTCGACCCAAGCGCGCGCGGCAAAGGCTACGGCCGCATCCTCATGACCGAGATCGAGCAACTGCTCGAGGCGAGGGGATGCCCCAAGCTCAGCCTCCAGGTGCGCGCAGATAACTCCGCTGCGGTCGACTTCTACCGAGCTCTCGGCTACGAAGTCGATGCGGCGATCAGCATGGGCAAGCGTCTCATCCCAGACTGAACCCGAGTGCTCGGATGAGCAAGGTGACCTCTCGGTGAACTTTGCGCCCCGCTCTCGACAGTCGAGGCATCCCACGCTTATGGTGATTGAGACCCCCCGAATAGGGGTATACCCGGCGTCCTGATCCGTCACCAAGGAGCTCTCCGTAATGCACCAACCCCACGGTTCCACCCTGCCTACGAGGCGAAAGTTCACTTCCAAGACGGTAGGTGCAGCGCTAGCGTTGGCCCTCGGATTTACCGCTCTTACCGCTGTTCCCGCCCAGGCTGCGGAGGTCACCCACCTCATCGCCGACGTGCAGGGCACAGGAGATGCCACGCCACTCGCGGGCACCGTCGTCACTGTTCAGGGCGTAGTCACTGCCGACTACCGACTCTCCACGGGCAGCGGATACCGCGGCTTCTACCTGCAGGACCCCGCGGGCGACCCCGCCGATGGGCGCTCCGACGGCATCTTCATCTTCTCCGCGAATGCTGACCCCGCCGTAGCGATCGGTGACCTCATTACTGTCACCGGCGAGGCGAGTGAGTTCAACGGACAAACCCAGATCAGCGCGACAACGAACGAGGCCTACGAAGTGGTGCAGGCCGCTGTCGGTGTTCCCGCGGTGACCGTACTGCCCGACAGCGTTGTTGGTGCGGCGCGCGAAGTTTACGAGGGCATGCTCGTCGCTCCCGAGAGCGCATACCTGTCGTCGAGCCACCAGCTCTTTAGCTTTGGCAGCCTCTGGCTGAACGTCGGCGAGCTCGCTATCAAGGCCACCGAAACGACGGATGCAGGCGACGCGGCCAACGCGATCGGTGCAGCTAACCGCGCCAACCGTCTGCTCGTTGACGACGGCTACAGCATCCGCGTCGACAACGCCGATCACCCTGGACAGGGTTACTTCGATGCCGCATCCGTCGTTCGCAACGGCGACCGTTTCGTGTCTCCCGCCGCGGGCATGGTGCTCGGCTGGGGCTTCGATGACTGGCGTCTGCAGCCGCAGCGTCCCGTCAATGTCGCGACAGATGCATCCCTCGAACCCACCTGGGAGACTCTCAACCCGCGCAGCGATGCGCCCGGTGACGTCGGTGGCGACTTCTCGGTCGGCGCGTTCAACGTCTTCAACTACTTCACGACGTTCGGCGGAGACGCCCGGGGCGCCGATGATGAGGCAGCCTTCCTCGTGCAGCAGTCGAAGATCGTCTCGGCTATCAACGCTCTGGATGCCGACATCGTCGCCCTCATGGAGATCGAGAATTCGGTGAAGCTCGGCGAAGAAGCCGATGAGGCACTCGGCAATCTTGTTGATGCGCTCAACGCCGCATCCGCTCCCGGCACGTGGGCATTCGTGCCGACTCCGGTCGCGCTTCAGGACGCCGCGATCACCGACTTCATCACGAGCGCCATCATCTACAAGCCCGCCGTCGCGACTCCGGTCGGCGATAGCTTCGCGGATGTTGACGAGACCGTCTGGGACATCGCGCGCGAGCCCGTAGCTCAGACGTTCGATGTGGACGGCAAGGTCATCACGGTCGTCGCCAACCACTTCAAGTCGAAGAGCCGCCCGAGCGACAGTGACGATCCCGAGCCTGCGGACTTGCAGGGTTTCTTCAACGCTGAGCGCGTCGAGCAGGCCACGAGACTTGCTGGATTCGCCGGTGCGATTGCGGCCGATCCGGCGAAGGGCGAGAACGTCATTCTGCTGGGCGACTTCAACTCGTACCACGAGGAAGACCCGAGCCAGGTGCTCACGGGAGCGGGATATCTCGACCTCATTCCCGAGACATCCAACGAGTACACCTACTCCTTCGATGGCGAGCTCGGCTCGCTCGACCACGCGTACGTGAGCCCCGCGCTCGCCCCGTATGTCACGGGAACGGATGTCTGGACGATCAACTCCCCGGAGTGGTCCGACCGCGGCTACGAGTACGGTGCGGCCGAGGCCGGAACCCCGTTCCGTTCGAGCGACCACGACCCGATCAAGATCGGCCTGAGCTCGGCTCTTCCGCCCGTCAACATCGACATGCTGTCGATCAATGACTTCCACGGTCGCCTTGAAGCAGCGCCGCCCATCGCGGGTGCCGCCGTTCTCGCGGGCATGGTCGACTCCTACCGCGCGGCGAACCCGAACACCGTGTTCGTGGGTGCGGGTGACCTCATCGGTGCATCGACGTTCACCTCGTTCATCCAGAACGACGAACCGACGATCGATGCGCTCAACGCTATGGGACTGGATGCGAGTGCGTTCGGCAACCACGAGTTTGATCAGGGTCGCGACGACGTCGAGAACCGCATCATTCCTCGCGCCGACTGGGATTACCTGTCCGCGAACATCTACGACAAGGCTACGGATAAGCCAGCGTTCCAGGAGTACTACCTCCAGGATTTCGACGGCGTGACAGTGGGCTTCATCGGGGCAATGACCGAAGAGCTTCCCGCTCTCGTGAGCCCCGCTGGGATCGACACGCTCACGGTCAAGCCCGTTGTTCCCGAGGTCAACCGGGTCGCGGACACTCTGACGGACGGCGACGACTCGAACGGTGAAGCTGACGTGATTGTGCTCCTCGTCCATGAGGGAGCGGCGACGCCAGCCATCGAGAGCGCTACCGATCCGGCTACCCCCTTCGGTGAGATCGTCACGGGAGCCAACGCCAACATTGACGCGATCGTCTCCGGTCACACGCACCTCGCGTATGACCACGAGATCCCGATCGCGGGCACCGACAAACTGCGTCCGGTCTTCTCGTCCGGCCAGTATGGCGAGGCGTACAGCCACACATCGATCTCGGTTGATCCGAAGACGGGTGAGCTGCTCAGCATCTCCGCGGAGATCCTGCCTCTCGCGGATGCCTTCGCTCCCGACCCTGAGGTCGAGGCGATCGTCACGGATGCCGTGGCTGTGGCCAAGGTGCTTGGTGCAGTCAAGGTCGGCGAGATCACCGCATCGTTCAACCGTGCAAAGCAGACGGCACCAGACTCCGAGAACCGGGGTGGCGAGTCCACTCTCGGCAACTTCGTGGCCGACGTGCAACTCTGGGCGACGAAGGATCTCGGCAGCGAGATCGCCTTCATGAACCCGGGCGGCCTGCGCGAGAACCTCACCTACGAGTCAAGCGGGGCGGGGGATGCTGACGGCAACGTGACCTTTGCTGAGGCCGCGGCCGTGCAGCCGTTCGCCAATACCCTGGTCACGACGGATCTCACGGGCGAGCAGATCAAGCAAACCCTTGAGCAGCAGTGGCAGCCGGCTGGCGCATCCAGGCCGTTCCTGAAGCTCGGCGTGAGCGAAGGATTCACGTACACCTACGACCCGGCGGCCCCGGAAGGATCACGCATCACCGCGATGTTCTTGAACGGGGAAGCGATCGCGCTGGACGGCGTCTACGGTGTGACGATCAACTCGTTCCTGGCCTCGGGCGGCGACAACTTCGGTGTTCTCGCAGAGGGCGCGAACAAGGCGGACTCGGGCAAGATCGACCTGCAGAGCATGGTCGACTTCTTCAAGGCCAACCCGGTCGCGAGCCCCGATCTCGGTCAGCGCGCGGTGGGTGTCAACCTCTCTGCTCCGGATGCCGACGGCTACCGCCCCGGCGATCAGGTCACGTTCACGCTGTCGTCGCTGCTCTTCAGCAATGGTGAGCCGAACGCCGGAACTGCCGTAGTGAGCGCTGGTGGCACCTCGCTCGGTTCAGCTGCCATCGACCCCACCATCGTGGACACGACAGACGAGGTCGGTCGAGCGACGGTGACGATCACGATCCCCGCGACAACGCCGGGCGGCACGCTGCTGGTCTCGGTTGGCGTGCCGGAGACGGGAACGTCGGTGAGCGTCCCGCTCACGATCGTGGGCAACGGCACGGTCCCGCCCGTGAACCCGAGCACACCGCCTGTGCTCGCTAACTCGGGCGCAGTCATCCCGATCGGTGCGATCCTCATCGCCGGCATGATGACGCTGGGAGCCGGCGTATACCTGGTGGCCCTGCGCCGTCGGTCGACGAGGCGCGAAGTCTAAGTGCGCGTGTGAGGAGGGTCGGCATGCGCCGGCCCTCCTCACACGTGTGTCCGGGGTGATCGTTGCGGAGGATGACCCAACTCACAGACCTAAATTTTGCTGTGAATCGGCTCGCGAAGGGCACTACGTACATTGGCCCGGTGAGAGATCCCCTAAACTTTTCATACCCCCCGAAAGGGGGAGTTACCTGTCGGGGGTGCCGTGCGGAGGCGCCCCCGACATCTCTTTAATCCACAGGTGCCGAGCTCAGTGCCCGAGGGTCGGCGGTAAAACGTAGAATCGGGCAATGGCCTCAGATTCCGCAACCGCCGAAGAGGCCGGAACCGTCATGCTCGGGGTGCTCGAGAAGACCTTTGGGTATTCGCAGTTCCGCGGTCAGCAGGCCGACATCATCCAAACCGTCATCGACGGTGGCGACGCCCTCGTGCTCATGCCGACGGGTGGCGGCAAGTCGCTCTGCTACCAGATTCCTGCGCTCGTGCGCGAGGGCACCGGGGTCGTCATCTCCCCGCTCATCGCCCTCATGCAAGACCAAGTGGATGCTCTTCTCGCCGTTGGCGTGCGCGCGGCATTCCTCAACTCGACGCAGTCCGCCGACGAGCGTCGCGAGGTCGAGCAGGCCTATGTCGCGGGCAATCTGGACGTGCTGTACCTCGCGCCGGAACGCCTGCGCTCGGCGTCCGAATTGCTGGACCGCGGCACGATCGCCCTCTTCGCGATCGACGAAGCCCACTGTGTGTCGCAGTGGGGTCACGATTTCCGTCCCGAATACCTGCAGCTCTCGGTCATCCACGAGCGCTGGCCCAACGTTCCGCGCATCGCCCTCACCGCCACGGCGACAGAAGCGACCAGACGCGAGATCGCGCACCGCCTCGACCTGACCACCGCTCGTCAGTTCGTCTCTAGCTTCGATCGCCCCAACATCCAGTACCGCATCGAGAACAAGCAGCAGCCTCTGCAGCAGTTGCTCTCCCTCATCCGCTCGGAGCACCCGGGGGACGCCGGCATCGTCTACTGCCTCTCGCGAGCATCGGTCGAGAAGGCTGCCGAGTTTCTCGTGGAGAACGGCATCCCGGCGCTGCCGTATCACGCCGGTCTCGACTCCCGAGTGCGAGCGGCCAATCAGAGCCGCTTCCTGCGCGACGAGGGCATGGTGATGGTCGCGACCATCGCTTTTGGCATGGGAATCGACAAGCCCGACGTGCGCTTCGTCGCCCACCTCGACCTGCCCAAGAGCGTCGAGGGGTACTACCAAGAGACGGGCCGCGCCGGTCGAGACGGGCAGCCCGCCACGGCATGGCTCGCATACGGACTTCAGGATGTGGTGCAGCAGCGTCGCATGATCGACCAGTCCGAGGGTGACCTGGCTCACCGCCGAAACCTCTCTGCGCACCTGGATGCGATGCTTGCCCTCTGCGAGACGATCGAGTGTCGCCGGGTGCAGTTGCTCGGCTACTTCGGCCAGACCTCGGAGGCGTGCGGCAACTGCGACACGTGCCTGTCGCCGCCCGAGGCCTGGGACGGAACGGTTCCGGCACAGAAGCTGCTGTCGACCGTGGTGCGTCTTCAGCGCGAGCGTAACCAGCGTTACGGTGCGGGCCAGCTCATCGACATCCTGCTCGGCAAGACGACCGCGCGGGTCACGCAGCTGGGGCATGACACTCTCACGACGTTCGGGATCGGCCAGGAGCTCAGCGAGCAGGAGTGGCGCGGCGTCGTTCGCCAGCTGCTCGCCCTCGGTCTGCTCGCCGTGGAAGGCGAGTACGGCATCCTCGTCATTACGCCCGCGTCGGCGACCGTGCTTTCGGGCGAGCGTCGAGTGATGATGCGACGCGAGCCGGAGAAGCGGTCGAAGGCTGCGAAGAAGTCGGTTGCTCAGTCGCAGCTTCCGGAGGCCGCGGTTCCGCTGTTCGAGGCCCTGCGTGCCTGGCGAGCGGAGACCGCTCGCGAGCAGGGGGTCCCGGCCTACATCGTCTTCGGGGATGCCACGCTGCGAGGCATCTCGGTCACGAAGCCGACGACTCTCGAGCAGCTCGGACAGATCTCGGGCATCGGTGAGAAGAAGCTCGAGACCTACGGCGAGGCACTGCTGGCTGTTGTTGCGGGGGCTGCCGGTGAATGACGCGGAGGCGCTCGCCGAAACCATCGAGGTGGTTCACGGGCGGCGTGCGCTCGATCCGCGTTGGCTCCCCCTGGTTGATGCATTCGCGGCGAACTACAGCATGACCATAGTGAACGTCACGACGGATGACGTGACGGTTCGTGGATCTCGAGGGCGACTGCATCTGTGGGGCGCGACTGCGTCTGACGCCGACGTGCTCAAGAAGCCGAGCGGCAACTACGACCCGGCGAAGCAGAATCGAGCGAATGAACTCGCCCCTGGCGGACCATGGTTCGTGATCTCCGAGGACTACGAGACAGAGGCTTTCCGGGCCTTCGTGGAAAGCGGAGCAACTCCCGCGCAACTCGAAGAGGCTCGAGCGGTACTGGCCGACGACCGAGTCTGGAGAATCGGCGCTTCGTTCGGCAGGATCGTGATTTTTGTGTACACCGATGAGCAGCGCGACAGTGTGTCGACCGCCGATCGGGATGCATGGGAGGCCACGCTGTGGACCTGGTTCTCCTCACTAAACCCGCCCGGTCTGGCCCGACGGGAGCGGTTCAAAGCCGAGGTCGATAGCAAGCAGAACCTGGACGAGAATTACGAAGGCAGCAGCTATTACTACTGGCTGTAGGTCGCCCCTGCCGGCCTAGTTTCCGGCCCTGAGGCTCTCGGTTCAGTTCTATGAGGCCCCGGTTCCGTCCCCTGAGGCCCCGGTTCCGTCCCCTGAGCTCGTCGAAGGGCGCCTCCCCGCCGCGGCGCAATCGCGCCCCAGATCGCGGCCACCAGAGCGAACTGCCCAACATTTCCGTAGAGCGCTCCGATGTCGTGGCGTCCGCCGGTGAACGGTGGCAGTGTGTCCGAGATGCTGTTGCCGATGCTGAAGCCAGCCCAGAACTGGAAGAACACCATCGCGGCGATGGTGGCGAAGCCGGCCACGAGCATCCAGTGCGTTGAGGGGGCAGCGCTCCCGACGGCTACTACCGCAACAACGAGGTAGATGAACGCCGCGATGCTCCAGAAAGCGATCCAGATGTAGATCATCACTACGCCCAACGTGCGGTCGGCCGGGCTGAGAGCCGCAAAGATCTCCTCGATCGAGTATCCCGGCGCCATCCATTGCGGCGAGAGCACGAGCAGGTCGATCGCTCCTACTCCCACGAGTAGGAGAAGCACGAGGGCCATCACGCCGATCCCGAGCGATTCACAAAGGGGACGGTTGCCCACGGCGCGCGATCGGATCGTGTAGACGGCAAGCATAAGAACGGTGACCATTGCCGCGGGAAGGGCGACGAGTGCCACAAAGCCGGGCATGACGACTGCAACGGTGACGATCACTGAACCCATCACGAGCGCAGATAACCGTGCCCAGAGGGGGAATCGCGGGCGAGCTGACGGTGCCGCCCCATCGAGGGTCGGGTGATGAGGGACCGCAGGCCGACTAGAGCCAGCCCACACGATGACGCCGACAATGCTTGCGGCGAAGAGGCTGACGAAGGCGAGAGGCACCATAAACCATCCGCCGATCGCGGCGAGCGGAGCGCTGACGACGCCGACAGTCGCGAGAGCTGCGCAGACCTTGGTAAGCAATGATGCGAAGAACGCCGCTCGCCAGAGTTCGATGAGTCCTGCAATAGCGGCTACGACAGCCAGTGCCGGAATTGCCGAGGCGAGGAAAGATAAGACAGCTTCGGTCGTCGAGGGGCTCCCGAACGAGACCCGCGTTCCGCCGAAATAGGCGCCGAAAGCGAGCACCCCGGCGGAGAGGATGAGGGCGATCCCGCGGCGTGCGTGAATCCGAGCGGCGACGGAGAGCGGCACTCCCGATATCTCGGGAGCGCTGCGGTCAATGGTCGCGGTAAAAAGCAGGGCGCCTACCGCGATCGATGACGCCGGGATGCCGAGTTCGCGTGCGCCGTCAAGATCGGTGAGCCATTCCTCGCGATGGCGATCCCGAATGTGCGTCGGCAGCAGTCGGGCGGCCAGGCGCACCCACCTCTCCGGCCAGCGGCTCATGCTTCGACCGTCCGAATCGTCGGTGTTCGTGCCGCGAAGTCCCGAACCGTGGATCGCGCGGCTTCCGCTCCGTCGGAGGTGAGTCGGTACATCCTGCGACGAGGGCCGGTGCGGGTATCGTCGTCGTCCCATTCGGACTCGACCCACCCGCTGCGTTCAAGCCGCTCGAGCACGGGATAAACCGTGCCCGCCGGGCGACCGGAGTCCCGGATGATGAGCAGCCCCCACGTGGCATCAGCTGATCCGATGAGGCAAGTCAGCACATCGACGGTGGCGGGTGTGACGCGAGAGAGAGGCTGCATCACCCAAATCTACCTATATAGAGATAGCGCCGCAAGAGAAGTGCCCATGGAATGGGATGCGTGCGGCCCGGATCCTCGCCGAGGTCGCCAACTCTGCCCATCCGCTCGCCAAAACATGGGCAAAGTTGGCGATCTCGCGAGGAATCCAGCGCCGCAAGCACCGCGAGGTAGCCAGTTGTGTGGATGCGCAGTGCGCGACATCCACACAAGTGGCTACCTCGGCGAGATGGAACTTGGGGGAGGTGCTACTCCGCAGGAGCCTCGGCAGATGCGGCGGCCTGCTGGGCGGCGATCTGCTTGTGCACTTCGGCCATATCGAGTCCGCGCACGGCATCGATCACCTCGGTGAGTGCCGGCGCCGGCAGCGCGCCGGGCTGAGAGAAGACGAGCACGCCATCTCGGAATGCCATGAGCGTGGGGATGGAGGTGATGCCCGCGGCACCCGCGAGCTCGCGCTCCTTCTCGGTGTCCACCTTGCCGAAGGTGATGTCGGGATGCGCCTCGCTCGCGCTTTCGTAGATGGGGCCGAACTGGCGGCAGGGGCCGCACCACTCGGCCCAGAAGTCGACGAGGGTGATGCCCTCGGAGGTAACGGTGGGACCGAATGCATCGGCCGTGAGTTCAACGGTAGCCATGCATTAAGCCTACGTCTGCTCCGATAAACACCCTCACGAACCAGGGAGCTCGCCGGTGGGATTCCACAACGGAGGGATGCGTGTGTGCACGATTGGCACAAGGTCGGGTGCGGGTGTGTGCGTGGGGCTTGGTGGCTGTCTACTGACTAATCGACGTGCGTGAAGCCCCGACGTACCGTGGGGATATGAGCCAGACTGTCGATCGCGCTGCCACGTCCGCACCCTCCAAGACCCGCCGCGATGCCGCCACCGTGGATGTCGCCGAGCTCGGCGACCTGCTCATGGGGCGTTGGGCCGACATCCGCCGCATCTCCCGTGAGGTCGCCGCTCGCCCCGAGATGAAGCGCATCGAGGGCCAGTCGATGGCCGAACACCGCGCCCGAGTGCTCGAACAGCTGCACCTGCTTGTCGCCGAGGGTGCCGTGCACAAGGCGTTCCCGAAGTCGGTCGGCGGACAAGAGGATGCCGGCGGCAACATCGCCCAGTTCGAAGAGCTCGTGCTCGCCGACCCGTCCCTGCAAATCAAGGCGGGAGTTCAGTGGGGTCTCTTTGGCTCGGCCGTCATGCACCTCGGCACAGAGCCGCACCACACAAAGTGGCTGCCCGGCATCATGAGCATGGAGATTCCCGGCGCCTTCGCCATGACGGAGACCGGCCATGGTTCGGATGTCTCCGCCGTCGGCACCACGGCCACCTACGACCAGACGACTCAAGAGTTCGTCATCCACACCCCCTTCCGCGCCGCGTGGAAGGACTACCTCGGCAACGCTGCGCTGCACGGCAAGGCGGCTGTCGTTTTCGCCCAGCTCGTGACCAACAACACCAACCACGGCGTGCACGCCTTCTATGTGCCGATTCGGGATGACGAGGGCAACTTCCTCGAGGGTGTTGGCGGCGAGGATGACGGGCTCAAGGGCGGTCTCAACGGTATTGACAACGGGCGGCTGCACTTTACGAGCGTGCGTGTGCCCCGCACCAACCTGCTCAACCGCTACGGAAACGTGGATGAGGACGGCACGTACAGCTCGCCCATCGCGAGCCCCGGTCGCCGCTTCTTCACGATGCTCGGCACTCTCGTTCAAGGCCGTGTCTCACTCGATGGTGCGGCGACCGTCGCGTCCAAGCTCGCGCTCACCATTGCGATCCGCTACGGATCGCAGCGCCGCCAGTTCACGGCCGCGAGCGACACCGAGGAAGAGGTCATCCTCGACTACCAGCGCCACCAGCGCCGTCTTCTTCCCCGCCTCGCCGAGACCTACGCGATGTCGTTCGCGCACGAGCGGTTCCTGGCCAAGTTCGACGACGTGTTCAGCGGCGCTCACGACACGGATGCCGACCGTCAGGATCTCGAAACCCTCGCCGCAGCGCTCAAGCCGCTCAGCACCTGGGCCGCTCTCGACATTCTGCAGGAGGCCCGCGAGGCCTGTGGTGGATCCGGGTTCCTCGTGGAAAACCGTCTCACGAGCCTGCGCGCCGACCTCGACATCTACGCAACATTCGAGGGCGACAACAACGTCTTGCTGCAGCTTGTCGCGAAGCGCCTGCTGACCGACTACTCGCGCAAGTTCGCGGGAGCGGATGCGGGAGCCATGGCCACCTTCGTCGCCGAGCAAGTGGGGGATGCCGCGATCAACCGCACCGGACTGCGTCGCCTCGGCCAGTCCATCGTCGACTTCGGCTCGACCGCGCGCTCGGTGGGTTACGTGCGTGATACAGATTCCCAGCGCCAACTGTTGACCGATCGTGTTCAGACAATGATCGCCGAGATCGCGGGACGACTGCGCAACGCCAACAAGCTCCCCAAGATGGAGGCGGCGCAGCTCTTCAACAGCAACCAGAACGCCCTCATCGAGGCGGCCCGCGCTCACGGCGAGCTGTTGCAGTGGGAGTCCTTCACGGATGCCCTCGCTCACGTCACCGATGAGGGAACCCGCACGGTGCTCACCTGGTTGCGCGATCTCTTCGGCCTCGGACTCATCGAGAAGAACGCCGCGTGGTACCTCATTCATGGGCGGATCTCGTCTCAGCGGGCGCTCGCGATAACGAGCTACATCGATGACCGACTGCTGCCCCGCATCCGCGAGCACGCCCTCCCGCTGGTCGCCGCCTTCGAGTTCACTCCTGAGCACATCGGCGCCTCTATCGCCTTGGGTGCAGAGAAGGAACGTCAGGACGAAGCGATGGAGTACTACCGGGCCCTCCGCGCATCCGGTAGCGCTCCGCTCGACGAGAAAGTCGCTGCTAAGCCGACGCTGAAGAAGTAGCCGAGCGCTGTGCCGCGCGAGCGGCAAAGTAGGCGTTGGACTGGGGCAGGAACAGCAGCACTACGGCGAGAAGGTAGAGCGCGTCGCCGGGCGAGACTCCGCCTCCGCTCACGAGCGACGAGATAATGCCGAGTGCACCGGTCGCGATGAGCAGGAATCGCGCCCACCCGAATCCGAGGATGACCAGCACCACTCCGACGGCGTTGCCCACGAGAACCGCGCTGCTCACAATGAGCGTGGTGCGGATCGCATCGAGTTGCGGGCTCGGGTCAAGAGTGGCAACGGCGCTGAACGCGATAAGCAACAGGATGAGTCCGAGCGCCACACCGATACTCACGATCACGATGCCCGCGGTAACCGTTCCCGGCCTCTTCGTGGTTGGCGTGGATGCTGAGCTGGGGGTATAGAAGGGCGTTGTCATGCCGCGAAGCTATCAGCGGCCTACGACCTCACGCGATGGGCAGGACTACCCGTTCCGGCTTATCGAGCGCTTCGGATGCGCGCGACAACCGTGGTCGCAAGCACGATAACCACGGCGACGATTGCCGCGATTCCGGTGACGGATGACGCGGGCTCGTCGGCGAGACGGCCCACCGCGACCCAGGCTAGTCCCCACGACAGAGCGACGGCTGGGGCAATTCTGCCGGATCCGCCTATCGCGGTCGCGACTCCGGCCGCTGCCGCGACGGCGAGCACGACGAGGGCCCAGACTTCTGCGGGGAGTCCGAATCCTGTGAACCCCACGGCCGAGAGAAGCGCCGTAACGTTGGCGGCCGTGGCGATGGACACCCAGCCGAGGTACAGGCCGATCGTTCCATCGGTGACGATCGCATCGATGGTTCCCGCTGGCGGAAGACTGCGGGCAAGCCGGAAGCACTGAATGAGCACGGCGAGCAGCACAACGATGATGGGCACGCTGAGTGCGAGCAGGTCGAACTGGATTGACAGAATCCACATCCCGTTGAGCACGAGGGATGCGGCGATCCAATACCCGAGGGCCCGGTGGCGAGGTGCCTCCGTCTGCTTCGGCAGCAGTTGCCATACCGCGTAGGCGAGCAGCCCCACGTAGATAATCGACCAGATCGAGAAGGCCGGCCCGGCCGGAGCGATAAGAGTCGCGTCTGCCGCGAGGGCACCGCCCGCCGCCTCATTGATGGGGGTACCGCCGGCGGCACCGGAACCGACAAAGGCGGCGATCACGGCAAAGACCGAGGATGCCACGACGACGATCTGCCGAATGATGTCTCTTCGCTGACGCATGACCACGACGATACGCGGATGGCCGCGGTGCGTCGCCCTCTTGACAAGGGTGCACCCGGTCCCTGAGCTTGTCGAAGGGCGCGCTTCGCTCCCCGCTGCGCACGGCCGGGCCGCCGCTTCGCGGTGGTCCGGAACCGGCGAGCGTGGGCCCAGCTCAGCGAGCGGGGTGAAGTAGTACCGTTGCCGCATGACTTTCAACGACGACGCGAAGATCGACCCGAGTCGAGTCAGCCGCCGCGGACGCAACACCGGTATAGCCGTGGGCGGCGGCGGGCTTCTCGTCGTGGGCCTGTTCCTGCTTTCTCAGATTCTCGGCGTCGACCTCACCGGACTCGCGGGCGGCACCCAGCAGCCCGAACAGCCCGGCGAATCCCTCGACTACTGCCAGACCGGCGAGCTCTCGAACAGCGATATCGATTGCCGCATGGCGGGCGCCGCGGATTCGCTCGACAAGTACTGGTCAGCGGAGCTGCCGACCCTCGGCGAGGAGTACCGCTCCACCAACATCATTCTTTTCACGGGCCAAACCAACACGGGATGCGGTGGCGCGACGAGCGCGGTCGGCCCGTTCTACTGCCCGGCCGACGAGACCATTTACATCGACACCGATTTCTATGATGAGCTTCAGACTCGCTTCGGTTCCTCCGGCGGGCCGCTCGCCCAGATGTATGTCGTCGCTCACGAGTGGGGCCACCACATCCAGAACATCACGGGCATCATGGACGGCCTCAACATGCAAGACACCGGCCCCGCCTCGGACGCGGTGCGGCTTGAGGTGCAAGCTGACTGCTTCGCGGGCGCATGGGTCGCCGCCGCGCCCGAAACGAAAGATGCCGACGGCGTCGCCCTGTTCGAACCTGTGACGGAAGCGCAGATTCAGGATGCGCTGAGCGCGGCATCCGCGGTGGGTGATGACCGCATCCAGGAGTCGTCGAGCGGACAAGTGAACCCGGAGCGCTGGACCCACGGCTCAAGCGAAATGCGCCAGAAGTGGTTCACGGCGGGCTTCGAAGGTGGACCGAATGCCTGCAACACCTTCGAGGTCGCCCAACCGTAGCCGAAACCCGTGTAGCTGTGCCCAGCGCGGGGGTGTAACGTCCCGGTGAGGCTGGGGAGAGATTCGATGACAATTTCGCGCGCACTACAGGTCGCGATTGCCGCCGCGGCGTGTGTCGTGCTGCTCGCTGGATGCGCACCGGGGGAGAAGCCGATGGCGGAGACGACAACGTCGCCCACGCCATCCGTCACCCCGACCGCGTCGGCGACCGCCGCCCCTGAGCCTGAACCGGAGGGGCCTGCGTTCGTTGCGCCGACGGACTGCGCAGCCCTCATCGGACAGACCCTCGCCGCAGAGTTTGCCGCGAAGAACATCGTTCTCTTCGACTCCACTGCCGGTGGCGGCCTCTACACGGATGCCGGTGGGCACGGTCCGCTGCAGACCGGCGGCGACCCGTTTTACTGCCTCTATGGGCAAGACATGGTCGACCTCAGCTCGTTCCAGCTTGAGGTTCAGCCGCTCACTGAATCCGAGCACGAGGGTGTCATCGCCGTGCTCGACACCGCGGGCCTTGTCAAGACCGTGGATGGTGATGCCGTCACGTTCACGCAGGTGGGGGACGATCGCGGCACGCCGACTCTCATCCAGGTGCTGCGTCCCGATAGCTGGATGACGGCGTGGAGCGCCTTCGGGGGCGACAAGCAGGTGACTCTCTTGATCGGTTACCTCACCCAGATGGCGGCGCAGACCTACGTCGGCTAGCGGTGGAAGCTTCGCCCCGTCACCGACGTCGGAGTGATCCGCACGTAGTTCCACTTTTCGGACGTGGTCATGGTGTCGAGGGAATCGATGCCGGCGGCGACTATTTCTGCTTCATCACTCAGACGTTGAGCTTCGCCACGAACGACCACGCTCCAGCGGTGAAGCAGCTTTGTGCCATCGGCTTCCATGGCAACGGCAGGCGAGTGGGCAATCGCCATGAGCTTGGATCCGGGCGCGGTGCGGAAAAAGAGGTTCCCATCCTTCACGATGAAGTTGACGGGGTAGATATCTGCCCCGTCTTCGGCGGTTACTGCGAGACGGCCGACTCGGGCCGACGAGAGCGCCGACCAGCATTCTTCCTCGCTGAGCGCAGTGACCTCGGGAAGTTCTTCGGGATCCAGCCAACTGGGTGACGACATGGTGCCTCCTCGGTAAGCGTGGTGTTATGCCGACTCTACGCCTGGCTGGCCGCCACTGCCCGAGCGGCCTCCGCCTCTGTCGAGCCGTGGAACTGCTGGTGCTTGCGGATCGCGACAGTGCGAGGCCCGCGGATTGTCACGAGGGCCACGGTCGTCACCCAGACGAGCCAGGGGAATGTCGCGATCATCGCCACTCCCGTGCCGCCCGCCGAGAAGAACGCGGTGTCGCTCGTGCCGCCGAAG
>Ga0247807_10000123_pt1 | contig 58142 bp, 52 predicted proteins | sample UWRJL074202C1_FD_179931 | JGI IMG/M metagenome (GOLD analysis project Ga0247807, IMG submission 179931) | Plant litter microbial communities from Arlington Agricultural Research Station in Wisconsin, United States - UWRJ-L074-202C-1 | ecosystem: Environmental > Terrestrial > Plant litter >...
CCCCTGTTGACGGTGCCGGCAGCGGGCCTATGCTCGCCGCATGGTCACCGACGATCCCACACTCACCAACCCTGATTTCTACCGGACCCTCTGGGAGAACGACTTCGTTCGTGTGCTCGAGTACAACGACGAGCCCGGCGAACAGACAACTCCGCACGAGCATCCCAACAGCGTGATGGTGACGCTGAACCCCTTCTCGAGACGCTTGTCTGCCGGTGGTCGCGAGTTCAACGTGACAATGGATGCGGGCGAGGTGGTGTGGCTGCCCGCGCAGCGGCATACGGGGGAGAACACGGGGCTGACGCCGACCCACAACATCCTGATCGAACTCAAGGGTGAGGCGGCGGGATCGCCGGGCGAACGGACCCTCGGCCCCGAGTAGTTGTCGTTCGGGCTAGCCGACTCAGGTCAGTTGGATCGACGTGACGCAGGTGGGGTCGTCGACACGGGTGCCCAGCGGCACCTCGGCGGTGTGTTCTCCGTCGGTGATGGTCAGCGTGATGTCGCGGTCGGGCGGGAGCGTGACATCGAAGAAGCCGTTGTTGTATGTGGTGACGTCCTCGTCGATCAGCACCGCACCGTCGGCATCATCGGTGATCGTGACGTGCAGCTCGGTGTCGCCGAGCTCCCCGACACAGGTGGTGAGTGAGTGATAGAAGCACTCGTGGGTGGTGTCGAGATAGGGCGCCACGGACAGGTGGAACTCGTCGGTGGGCAGAGGCAGGCTGACTTCCTCATCGCCCGCGGAGAGAAGTAGAGCGTCGACGCGGACGGACGCCATCAGCCCATCCGGACGTTCCGCAAGCGGCTGCCCCTGGAGCTGCTCGATAAGGTCGCCCACGGTGTCGGGGGCGGTGATGTCGAAGGTGGCGAGAAGTGCCGTGGCGTCGGGCCCGAGGTCGCGCGCGCTGCCGGCGGCTGATGGCGCAGCATCCGGATCCGCCCCACCCGTGCATGCCGTGATGGAGAGGAGGAGGGCTAGCGCAGCGAAAGCCGCCGCAGTTTTAGGGAGATGCATGGTTCTACCGTGAACGACGTCCGGTACCGAACCCAGTGCCCTAAGTCCCATCGGGAAGGTGCGCAGGGCATTCCCAGCTCGTGAGGATGTCTAGTCTGTACGGATGGCCACTGTCATTCTTGTGCGGCACGGACGCACCACTGCAAACGCTGCCGGACTGCTCGCGGGACGAGCCGACGGGGTTCGACTCGACGACATCGGCGAGGCCCAGGCCAACGCCACGGGATTGCGGCTGGCAGCGGTTCCTCTCGTCGGAGTTGTCTCCAGCCCGCTGGAGCGCTGCCGCCAGACGGCCCAGTTCATCCTCGACCACCAGCCCGGTGTGCCCCTGACGCCGATCGAAGATGGCATCACCGAGTGCGACTACGGCCAGTGGCAGGGCCGCACCCTCAGCGAGCTGTCCACCGAGAAGCTGTGGGCGACCGTGCAGGCGCAGCCATCTGCTGTGACGTTCCCCGGCGGAGAATCGATGGCGACGATGCAGTCCCGCGCCGTGGAGGCAATCCGCCGCCATGACGCGGCCTTCGAAGCCGAGCACGGGCCGGGTGCCGTCTGGGTGGCGGTCAGTCACGGAGACATCATCAAATCGGTGTTGGCGGATGCTTTGGGCATGCATCTCGATCTGTTCCAGCGCATCAACGTTGGCCCCGCCTCCGTGTCGATCATCCGTTATGGAGCCAGCCGCCCCAGTGTCTACGCGACCAACACCGACGCGGGCGACCTGTCGTGGCTGGCGGGAAGCGCACCCGCAGCAGATGCACAGGTCGGCGGCGGCGCGGGCCATCAGGCGCCGTCCACATCACGCGCCTAGAGTTACTTCATGGCAACAATCGTTCACAAGTTTGATTGGCCCGACCGCGTCGTAGTTGGCACCGTCGGAGCCCCCGGATCGCGCACGTTTTACCTCCAGGTACGAACCGGCAAGCAGATCGTCAGCGTGGCGATGGAGAAGCAGCAGTCGGCGTTGCTCTCGGAGAAGATCGACGAGATTCTCGACGAGCTGATGGTCAACGAGGGCAACCCGTATAGTGTGCCGACCAGCACACCCATCGAACTCGTTGACAATGACCCGCTCGAGCAGCCCATTGAAGAAGACTTCCGCACGGGAGCGCTCAGCCTCGGCTGGGACCCATCGACCGTGCAGGTGGTGATTGAAGCCTTCCCACTCATCGATGACGACGAGGCCGATTTTGATGCGGAGACGTTTGAGCCCGCAGAGATGTTGTTGGTGCGGATGCCCGTGGGCACGGCCCGCGCGTTTGCCAAGCGCACCCGCGAAGTAGTGGGCGCCGGTCGTCCGCTGTGTCCACTCTGCGGCGAACCCATCGACGAAGACGGGCACACCTGCGGCCTTCCCAACGTCTGATGGACCCTGAGGTCAACCTCGTCGAGGGGGAGCTGGAGCTGACGGGGCGCATCACCATCGCCTCGAACGCCACGTTTCTCGGCGGTATCGACGGGGTGACCGTGGTCTACAAACCGATCGCGGGGGAGAAGCCACTGTGGGACTTTCCCGACGGACAACTCGCCCATCGTGAGGTCGCGGCTTACCTTCTCTCGGAAGCGCTCGGCTGGAATATCGCCCCACACACCTGGCTTCGCGATGGCCCGATGGGCCCCGGGATGGTGCAGCTCTGGCAAGAGTCGGATCCCGAGCAGGATGCCGTCGACCTGGTTTCCTCTCCCGAGGTTCCCGACTCGGGATGGTGCCGGGTGCTCGAGGGCTCTGACGAGGACGACCGCCCCGTTGCGCTTATCCACGAAGACACCGCCGCGCTGCGTCGGATGGCGGTGTTCGACATCATCGTGAACAACGCGGACCGCAAGGGCAACCACATCCTGGCGATGGACACCGGTCACCGGTATGGCGTCGACCACGGCTTGACCTTCCACGTTGAGCACAAACTCCGCACGGTGCTGTGGGGATGGATCGGTGACGAGCTCACCGCGGAGGAGCTCGAGGGCGTCATACGAATCCGGTCCCTTCTCGACGGCGAGCTGGGCGAGACGCTCGGCACCCTGCTCACTAGCGACGAGATCGTCGCGCTCAGGGAGCGGTGCGACCACCTGGCATCCGACCCCCGCTTTCCGGCTCCGCACGGCGACATGCCCGCGGTGCCCTGGCCGCTGTTCTAACTGACGTTCTGGCGCGACCGGTCAGATCGGCCGCGCGAAGTACTCGCTATGCCCTCATGTTTACCCTTATAGTTGTACCTACAACCAATGGACGTGAGCGAGTGCGGCGTCCCATGAAGGGACAGACGCGTGACGGCCATCACCGAGGACCACATCCTGAACCCACACACATCAATGGGCGCGGTCACGTTGCGCGTCGGCGACCTCGACACCATGTCGGACTACTACGCCCGCGCCTTTGCGATGGAGCCCCTCGAAGAGCGCAGCCGCTCCCGCGAGGTGCACCGTGTACTCGGCCGCGGAACCACACCGCTGGTGCGCCTCATTCACACTCCTGATCTGCCGGGCGTCGATCGCCGCCAGGCCGGACTGTTCCACACGGCCTTCCTCTTTGAGACGCCCGCCAGCCTCGCCGCCACCGTCTACCGCGCGGCCCAGGACGAACGCAGCCAGTTTGTGGGATCCAGCGACCACCTCGTCAGCGAGGCGTTCTACTTCACCGACCCCGAGGGCAACGGCGTGGAGCTCTACACCGACCGCTCCCGCGACCAGTGGGTGCATCACGGCACCGAGATTGAGATGGCCACCATGCACCTCGACCCCAACGCCTACCTGCAGAAACACCTCGCCCAAGACGTCGTCGACGCTGGCCCCTCCATGGCCGGAGCGGTCGGGCACGTGCACCTGCAGGTTGGCGAGCTGCAGACCGCCCGCGCCTTCTACGTCGACGCGCTCGGCTTCGATGCAACCCAGACCAACTACACGGGCGCACTCTTCGCCTCCGCCGGCGGCTATCACCACCACATCGCGATGAACGTCTGGAACAGCAATGGTGCCGGCCCCCGCGCCGCGAGCCTCGGCCTCGGCGAAGTATCGGTGACCGTGCCCGGCACGTCCGACCTCGACGCCCTGATTGCGCGTCTCCGTGACCGCGCGATCGCCTACGACACCGACGGCCGTTCCGTCTCCGTCAGTGACCCGTGGGGTACCCGCGTCACCGTTGCCCTGCCCGACCTGTCGACCGAGGAGCTGCTGGCCCGATGAACTCTCTCCTGAATGACGTCCGTTCGTCGAAGTGGCAGACGCAGTGGAATACCGAAGGGCAGACCGGGGTGGATGCTCCGGCCACAGTCGCCCTGCTGCTCCACGGTTATGGCTCGAACGAACACGACCTGACGAGCCTCGTCCCCGCCCTCGGTCTCGCGCTGCCATGGGCGTCACTGCGCGCCCCACTCGAGCTGGGCAACGGTGGAGCCGCCTGGTTCACCATCACCACCCCGGGCAACCCGGATGTCCAACCAGTGGCCGATGCCACCGACGCGATCTGGGCCTGGGTCGACAGCACCGTCGGGCCCACCACCCGTGTGGTCCCGATCGGTTTCTCGCAGGGTGGTTTGATGGCCAGCCAATTGCTGCGCACCCGCCCTGAGCGAGTGGCCGCCACGGTGGTGCTCGGCGGTTTTGTATTGGGTGCAGCCCAGCCCGGTGACGCAACACTCGCCGACACCCGCCCTCCGGTGTTCTGGGGTCGCGGCGCGGACGACCGGGTGATCGCCCTGCCCGCGATCGAGCGCTCCATCGAATTTTTGCCGCAGCACTCCGCCCTGGTCGAGCGGGTCTACCCGGGGCTCGCTCACGGAATCAACGCCGCCGAGGTCGACGATGTCATTGACTTCCTCGCCGCAACCGTCGGTGCGCACGCGGTGAGCGCGCACTAACTGTGCTGCCCGCCCCCGGGAGTCACCCACTGACTCCCGGGTGTGTGCCCGCCGGATGCTCACATCGTGCGACCCTTGGGGTATGGATCTCGAGGTGTCGCCCGCGCTGACCATTCCCGCGGCGGAACTCGATTGGCGATTCTCACGGTCGTCCGGCCCGGGTGGACAGCACGTCAACACCTCCGACAGCCGGGTAGAGCTGTCGTGGAACATCGCCGACTCCGCGGTGCTCTCGGACTACCAGCGCGACCGCCTGCTTACCCAGCTCGCACGACGTGTGGTCGGCGGGGCGATCACCCTTGCAGCGTCGGAACAGCGGTCCCAGCTGCGCAACCGCGAGATCGCGCTCGAAAAACTCGCCGCGCTCATCTCTGCCGCGCTGGCGCCCGACGGGCCCGCGCGCCGTGCAACCAAACCCACCCGGGGCTCGAACCGCCGCCGCCTCGCGGCGAAGGGGCAGCGGTCCGAAACCAAAAAGCAGCGGCAGCGACCGAACGACGCCTAGCGCCGCCCGCTCTCCGACATTCGTCCCGACAGGCTAGGCGAGTCCGCCGTTGGTGAAGATGACCTGCCCGTTGACCCAGCGGGCGGGACCAGCGAGGAACGCGACGGACTCGGCGATATCTTCCGGCTGGGCGAGACGCTCGAGGGGTGCTGCTTTGGCGAGATTCGCGATGGTGGCGTCATCTTTGCCCGTGAGGAACAGGTCAGTCGCGGTCGGGCCAGGCGCCACCGCGTTGACGGTGATGTTTTTGCCGCGCAGCTCGCGGGCGAGGATCAGTGTGATGCCCTCGACGGCAGCCTTACTCGCAACGTATCCGCCGTAAGTCGGGTACTGCGTGCGGGTCACCGTGGTGGAGACGTTGATGATCGCGCCACCCTCACGTACCCGGCGAGCGGCCTGTTGCGAGACCACAAACGTCCCGCGGATGTTGGTGCGGTGCATCCGGTCGAGATCGTCGAGGTTGAGCGTGGCGATGGGGGAGAGCAGCATAATCCCCGCGGTGTTCACGACCACGTCGATCCCGCCGAATTCGGCCTCAACGGCGTCGAACGCCGCGGACATAGCGACCTCGTCGGCCACGTCACCACCCACGGCGATGGCCTGGCCTCCCGCCGAGCGGATGGAGTCAACGGTGGTGTCGGCCTTGGCCTGATTGCCGGCGTAGTGCACACCCACCGCGAATCCGTCTTTCGCGAGGCGTTCGACCACCGCGCGGCCGATGCCGCCGGAGCCCCCGGTGACGAGGGCGACGCGGGTGGGAGTGGTGGGTGCAGTGGCGGTTGAGTTGGTGGGGGTGTCAGTCATGGTTAGCTCTCTGTCGAGGTTGAGGTCGTGGTTGGTGTGGGGGACTGGATGCGCTGCAGCCAGTCATCGAGAAGTGCCGCCTCGTTGGTGCTGAACCGCTCGCTCTTCGTGGTGGGCAGGGCGTTCCGCAGCGTGATGGCGGCGATGCGGGTCGACGCGTCGGGATCGTCGGCGCGCACAGCGTCGGAGACGAGGGACCCCTGCACAATGTCGCGCAGCAGGGTCGACGACGTGGTGTCGGGATAAAGCTCGGGGCGCAGCACCAGGGCGAGGGCGGCGCCGGTGTTTGCGGCCATCGTCACCCGTGCGGCCTCCGCCGGGTCCATCCGCAGTCGGCCCTGCGCGGCAAGTCGGTCGAGCACCAGGCGAAGCAGTCGCATGGCTTCGGCGGCGGACTCCGAGCGGGAAATCGCACCGGAGCCGAACAACAGGCGATAGGCGTTGGGATGCGCGATCGCGAACGCCGTGTGGCTGTCCCACCCCGCGCGAAAGTCGTCGAACGGGTCTGCCGACTCTTCGGCAGCGCGCTTCATTCCGAGGTATTCGTCCCAGACATGGTCGACGGTCGCCGCGAGAAGTCCCTCTTTGTCGCCAAAAAGGCGATACAGGGCGGGTTGCTGGATGCCGGCAGCCTCACACACCGCGCGCGTCGAAATGTCGCCAGTGGGCGACTGCGCGAGAAGCTCGGCAGCCACGTCGATTATCGCTGATCGTGTGCTCATGTGATCGACGATAACACCATGGTGGTATCAGTGCAACTAGGTTTTTGTTATCGAGAGTAATGGCCGGAATCAGCGGTCGACGCCCCGTGCCGTCACTCGCTCGTCGCGCGCGGTCGTGGATACGATTGATCATGAGCCCGCCCCTACCCCCGTCGCCTAACGACTGGGACGGTCACTCCTCCGGCACACGCGACTACCGCCGGGTGCTGGTCTCGCTGCTGGCTGCGGGCATCGCGACGTTTGCGCAGCTGTATTCGCCCCAGGGCATCCTCCCGTTTATCGCCACCCAGTTCGACGTGTCGGCCGCGCTGGCCGGCCTGATGATCTCCGCCGCGACATTGGGCATGGTCGTCGCGGTGCTGCCGTGGTCGTGGGTCGCCGATCGCATTGGACGCGTTCGCGCCATGAAACTGTCTCTGGTGGCCGCCGCCGCATTCGCGCTACTGTCCACCATCGCCCCCACCTTTGAGCTGCTGCTGGCGGTGCGGTTTTTCGAGGGGGCCGCCCTGGCAGGGCTGCCCGCGATCGCCATGGCGTATCTGCACGAAGAAGTATCCCCGCGGTGGACGGCCGTCGCTGCGGGCACCTATATCTCCGGCACAACAATCGGAGGGCTTGTGGGCCGGATGCTCGCGGTGCCTGTCGCCGACGCGTTCCACTGGCGCCTCGGAATAGCCGTCGTCGCCGCCGTCTCGATTGTGGCCTCGGCCGTGTTTATCCTTTTGGTTCCCGCACCACAGGGATTTGCGCGACAGCGAGCTACGCCGATCTGGCGGGCGGTCGTTGGCCACCTTCGCCGACCCATCCTGCTCGCGCTGTTCGCCCAGGGGTTCCTGCTGATGGGCGGATTTATCAGCATGTACAACTACCTCGGTTTCCGGTTGGAAGCCCCGCCGTTTGTGCTGCCGCCCGTGATCGCGTCGCTGCTGTTCCTCTCGTACCTCACCGGTACGGTGTCGTCCGCGCAGGTGGGGCGTGCGGTGCAGAGGTTCGGCCGACGCACCTCGCTGGTCACCAGCATCCTGCTGATGATCGCAGGCGTGGCCCTCACCGCCTTCTCGTCGCTCGCGGTGATTGTGATGGGGATGCTGCTGTTGACCGCGGGATTCTTTGCGGCCCACTCGGTTGCGAGCGAATGGGTCGGCCGTGTGGCGACGGGCAACCGCGCCCAGGCGTCGTCGCTGTACAACCTCTTCTATTACGCCGGCTCGAGTCTGCTCGGCTGGCTCAGTGGCCTCGCATTTGTCGCCGGGGGATGGAACGCGACCGCCGGTGGGGTGATTGTGTTGTGTGTGGTTGCCGTTGTGATCGTGGCGACGCTGCCGGGCGCTTCAGTTGCCGTCGAGCGGCATCGACTTCGCGAGCAGTAGCGCTTCGTCGCGCGCCATCATTGCCTGCACCGTGCTGTACCGCCGCATCTGGTAACTGCCGTGCAGCACCACCATCACCACCGCGGCGATCACACCGATCACAATCGCCTCGGTCCCCGTGAAGGCGAGGAGGTCAACGGCGAGCGCAATACCCGATCCCGCCACGATCGAATTCACCACGGCAACCGCCGACGAGGTGGTGAACAGCACACCTCGCCACGACCACTCGCGCCCAATCTCCAGCAGCTCGTTCGGAGCGCGTTTGCCGGTAGGCATCGGAAAGTACACCTCCGCGCCTGGAAGCAGCGTCGAATAGTAGGCACGGATCCGCTGGATGGAGGCGAGCGCCACCACGTCTTCGAGGGACGTCTCGACGAGCCGTTCGTAGGTGAAGATGCCGAGCAACACCACCACCGGGATGATCACCCCGAGAAATCCGAAGGCGAGTGGCGTCTGCGCGAGAAAACCGAACGCGACCAGCGAACTCGACAGCGTCATCAGGTAGAGCGAGGCGCGACTCGACGACTCGTTGACGGTGATCCCGCGCGCGGACTCGAGCACAAAGTGCTCGGTGAGCAGGGCGTTGTAAAACGCGGTGGGTCGGTCCGCGAGATCGTTTGCGGAACTCCACGCGTGCGGCAGCGAGGGGATGGGGCGTCTGGTGGGCACACACTATTCGACCCCGCGCGGCTGCCCGCGGCGTCCGACATTTGTCGAGGCATTCCTCGACGTTGTTCTACTCGTCGCGGCACCCCGTGCTTTTACGCTGATCGGACTCGCTGCCGCTGGGGCGAGGCCACACAGACTTGGAGCACTTCGATGACCGCACTGGACCTGCCCACCCAGAACACCGCGTTCGACCCGCTTGATTTCGCCATCGTGCAGGCCAAAACGTTTGAAGACCTCGTGATCGGCGACGTGTTCCGAGCCCCGAGCCGCACCCTCACGGATGCGCACAGCTCGGCGTTCCAGACCGTCTCGGCCGACAACCACCCCGTGCACTACGACGCCGTCTGGGCGAAGGCCCACGGCCACAGTGCCCCGGTAGTGCATGGCCTGCAGGTGCTCGCCTTCACCGCTCCGGGGGCGACCCTGTTCCCGCACGTGATCGGCGAAGTGTTTATCGCGTTCACCGGTTTGTCCTGCACGTTCACCGCCGAGGTGCACAGCGGCGACACTCTCTACTCCCAACTGGTGATCACATCGCTGGAGGAAGTCGACGGCAAGGGTGTGGTGACCACGGCGGTCACCGTGCACAACCAGCACGGCGATGTGGTGTTGGCGGGCGAGCACGAGTACCTCCTGCGGCTCACTCCGGCACCCGTCGCCGACACTGTCTCCTCCAGCCAGTAACACCCGGTTATGACAAACACGTCGACCTCGCCCGCATCCACGCCTTCCGCACCGCACGCGCCCTCGGCGCTGGGTCCACTGCGGGTGAAGCTGTTCCGCGCCCTCTGGACGGCGTCGCTGATCAGCAGTATCGGCGGGTGGATGCAGACGGTCGGCGCGCAGTGGTTTCTGGTGGAACACCACAGCGACGCAGCGCTAATCGCCCTGATCCAGACGGCGTCCGCCGCGCCGTTTTTGCTGCTCGGGATCCCCGCCGGGGTGCTGGGCGAGTTCGTCAACCGCCGCACCCTCTTGATCATCGTGCAGGCGTGCCTGGTCTCGATCGGTGTGGTGCTCAGTGTTGTGACCTGGAGCGGCGGGATGACTCCCGTTCTGCTGCTGGCATTCACCTTTCTGCTCGGTGCTGGCTCTGCGGTTCAGGGCCCGGCGTACCAGGCTCTTATTCCCGAGATTGTGCCGCGCGAGATCATCCCGAGCGCAGCCGCCCTCAGCTCCATCGGTGTCAACGTCGCCCGGTCGATCGGGCCTGCACTGGCCGGACTCGCCATCGCCAGCCTCGGGATCCCGTTTGTCTTCGCGCTGAACGCCCTGTCGTTCGCGGTGTTCCTTGTGGTGCTCATCACCTGGCGTGGCTACACCCCGCCCGCGCACCGGCCGGAACCCTTCATCGAAGCGACACGAGCTGGCCTCCGCTACGTGTGGAATGCGGGAGTTGTCCGTCGTGTGCTGGTTCGCCTGGCGCTGTTTATCATCCCGGCGTCGGCGCTCTGGGCGCTGCTGCCCCTCGTCGCCTCCAGCCAGCTCGGCCTGGACTCCAACGGCTACGGCCTCCTTCTCGGCGCCCTCGGTGTGGGGTCGGTCGGCGGGGCTTTTGTGATCCCCAAGGCCCGCGCGAAACTCGGCGCCAACGTCACCGTGATGATCGCCTCGGCAGCCTTCGGCGCAGCGATCGCGCTCTCGGCCATCTCGAAATCTCTTCCGCTCACCCTGGGCGTGCTCGTCATCGGCGGCGTCGCCTGGATCGCCGTAATCGCCTCGCTGAACGGATCTGTTCAGGCGTTTCTCCCGTCGTGGGTGCGCTCGAGAGGCCTGTCGGTCTACCAGTTGGTGCTGTTCGGTAGCACTGCGGGCGGGTCGGCCATCGCCGGGTTTGTCGCCCAGAGCGTTGGGGTGATCCCCACCAGTGTGGGCGCGGGCATTGTGGTGATCGCCGTTGCGGCGAGCCAACTCATTTGGCCTCTGATGTCGACGGCCGGCAAGGAACGTGGGGTAGTGACACTCCCACTCACGGATGTGCCGCCCATTGACGACGTCGCGCCCCTCTCGATCAGCGATGCCGCAGAGACATTGGTGCTCATTCGGTACACCGTGCCGCTCGTCGATCGCGCAGCTTTTGTCGCGCAGATGCAACTCGTGCGCCGCACCCGTCGCCGCACCGGCGCCCGGCAGTGGGAGCTCTACAACGATCGGGAGCATCCCGACGTGGTGGTCGAGGCGTTCGCCGTTGGGTCCTGGCGGGAACACCTCAGCCAGCATGAAGAGCGGATGACCGGGTTCGACCAGGCAGAACTCACCAAGGCACGCTCGCTCGCGACCGGCGAACCGCAGGTGCAGCACCTCACGCAGCTCGACCCGTCCGCACCGATGGCCTGAGCCGAGCGTCCGCACCGACCGCCTGAGCCAACCACCCGGACCGCCCATCTGACGTGGTGCCCGACGTCCGCACCGGGTGCTGGTGTCAGCGGGTCACCCGGCGCCAGCGCAGCTCGGCGCGAAAGGTGCGGCCGTCGGCTGCGGTGCGGCGGGATGCCGTGATCATCAGGATGTCTCCGTTGAGACGCAGCTGCCGCAACTGGCTCTGCCCCTGCCAGTTCGGGTACAACGCCAGTTCGATCGAGTGGTGCACCTCTCCGGTCGATTCGTCGAGGACGTAGGTGCCCGCGTAGGCGACAAACTTCTGCGCGGAGCTGGTGTATTCGTCGGGAGTACCGTCCTGCGGATCGGACGCCGAGACGGTCGGCCGGTCACCGGCCCCGAGAACCGCGGTGACAGTACCCGTGTCGGTGTAGGTCAGGTACCCGTGGGCGTTGGCCCCAAACTCCGGGACCGCAGACCCGTCATCGAAGTGCTGGACAGCGCTGAGAAGCCGCCACGATCCGACGAGTGTGCTGTGCGTGATCGGGTGTTCGAAGGGATCGGGCCAGTGGATGTGAGAGGCGTGGGCGAAGTGATCGGGGTGGTCATGGTGTTCTCCCTAGTCGATAGCCGCGGTGGGCGAGCGGAACGCTGTCGCGGAAAACACAACGATGGCCAACACCGCAGGAACCACGGCGGCGTGGTCGCCGAGCAGCGACGAGGCGGCCGCGCCGACCAGGCATCCACCAATGAACCCGGCCAAAAGCGGCCACGAATCGTGCCAGCGGGTCCACGCGGTGGGGGATTTACCCCAGGTGGCGAGCAGGTCCGCGGCAGCGATCGTCGCGGCCACGAGATTGCCGGTCATCACGGCAGTCGACGGCGCCTTCGCTGGCACCAGGTGCAGGTAGGCGTTTTGGCTGGCCATCGCGCACACTGCGCACATTCCGATGATGACTCCCAGCGGAGCATCCGGATCGGCGGATGCCCGGCCAGCAAACGACAGCACCGCCGCGGCAACCAGGAGGAGGGCTTGCGTGCCGAGCAATATGCGCCGGGTGCGATCGTGGCGGGTGGCGAACCTGCGAGCCACAGCCGTGGCGCCGACGGTGGTGACGATAAAGATTGGCAGGGCAAGCACGGCGGCGAGGTGTGGGGCGGTGTGCGTGACGGTGTCGGCGGCGAGCACCACCAGGTTGCCCGTGATGTGGGCTGAGAACAGTCCGCCGAGGAGGAGCCAGCTGGTCACGTCGGTGACGCCGGCGAGGAAGCTCAGCGCGGCAGGGAGCCGGATCTGGGCTCGCTGGGCTGGATGGGCGGCGACGGGGGCGGCCGTCACTCCGTCCGTTGCGAGGGGATCAGTCACCGTGATGTCCTTCTGAGTTCAACGATCTGGCCATAGATGTGCCGGGGGAGTGCGAGCCCGACAGCCATTCCGAGCACAATGAGTGCCGCGGTGGTGCCGTCGGAGATCGCGCCCACCAGCGTGGTGGGAACTCCGCCGGAGGGGAGGGTCGCTAGCGCATCGAGCATCCGGAACACATACACACCGGGAATGAGGGAGACGACCGACGCGAATGCGACAGCGGCAAAGGGGATGTGGAGACGATCGGCGACCGGCGACAGGACGAAGCCCACCAGCAAGCAGGCGACAAACGCGCCCACGGCGATGTTCGCCCCGAGATCGGTGAGTACCCACCAGCGCAGCGCATGGGCGGCCGCGCCGACGAGAACAGGCCAGACGACAAAGCGGTACGGCATCGCGAAGTAGATCGAGTACGAGGCTGCGGCGATTGCTGCGGCGAGGACGTCGAGCCAGAGGTCAACGCTGCGGCCGGCCGGGGCGACGGGCAGATCGGTGCCGAGGAGGGTCAGGGCGATCGCGAGGCCCGAGGCGATGGAGACCAGGAGTACCGCGGCGTACCCGAGGCGCGCGAAGCCCAGCGGGATCCGGGCGGAGAGAACGTCCAGTGTGCCGTTGAGGATATGGGGGCCAGGGACGAGGATCATGGCTGGACAGACCGCGATCAAGCGCAGTGATGAGCTGAGATCGGCGTTCACCGCGATCCCGCCGATGAGGCCGGCGAGGAATGCGGCGGCGAAGACCTGGCCGATGGCGCCCGTTCCCAGACGGGCGAGGAATCGGCGGAGGAGTCCGCCCAGCGCTGCGCTGATGGCCACCAGGATCACGGCGGTGGCGTCCTCGGCGCCAAAGATGATGGATAGCGCGGATGCCCCGGTTGCGCAGGCGAGGACAAAAATGCCGAGGGGCACCGGGCGGGATCCGCTGGCGCGGTCGAGCGCTTCGGTGAGTTCGGCGCGTCCTGCACGCCGGTCAGCGACGGCATCCACCGCGGTCATCACAGCGGCGACGGACCGCATGGCCACCGAGGTCGGGGGAGCGGCAGTGATGAGCGGCGTCACGGAAGCGCCAAGCAGGGTGCTCGACGTCCACGAGGGAATGAGTTTGAACCCGGTACCGAGCCCGGTGTTCAGTCGGTCAACCGCAGCCAAGGTGACTGCCGTCGACTGGCCGTTGGTATGCAGGAGGGCCGCCGCGCGGGCGACGAGGGCCTGGTCGGCGCTCCCCGTCGTCCGCGCGCTCACCCGGGAATCGGGTGTGGGCATCACGCGCCGCCGACGCCCGAGCCGACCATATCAAGGGGGTTCACGATCTCGTCGAATTTCTCCGCAGTGACCTTGCCGGAGGCCAGAGCCGCCTCACGAAGCGAAATTCCCTTGGCGATCGCGTCCTCCGCGATGTGCGCCGAGTTCTGGTAGCCGATGACCGGGCTGAGGGCGGTGACCAGCATCACACTGTCGCCCACGTACTGGGCGATTTTGCTGTGGTTGAGCTCCGTTCCCTTCACCGAGAACTCGAGGAACTTAGCGCAGCCATCCCCGAGGATTCGGGCCGAGTGGAGGAAGTTGTTGATGATGATCGGGCGCATCGCGTTCAGTTCGAAGTTGCCCTGGCTGCCGGCGAAAGCCACCGCGGTGTCGTCGCCGATGACCTGAATGGAGATCATCACAATGGCTTCACACTGCGTGGGGTTCACCTTGCCGGGCATAATCGACGATCCCGGCTCGTTCGAGGGAAGGATCAACTCGGCGAAACCGGTTCGGGGACCCGATGCGAGCCAGCGCATGTCGTTGGCGATCTTCATCATCGAGACCGCGACACCGCGCAGTGCCGCGTGCGCGCGCACCATGGCGTCGAGAGAGCCCTGCGCTTCAAACTTGTTCGGAGCCGTGATGAACTTCTTACCGGTGAGCTCCGCGATCTCCGCCGCGACATTATCGGAGAACCCCGCGGGGGCGTTGAGTCCCGTGCCCACCGCCGTGCCGCCGAGCGCCAGGCGAAGCAACCCCTCGCGGTTGTGTTCGACCTCGCGGATGCATCCCTCGAGCTGGGCGGCGTATCCCGACCACTCCTGGCCCACCGTCAGCGGGACCGCGTCTTCGAGGTGAGTGCGCCCGATCTTCACCACGGTGTCCCACTGCTTGGCTTTTGCGGCAATCTCGTGGTGCAGCGCGCGGAGGCTGGGCAGGAGACGCTCGTCGAGTTCGGTGATCGCCGCGATGTGCATTGCGGTCGGGAACGAGTCGTTGCTGGACTGGCCCATGTTGACGTCGTCGTTCGGGCCAACGGGTTCCTGTGAACCAAGGGCGCCGCCAAGAAGCTGGATGGCCCGGTTGGAAAGCACTTCGTTGATGTTCATGTTGCTCTGGGTGCCCGATCCGGTCTGCCACACAAAGAGCGGGAACTCGGCGTCGAGGTGTCCGTCGATCGTTTCATCGGCGGCCTGCACAATCGCGCGGGCCTTCCAATCGGCGAGGCGGCCCGCCTTCTGGTTCACAATCGCCGCGGCTTTTTTGACGATGCCGTAGGCGCGGTACACCTCGATGGGCATGTGGTCGTTGCCAATTGAGAAGTGCTGCAGGGACCGCTGCGTCTGCGCTCCCCAGTAGTGGTCGGCGGGCACATCCACGGTGCCCATGCTGTCAAATTCGGCACGTGTACCTGTCGCGCTGATGCCAATCGGCACATCGGTGTAGGTCGGAGTGGTGATGGTCATTGCAATCTCCCTGACTGGACTTCTGCAACGAGCACTCCGCTGAGAGCTCGTAAAGACGACCCTAGGAATATGGGAAACACCGGCCGCTCACCCGGTGTCTAGACCTTGCTAGACAAAAGTTCAGTACGTCTCGCTTAGTCGCGGGAAAGCAGACTCTGCAGGGCCGATTCCGATGTCGCGTCCTGACCCTGCCAGACGACGAGCACGTCGCTGAACTGGCTGAACAGGGGGAGCAGCTGGTAGCGGAGGGTGATAGACCCAACAACGGGGTGTTCGGCGCGGATAACGCCACTGGGGAGCAGAGTTTCTGCCTCGTTCGCCCACGCGGTCGAGAACTTTCGACTCTGCGTGGAGAGCTCGCCGATGATGCGGCGAAACTCCTCGTCTTCGTCGTCGATGGTCACCAGGGTCTGGAGTGCCGCAATCACCTGGGCAGTCGCGTCGGCGGCACAGATCGGCTGCTTGTCCGTGTCCCAGCCGAGGAACACCAGGCGCGCCAGATTATTCCCCGGGTGGAGAGCGGGAAACAGGGCGGTGCCGAGCGGGGTCGACGATACAACGTTGAGGTGGCGATCGATGAGGGTGGCGGCGACACCGCTCCAGCTGTCGAGGAACGCGGTGACGCGGTGCCGGCGAGGGGACAGCGAGCCGTCGTTGAACCCCGCCTGGTCGAGGTGAACATTCATGCGGGATGGGGCCCTTTCGCTGCGACGGTTCCAGGCGCCGAGCCCGGGACACCTTCTCCGCTCTGACAGTAGGAGGGTCACGTGCTGCGGCGCTGCGGCGGATGTCAAAGCCCGACTAGACGAATGTCTAGTGTTGCGGCGCGAAGGTATTACTGCTGGTGTTACCCACCTCGATGCACAGCGCTTTACCGTCGGTTTTACGATGATGAATTTTCAAGACATAGCGGACGAGCTCGCGGACTCCATTGGACGATCCGTGGTTATTGGCGATCCCCACTACCGCCTCATCGCGGCGAGCGCCCAGGGCGCGGACATTGACGACATTCGGTCGACGAGTCTGCTGCAGCGCCAAGCATCCGCCCCGCATCAGCAATATCTGGAGAGCCTCAGCCTCAAGGATGCCCACCAACCCATTACGGTGGATTTCAGCCCGATGGGGGGCCGCGAGCGTCTCGCTGTGCCCGTGAGGGACAGCAGCACTCACCTCGCCACGCTGTGGTTGATTACCGGCGATCTGCCGCCGCTGAAGGGGTCGGACTACGCCGCGATCGATGCCGCGGTGTCGATTACCCGCGACCTGCTGGCCACTACTGTCGTCGACAGTGAACCGGGCACCAGCGATGAGGTGACGGGTCACCTGCTCTCTGCCGACTCCGACGTGCGTAAGCGCGCATTCGACGAGGCTGTTCTGCGCCGGCGCCTCGAACGCGGGGCCGGGACTCTCGTCTATGCCGTGGATGTGTCTGCGACCATCTCGCTGCTGGACCGGCTGGCGTTTGCTCGGCGGTTGACCACAACCCGCACCTCGTCGATCTCGTATATCGGTGAGCGGCACAATGTGATGCTGTTTGTGGGGCGCAGCGCGGATGCCCAGGCGAGCGAAGCCGCCATCCTCCAGGAGGCGAGCGCGCGCTCGATTGTGGTGAATGCCATCGGCACGGCGCATCACAACCGTCTGACCGCCGACCTCGCCGAGGCGGCGGAGCAGGCAGCACTAGCCGCCGGGATTGTGTTCGCCGTGCCGGATCTCGGTGGAAGTGCCGATATCAGCGCGCTGGGACCCTGGGCGCTCCTGGCGTCGGTGGTGGGGGACCGGTCGCAACTCGCCATCTTCTCCCCGGCGGCCTATGCACTGTGTACCGATGGGGACGAGACGCAACGGACCACCGTTGAGGTCTACCTCGACGGTGCCGGGCACGTCAGTCATGTGTGCGAACAGCTCCACATCCACCGAGCCACGTTGTACTACCGACTGGAGCGGATGCCCCCGGTGGTGAAGGACGCTCTCGACGACGGAGTGCAGCGCAGCGCGCTCCATCTTTGCCTGAAACTTATTCGCCTCTGGGAAGCCAGCGGACGCTTCTAACCGGGACTCGACGTTCGTCGTGTGAGGACTTGACGCCCGTCTTAGATCGTTGCAGGGCGAGAACAGCACTCTTGATTTACACCCATTCACCTCCTCAGAAAAGAAGAAGAGATCATGTCACAGGAACCCACCATCGTCCTTGTCCACGGTGCGTTTGCCGACGCCAGCAGCTGGGCGCCGGTCACACTTCGCCTCCTTGAAGATGGCCACACCGTGCTGGTGCCGCCCGTATTCAACCGCAGCCTGGTCGCCGACGCCGCCTACATTCGTGACTTCGTTGAGCAGATCGACGGTCCCGTCCTCCTGGCCGGCCACTCCTACGGTGGAGCGGTCATCACTGTCGCCGGTGTCGCCGAGAACGTTGTGGGCCTTGTGTATGTCTCGGCGTACGCGCTTGATGAGGGCGAGAGCCTCGGTCAGCTCCAGGGCGGGTTCCCCGACTCTGACCTCGCGGCCAACCTCGTCTACGCACCGTACCCGATCGAGGGTGCCGAGCCGGGAACGGACGTCTCCGTCAAGATCGACGCCTTCCCCGCGGTCTTTGCCGCCGGAGTAGCCGCCGAAGAAGCCAAGGTGTTCGCGGTTTCCCAGCGTCCCCTGTCTGCCATCGCCTTCGGCGAGCCTGCCTCCGTCGCGGCCTGGAAGACCAAGCCGGGCTGGGGCATTGTCTCCAGCTCCGACCACACCATCAACCCCGAGGTCGAACGATTCGGATACAAGCGCGCGGGTCTCCGCAGCGTTACCGAGATCGACGCACCCCACCTTGTGATGCAGACCAACCCGGCCGAGGTCGCCAAGGTCATCACCGACGCCATCGCCGAACTCGCCTGAGTCCGTCCCCATCACACACCGAGAAGGACACAGACTATGACCGGAAATCCGCTCCACGTATCGCTGGAGAAAGCCGCACAAGACTTCGTGGACGCCACCTCTGAGCCGCCGTTCCTCTGGGAGCTCCCGCCGGAGGAAGGACGTAAGGCCGTTGATGGTGTGCAGGACTCACCCATCGACAAGCCCGATGTGGACGACGAATGGATCATGATCGACGGTGGCCCCACCGGCACCGTCAAGATCCGCATCGTCAAGCCCAAGGGCACCACGGAAACGCTTCCCGTGATTCTCTACGTGCACGGTGCCGGATGGGTGTTTGGTGACGCCCACACACATGACCGTCTGGTTCGTGACCTAGCACTCGGTGCGAACGCCGCCGTGGTTTTCCCGGAGTACGACCGTTCCCCGGATGTGCGCTACCCGGTCGCGATCGAGCAGTCCTACGCCGCAGCCCAGTGGATCACCACCTCCGGCAGCGACAAGGGGCTCGATGGATCGACCATCGCGGTGGCGGGCGACTCCGTCGGCGGCAACATGACGATCGCGCTGACGCTCCTCGCCAAGGAACGCAAGGACGTGTCCTTTGTCTCCCAGCTGTTGTTCTACCCGGTGACCGACGCCGCGTTTGAGACCAGCTCCTACAAGGAGTTCGCTGTGGGGTACTACCTCACCCTCGCCGGTATGAAATGGTTCTGGGACCAGTACACGACCAGCGACGACGAGCGTGCCCTGGTCACCGTGTCGCCGCTGCGAGCAACAACGGAGCAGCTCACGGGACTGCCGCCAGCACTGGTTATCAACGGTGAGGCGGACGTGCTCCGCGACGAGGGCGAGGCATACGCGGGCAAGCTCCGCGAGGCCGGCGTCGACGTCACCCAGGTGCGCTACGCCGCGACCATCCACGACTTTGTGATGCTCAACGCCCTGCACAACACCAACGCGTCCACCGCCGCAGTCGCCCAGGCCGTGGCATTTCTCAAGGCAGCGCTTCACGCATAGCGCCGACCACTAGCAACGGGCCGGGACCACCACAAGTGGTCCCGGCCCGTCGCTGTTGCGGCGGGCTATCGGCTAGTTCCTCCGCGAAGGGCTTCGCTGAGAAAGGCGAGGGTGCCGGGCAGCGCCGCAGCGAGATAGCCCTCCGCGTGCGCGGTCCCGGGGATCAGCTGCAGGGTGCTCGCGACTCCGACCGCGGCGAGCGCGTCTTGCATTGCTCGGGGATCGGTCACCGGCACAAATTCCGACAGCGAGTTGGCGAGGTAGACGGTGCCCGTCGACATCGTGGCGTGGCGCGTCGTTGAGGCAGTTGCGAGGAGCGACTGGTCTCCACCCACTTCCTGCAGGATCACCCAGCGCAAGAACGCATCGTCTCGCCCGGTCTGGTTGATATCGGCGCTCCGCATCGCATCCAGGTCTTGCTGCGTGGGCGTCGCGGCTGTCGCGGCAGTGGACTGGATGATCCCGTCGAGGTCGAAGATTCCCGACCAGCTGGCGGCGGGACGTCCGGTGGCAATCGCGGCTTCAACCACCAGATTGCCACCGGCTGATCCTCCGACAAATGCCACGCGGTCCCGGTCGAACGCGTACGACGATTCCTGCGCCCAGTGAGCCGCAGCCAGGACGTCGTTTTTCCCTGCCGGGAAGGTGTGCGCCGGCGCCAGACGATAGTTGGGGACGAACACGATGTAGCCCGCGTCAACGAGGAGCGTCGCCAGAGTGAGCTCTTTGGATTTGTCGCCACGGAACCATCCGCCGCCGTGCACCAGCACGATTGCCGCGCGGGCGGAATCCTCGGCGGGCGACGAACGTCCCTGGTACACGTCGAGCAGCAAGATGGTGTCGTCCGCGCGCCCGTAGGGGACGTTGGAATCAATCGACACGGTTGCCTCGGACACCGGAGACCGAGTTGGCGGGATGGGGGCGGGCACGGTCTGGGTTGGAACGGTCATTGGGGCGATCTCCTCGAGTTGTGGCAGTGGATGCGGCGACCGTACGTGCCGGCGAGAGTCGGGGCAACGATCATCTGTCGCGGGAGTTCTGGACGATTGTCGAGGGGGCGAATCGCACGCGGTGCGTAGCGTGGCTACGCACGAACACCTCGGTCGTGAACGCGATTGGGTGTGGATGATGAGGAGCGACACAGTGACAGCGCAGATGGAGTTGGGCCCGGTAGGCAACGTGTTCTATTTTGTGGACGACCTCGATGCCGCCGTGGCCTGGTATTCCGCTCGGCTTGGTCGATCCCCGGTGATTCGAGGGGGCGCCCTCGTTGCATTCGATATTGCTGGAGTTCGGCTCACCCTGCATCACACGGACGCGTTGAATACTCCCGGACCCGCGGGGACATCGCCCTACTGGACGGTACCTAACGTGGATACCGTGGTGGCCGACTGGACCGCGGCCGGGGCGACGGCGCACCGCGGACCCAAAACAGTGTTTACCGGCGAGCGACTCTGCCAGTTACTGGATCCCTTTGGAAACATCTTTTCGGTGAGGGAGAATGCTCCCGCGCCCCGCTAAAGACTTCGGAGATTAGGCACGCCTCTCGGGTTCCGGTATTAATGGGGCATGACGTCGACGGACCCTGCGCCCTTTCTTTCTCCGGGCGCCGCTCCGACTCTCGTCGGAAGTTCCAGCGACTTGTTTCGACTTCCCCTCCGTGGCCGGGTGGCGGAATCCGCACTCATCGCCGATGCCGTGCGCGGCGTCGAATCGGGTGAGTCGCGCACACTTTTGCTCCGGGGAGTCGCCGGCGTGGGCAAAACGCGTCTTCTGGGCGAGCTGATCGATACTGCACGGGAACGCAAATGGGCCACCGTTCTCGCCGTCCCCGAGCCGGACTCCCACCTGCTCCCCACTGCCGCGCTGGTTGATGCGGCTGTGGCATCGCAACCCCCGCTGCTTTCGACGGACGAGATCGAGTCACTCTCGGGGGATGCGGACTCTCGATATTGGTTGGCGCAGACCCTGCGCAACGCGCTCGAGGCACTCAGTACCCAGCGCAACGTTGTGGTTGTGGTGGATGACATGCAGTGGGCGGACTCGGCGACCCTGGCAATCCTCCGAACGCTGATGGCCGGCCTCATCGACGTCCCCATCCTCTGGGTGTTCGCCATTCGCACGGGCGACTACGGTCCGGCAGTTACTACCACGATTGCCGGTCTCGAGGATCGGGCGGCGACAATCACCGTGTCACCGCTCGTCGACAGTGCTGTCGACGAGATGGCCGCAGATCTGCTCGGCGCGGTGCCCGATGCTGACCTGGCTACCACGCTTCGGAGAGCAGAAAATCTCCCCCTTCTCATCGCTGAACTCGTTCAGGGACTTGTGGAGGAGAACCTGGTCAGTGTGGTGGGGGAGACCGCATCCGTGCGCAGCACCGAACTGCCGGACCGCTTCGGAGCGTCGATTCGTGAACGGATCGCGCATCTTCCCGATGGCGCGTCCGACCTCGTGCAGGTCGCCTCTACACTCGGTCGGAGTTTTACGATTGCCAACCTCGCTGAACTCCTCGGCGGAGACACGCTAGAGCTGCTCAACGGGGTCAACGCCGCGATTCAGGCCGACATCTTCAGCGATGGGTCGCCGCTGCACTTTCGCCATGACGCGATCCGTGAGACCGCAGAATCCATGCTCACCCCGTCAATCCGGTTGTATCTTCGGCGTCGTGCCGCAGACATTCGACTGCGATCGGGAGAACCATTACTCGCCGTGGCCGCGTCGGTTGCCGATGTCGCAGAGAAGGGCGACGTGGCTGCCGTGGAGATGCTCCACGACGCCGCCCTCCAACTCGTGGTCAGTGATGCCGCGGCGGCGGCACTGCTCGCTCGTCGTGCCGTCGAGCTTGCCCGCCCCGGGGACCACGATCAGGCTCTCGCCGAGCTCATCCCCGTGCTTTGGGTCGGAGGCCTGTCCGCTAATGCGAAGGATCTCGCGCGAGCGGTGAGCAGTGCCCTGGACCCGGATTCCACGGCTCGCGTCCAGCTCGCCGTCGCGAGGCTCGAAACCGAGTCGGCGTTTACCGACGCCATCCGCACCTGTGATGCGGCGTTGGCCGCCGACGGTCTCTCGTCCAGCGTGCGCGCTCAACTTCTTGCTGTTCGGGCGCTCAACCTCGCCAACATTGGTGATCACACCCGACTGCCGGATGCTCTTCGTGAAGCACGTGCGGTGGCGCAGTCTGCGGGGGAGACTGCGGCGCTGGCGACGGTGGACGCGACCGAATCTGTTCTCCGGTTCTACGAGCACCAGTTTGATGATGCGGTCACGCTGATCGAGTCGGCGCTCGAGCAGATGGCGACGCTGCCCGATTTTGTTGCCGCCCAGTGGTTGCCGGAAGGCCTCTGGCCGTCATTCCTTGCGAACTCGATGGGCGATGGACCTCGCGCCCTTGACCTCGTTGAAGCGAACGTGGAGGAGACCCGCCGTACGCGCAACGGTATCGCCATGGCGTTCTGGACCATGGTGCGCGCCCGTACTCTCTTTGACCTCGGGCGACTGGACGAGGCAAAAACGCAGGCGGACATTGTGATGTCGATGGCCGACGAGCTGGGGCTCGGCGACTTCGCACAGGCGACCGCCGGACTGGTCCTGTATCGGGTTGCACTCCATCAGGGAGACCATGCCGCGTGCCAGAGCTGGATCAAGAGAATCCAGGCGATGGCCGACGGAGTTCCGCTGCATCTGGCCGGCACCTGGCTGCTCGCTCTGACCGCTGATGCGGACGGGCGAATCGACGACATCCGCGCGCTCACCAATGACACCTACACAAGCCTGCTGGCTGCGGCACCCTCCATGACCACACCAGCAGACTTTGGTGATGACGCCAAGCTGGCCACGATGTGGAAACAGGGCGGTGCCGTCGAGCGGCTGCCGCGACTTCAAGAAGTCGCCCGTGCGCGGGCCACCGCGAATCCAACGAACCCGCTGGTGTGCGGCATCGCCGATCAGGTAGACGGTATTGCGAGTGGTTCGACCGACCAGTTGAGATCCGCAGTGGCCCTACTTCGAAAGAGCTCTCGCCCACTCGTGCTCGCCGTTGCCCTCAAAGACCTGGGAGCCGCGATCGACGCCGCCGGTGAACCCGGCGCGGATGTGCCGTGGCGTGAGGCGGTCGACATCTACGAGGCGCAAGGAGCTGTACGTGAAGCGGGGCGTGTGCTCAAGCGGCTGCGCGATGTGGGTGTGCTGCGGCGGCCGAAAGCGACTCCCGACCATCGAGGTGTGCTGAGCTCGCGCGAGCGCGATGTGGCGCAGCGTTTGGCCAGCGGATCCACCACCAAACAGGTGGCGTCGGACCTCTCCCTCTCGCAGTACACGGTCATCACCCACGTGCGGCACATCTACGACAAGTGGGGGATCTCCAGCAGAAAAGCACTCGCAGATCGGGTCCGAAGCGGCCGCACCGACTCGAGCCGCTGACCGCGAACACAACAGGGGATATTGGCACGGTGGGCAGGGGATGTCCGCACGTCCGACCTCCGACAGGGTAAAGCGTAAGGAGTACCAACGCTCTTTCAGGTCCCCACCGAAGAGGCGATATGTCATCCACCGCGCGCCGTCTAGCCGACTTCCTTCGCGCGCGGCGTGGGCAGGTCACACCGGAAGACGCGGGTTACCCGCGTGATCCCTTCCGGCGGGTGAACGGGCTTCGTCGCGAAGAGGTCGCGGATCTCGCGGATATCAGCCTCGAGTACTACACGCGACTCGAGCAGGGACGCGCCAACCAACCCTCCGAGCACGTACTCGCAGGCTTGGCGCGGGCGCTGCTACTCGACGAAAACGCAACGGTGTATCTCTACCGTTTGGCACTTCCGTCGCCACGGTTGACTGTCGTTGAAGCGCCGAAACCAGTGAGTGAGCTGCTTATTCGACTCGCTGAGCAGTGGTCCAATTTGCCTGTCTACGTTTTTGATCGCAACCAGGACATCCTCCTCGCGAACGACCTCGCCCGCGCGTTGTTCCCCACACTCGCTGAGGCCAAGTACAACAACGTCATTGCGGTGTTTCTCGCCCCGACAAAAAGTCGCGACGTCGAACGATGGAGATCCATTGCGCGAGGTGCAGTGGCCGCTCTGCGGTTCCACGGGGATCCCGCGGACTCTCGTATGCAGGAGATTGTTGGTGAGCTGTCGGTGCGCGACGCGGACTTCCGCGCGATGTGGGCCGACCACGAGGCCCAGCCGCTCACGGCGGGCACCTCACCGCTGTCGGTGGTCGACTTCGGCGTCGGCGAGTTCGACTGGCAGATCCTCAACGTTCCCGACGGCCACTTTATGATGGTCTGGCTGGCCGCACCGGGCTCGTTCGCGGCGGCCGCGTTCGAATTTCTTCGGCGCAAGGTGCACTCTGAAGCCAGCGAGTCGCAGTACGTCGACAACGGGCCGGTTGCCGAATTAGACGCTATCGACGAAGCATCCTGACCAACGCGATTGGCGCGGGGTTACCCTAGAAATAGCCGGCACACCGGGTCGACAATGGCTGGTGTGATGCACCGGAGCAGAGCGATCGGAAGCTTGCCGTGAACCCCCGCGCGAGGCGGATTCAGCGGGTGTACCTGACGTTGATGCTCGGCAATACCCTGGCGGCGTCGCTCATCTGGGGCATCAACACCCTGTTTCTGCTCGATGCTGGGCTCACCAACTTCGAGGCGTTCGCCGCCAACGCGTTTTTCACGGTGGGTATGGTGATTTTCGAGATTCCGACGGGGGTGGTCGCCGATACTGTGGGGCGCAAGGCGTCGTATTTGCTTGGCACGGTGACGTTGTCGGTGACAACCGGGCTGTATTGGATGCTCTGGCTGTGGCACGCTCCCTTCGGCTGGTGGGCGGTCGCCTCCATACTGCTGGGCCTGGGGTTCACCTTTTTCTCCGGGGCGGTCGAGGCGTGGTTGGTGGATGCTCTGACGGCGACGGGTTATACCGGCAGCCTTGAGACGGTGTTCGGTCGGGGCATGGTGGTCACGGGAATCGCGATGTTTGTTGGGTCCGTCCTGGGCGGAGTGATCGCCCAGATGACCGACCTCGGGGTGCCCTTCCTGCTGCGCGCCGGGGTTTTGCTGGTGATGTTGGTGTTTGCCGCCGTTGTGATGCGCGACCTGGGATTCACCCCCGATCGCTCGACGGGCCCCGTGGCCGCCACCCGCCATGTGCTGGCCCAGTCGGTCGAGCACGGACTGCGGCAGCGGTCCGTGCGCTACGTGATCCTCGCCGCTCCATTCGGGGCGGGGGTGGGGATTTACGCGTTCTACGCGCTGCAGCCCTACCTGTTGGAGGTATACGGCGATGAGTCTGCCTACTCAATCGCCGGGCTGGCCGCCGCGGTGATCTCGCTGGCGCAGGTGGCTGGAGGCTTTCTCGCCGCCCGCCTGAGATCGTTTTTTGCTCGGCGCACCAGCATGATTATTGGGGCCTCTCTCGTCAGCACGACCGTGCTGGTGATCCTCGGCCTCACCAACCTGTTCTGGCTGGCACTCGCGCTGCTGATTGTCTGGGGCTTTGCGTTCGCGGTGGCCGACCCGGTACGCCAGGCCTACCTCAATGACATGATCCCGTCGGAGCAGCGGGCGACCGTGCTCTCCTTCGACTCCCTGTTCGGCAGCCTCGGCGGTGTGGTCATCCAGCCGGGCCTCGGACGGGTCGCCGACATCGGGGGATACGGCCCGTCGCTGGTGATCGGCGGGATCATCGAGCTGATCGGCATCCCGTTCCTCCTCACCAGCCGCCGCCAGCGTCACCCGGCCGACTCAGAAGCCGGCGCCCGTTAACCACCACAGCGAGGTGACTCCGTGGAAACGGAATGACCTCGCTGGGGGTGACAGGCCGAACGAACAGACCTGACGGTAGTTAGTTAGTCGCGGAACGACTTACGCGGCGGACGCTCGGCATTGCGAGCCTCGCGCTGCGCGGGGGTCGCGGTGTCGAGGTGGATCTCGATCAGCTTGCCGCTGATGCGGGTGTCCGAGAGCTTCGACAGCACGTCGCCCGACATGTCGGCGGGAAGGTCAACGATGGAGAAGTCGGGGAGAATTTTGATTGCTCCAAAGTCTTCCCGGCTGAGTCCACCCTCGTTGGCCAACGCGCCAACGATCTGGCGGGGCTCAACCTTGTGGCGCTTGCCTACCTCGATACGGTACGAGGACATCACACGAGTGTGGTCGCGCGGGCGTCGCTCGGGACGCTCGGCGCGTGCGGGGCGATCACGCTCCCACCCACCGTCGCGCGAACCGCGGTCGTCGCGGGTTCCGCGGCTGTCGCGCGAGGAACGGTCGTCGCGAGGGGGGCGGGCGTCGCGCTCGCGCTCACGGTCTTCGCGGTCCTGGCGCTGCTGGTTGCGGGCATCCTGCTCCGACAGCAACAGCGGGGTGTCGCCCTGGGCAACAACGGCGAGCGCCGCGGCCACGTCGGCCTCGGGGACGTCGTGGTGCTGCACGTAGTGCGCGATGATGTCGCGGAACGCGTCAATACGCGTGGTCTGGTCGAGCGCCGCGGTGATGGCGTCGTCGAAACGGGAGAGGCGGGTGACGTTGACGTCTTCCACACTCGGCAGCTGCATCTGGGTAAGCGGCTGGCGGGTGGCCTTTTCGATGGCGCCGAGCAGGCGACGTTCACGCGGGGTGACGAAGCTGATGGCAGCACCGCTGCGTCCGGCGCGACCGGTGCGGCCGATGCGGTGGACGTAGGACTCGGTGTCGATCGGGATGTCGTAGTTGACGACGTGGCTGATGCGGTCAACGTCGAGACCACGGGCGGCAACGTCGGTGGCCACGAGGATGTCGAGCTTGCCCGACTTCAACTGGTTAACGGTGCGCTCACGCTGGGCCTGGGCGACGTCTCCGCTGATCGCGGCGGCCGAGTACCCGCGGGCACGCAGCTTCTCCGCGAGAGTTTCGGTCTCGCTCTTGGTGCGGACGAACACAATCATTCCCTCGAAGTTTTCGACCTCGAGAATGCGGGTGAGGGCGTCGACCTTCTGCGGGTACGACACCATCAGGTAGCGCTGGGTGGTGTTCACCGAGGTGGTGGTCTTGTTTTTGACCGTGATCTCTTCGGGATCGTTCAGGTACTGCTTCGAGATCCGGCGGATCTGAGGCGGCATGGTGGCGGAGAACAGGGCCACCTGCTTGGAGTCGGGGGTGTCGGCAAGGATCGTCTCGACGTCCTCGGCGAAGCCCATCTTGAGCATCTCGTCGGCCTCGTCGAGGACGAGGTACTTGAGCTCGGACAGGTCGAGGGTGCCCTTAGCGAGGTGGTCCATGATGCGGCCGGGAGTACCAACAACAACATGAACGCCACGGCGCAGCGCGGACAGCTGAACGCCGTACGCCTGTCCACCGTAAACAGGGAGCACGTGAACACCACGCATGCCGGAGGCGTACTTCTCGAACGCCTCGCAGACCTGGAGCGCGAGTTCGCGGGTCGGTGCGAGCACCAACGCCTGAGGTTTCTTCTGCGTCAGGTCGAGGCGGGAGAGGATGGGCAGCGCGAACGCGGCCGTCTTTCCGGTACCGGTCTGGGCGAGTCCTACGACGTCGCGGCCGGCAAGAAGGGGAGGGATGGTTGCGGCTTGAATGGCCGACGGAGTCTCGTAACCGACGTCTTTGAGGGCCTTGAGAACGGCGTCGCTGAGCCCAAGCTCAGTGAAAGTAATCGTTTCGGTGGCAGCGTCTGGCTCGCTCCGCGTAGTGGTATCTGGAAGCGTCATACTCTAACGGTAGTCCTTCCAAGGGATCACGCTGTTCCCGACTGGCCATTGGGGCCGTCTTGGTGGTGCTAATCTGCCGTGTCGCGCGACAGGTTCAGCCCGTTCGGGCAGGATGTGGACATGACTAACACCGCGACGCAGCCCTGGGTCAAGAACTACCAACCCGGAGTTCCCTCCGATATCGAGCTTCCGACGGAGTCTCTGATCGCGATGCTCGAGCGCTCGGTGCTCGAAGCCGCCAAGCATCCGGCAATGGAATTTTTTGGACGCCGCACCAGCTACGCGGAGCTCGGCGACCAGATCAATCGCGCGGCAGAAGGCCTTCGCCGACTGGGCGTTCGCGCCGGTGATCGTGTCGCACTGATTCTGCCGAACTGCCCGCAGCACGTGATTGCCTTCTACGCGGTGCTGCGTCTCGGCGCGGTGGTTGTGGAACATAACCCGCTCTACACCTCGCGGGAACTGCGTCACCAGTTCGAGGACCACCAGGCACGCATTGTGATCGCCTGGGACAAGTCGGTGGACTCGGTCACCGCGTTCCCCGCCGACATCGAGATCGACCATATCGTCGCGGTGAATCTCCTCGAGGAGTTCCCCGCGATCAAGCGTCTCGCGCTGAATCTGCCGATCAAAAAGCTGCGGGCCTCCCGCGATGCGCTCACCGGCAAGGCGCAGGGAGCATCGACCTGGAAGAAACTGCTGTCGCACGGCACCATCGATCCCGCCCACGAACGCCCGTCGGTCAACGACCTGGCCGCGATCCAATACACCTCCGGCACCACCGGAACCCCTAAGGGCGCCATGCTCACCCACTACAACCTGCATGCGAACGCCCTGCAGGGTGAGGCGTGGATGCACGGCGCTGAGTATCGCAAGGAGATCTTCTACGCGATCCTCCCCATGTTCCATGCGTTTGGGATGACGCTGTACCTGACCTACGGCATCAAAAAGCAGGCGCTGATTGTGCTGTTCCCCAAGTTCGACCCCGACCTCATTCTCGACGCGATGAAAAAGTCGCCGGCGACCGTGTACTGCGCCGTGCCACCCATCTACGAGCGCACCGCGCTGGCGGCTCAGAAGCGGGGGATCTCGCTGCGCTCCTGCAAGTACTGCATCTCGGGAGCCATGAACCTTCCCGACCACGTGGTCGAACTGTGGGAGTCGGTCTCCGGCGGCCTCCTCGTGGAGGGCTACGGCATGACCGAATCCTCGCCGGTCGCCCTCGGCAATCCGTTTGCGCCCACCCGGCGCTCGAGCACCATCGGTGTTCCGTTCCCGTCGACCCTGATGAAGGTGGTCGACCAGAACGACCCGACCGTGGAGGTCGAGCAGGGTCGGCCCGGCGAACTCCTCATCAAGGGACCGCAGGTGTTCCAGGGGTACTGGAACAACCCCGACGAGACTGCCAAAACGCTGCTGCCCGACGGATGGCTCCGCACGGGCGACATCGTGACGGTGGACGCGGAAGGCTTCACCACGATCGTCGACCGCGCCAAGGAACTGGTGATCACGGGAGGCTTCAACGTCTCTCCGACCGAGGTCGAGTCGGTGCTGCGCCTCCACCCGTCCGTGGTCGACGCTGCCGTGTTTGGCAAGCTACTCGAGCAGGGTGGCGAGATGGTGGTTGCCGCTGTTGAGCTGGAGCCGGGCACCCAGCTCGACGAAGAAGCCCTCCGCGCCCACGCTCGCCTCCACCTCGCGGCTTACAAGGTGCCGAAACGGATTGTGCAGATCGAGACCACCCCGCGGTCCATGCTCGGCAAGGTTCTCCGCAAGCAGGTCCGCGAACAGGTTTTGCCCAAGATCTGAGCTACATCACTCCCAGCGCAACGAGCGCGTGGCGGATCGCCGGGGCGATGTGCTCCGAGTACTCAACCGTGAGGTGCACGCTGTCGTATTTGGTCGGCAGCGTGCCGGCGAACGCGGGGCAGAGGCCATTGGCGCAGCTGAACGGGAGCGACGTGATGAAGTAGTCGCTGCCCTTCGCGGCGTCGGTGGCGGCGGCGAAGTCGGTCCAGGTCTGCCCGACCGAGGCGTTGCATCCCTGGGGTCCGGACACGGGGGAGTAACACTGGCCGAGCTCGGCACCGAGCGGCGGTGAGGCGAGGTACACCACACGCCCGGGCACGTTGTAACTGGCGGTCTCGGTGACCGCGGAGGCCACAAGAGTGGAGACCGAGAGCGGAACCCGGCTCGGCGTTTGTCCGAGTGCAAATGCGTTCGACACCACCACCAGCTGGGGTTGGTCGGCGGAAATCTGGGCGGCGATGTCGTTTTTGCGTTGCGCGCAACTGTCCATCACTCCGGCGCCGTCGTTCTGCACCTGCACGTCGGTGAACCGGCAGCCATAGAGGCCCACCGTCGTGATGCGCCACTGTCCGGCGCTGTCGTCCGCGATCTTCTTAAACGCCGGGGCGTACGCCATCGCGGTGGAGTCGCCCACGAGATAGAGATGGTGGGGCGCGTTCGAGTCGCCCCAGGTGCACCGGTCGAAGTTGGGGGTGTTGCCCACGTCGAAACAGCCGCGTGCCGGGTTGTTGTTGGATGTGGTGGACATCACCCGGTCGAGGGACGGCGACAGGTTGTCGGGCCACGCGGTGGCGGCAACGGCTGCCGTCAGGTCGGCCTGCAGCTGGATCTCGGGGTTCTCCTCCGCGCCCGCGACAGCCGCCGGGGGATCGAATGAGATGGTGTCGTTCAGGCTGGTGTTGATGGTGATGGTCACCACAATCACCATGCCCACCACCCCGATGGAGGAGAGCATAAAACGGGCGCCGAACTTCTCTCTCCAGTCGGCCCATGCTTCGCTCCGCGCCTCGGAGGTGGGGTGGGATTTCAGGAGGGGCGACTTCTGGAATGGCTGCTCAACGAGGTAGTACGACATCACAGCCAACAGCAGGGCGGCGCCGAGGATGAGCGCCGTAACCTCGAGGGTCTGCTCGGGCATCAGCATCACAAAAAAGATGAGGACGGGGAAGTGCCAGAGGTAGAGCGAATAGGAGATGTTGCCGATGAAGGTGCTGACGGGATTGACCAGCGGGAACAGGTGACGCTGGCGCCCACCAACACCGGCGGCGATCACCAGTGCGGTCGACAGGACGGGCACCAGTGCCCAAGGACCGGGGAACGGCAGGGCGTCGGTGATCAGGGCGAAGGAGCCGAGCACTCCGAAAAGTCCCAGCCAGCCGAGCACACCCCGTGCCGCGGACGGCAGACGCAGCAGCAGCGGTGCGGCGATGGCCAGTAGCGCGCCGATGCCCAGCTCCCACACCCGGGAGAAGGTGGAGAAGTACGCGAGGGTGGGCGTTGTTGCGGTCTGCCAGAGGGCATACGCCAGGGACGCCGCCACAATGACCGCCATCACTGTGCCGACGGACCAGCGCGCCCGCAGTGGCGAGTGCTGTTTTTTCGCGGCGATGAGGAACACCACGAGTACCACGGCGGGCCACACAAGGTAAAACTGCTCCTCCACGGACAGCGACCAGTAGTGCTGCAGGGGTGAGGCGGGGTCGGTGGTGTGGAAGTAGTCGACACCCACCGCGGCGAAGCGCCAGTTGGCGACAAACACCAACGAGTACACGGCGTCCCAGATGGTCGCCATGGCGCGGGTGGTGTTGAAGAGGAAGTACCCGACGACGGACGTCACCACAAGAACGGTGAGTGCGGCCGGAACGATGCGGCGGATGCGCCTGCTGTAGAACTGCTTCAGGGAGATCCGGCCGGTGAGGTCGTAGTCGCGCAGCAGCAGGCCGGTGATGAGGAAACCGGAGATCACAAAAAAGACATCAACACCGGCGAAACCTCCCGAGGGCCAGCCGGTGACGTGGGTGGCGATAATCGCCACCACGGCGATGGCGCGGAGTCCCTGGATGTCCTGTCGCCGAGCGGTGGTTTTTTCGGTCGCCGGCTCGACAATTGTGGTGTCCCCTGTTGCAGCCACTCACCCCTCCTGAGTACAAATCGATGCTGAGCCTACCTCGACTCGGAGTGTGGGATTGGGGCTGCTCCTCCGTTAGTCTCATACCGACCCTGATCAATGGAGTTTTTGTGACTGACCCGACCTTGCGGTTGCCGAACTCGATGTTCCGCGCAGTGCTCGATCTGGGGGAACTTCCCCTCAGCGGGCCGCCGCTGCCGCGCCGCTTCCGCCAACCCGAACTCGATGCGGACTGGGACGAAGAAGCCGGCATCACCGAGCTGTTTGTTGGCTTTGAAGACGGGGAACTTCACCTCGAAGCATCCGACGGTCGCATCGACCACCATTTTCATCGACCCGACGGCGACGACGTGGTGGCAAGCCCCTGGGGCCCCGATGACACCCACGCGCTGGTGCAGTGGGCGACGCGTGTGATGAATCACCTTCTGCCGCTGCTGCCGCGCCTGTTCGAAGACGCGGAAGCCGCGGCCGAGTGGCACCTTGCGGGACTTCCCGTCTTCGCGCGCAACACCGATCCCATTCCGCTGCAGGTTCTCGACGTGGAGATGGAGGGCGAACTGCTGGTTCTGCCCTGGCTCGGCTCGGGGCACGTGGAGAGTGAACACACCGACGGGCCCGATCACCCGATCGTTCTGCTGTGGAACCCGGAGCATGCCCAGCCCGATATCCCGATTGCCCGCGCCTGGCTCAACCCGAAAACGGGGGAGCCGAAGTCGAAGGCCGAATTCCGGGTGGACTGGACGGCGGTCGGGATGCCCAAGGCCGAAGTGCTGTCGTGGCTCGAAGGCGTCTACCTCAACCACCACGTATTGGAAGACCCGGCGGAGGCGATCCTCCGCGCTGCTCTCGAACGGATCGCGGGAATCGACCAGCAGCCGTAGGGCTCCGGCTGAGGCGACGCCGTGTGCTGCAGCTGGGCGACGTTAGGCGTCGACAGAATCGCGTGCTCGCACTGCGGCGGGAACCGGATCGTTGCGCCGATACCAGCGAAGTGTGTGAGCGATGCCGTCGCGATACGGCGTCACCGGGAGGTCCCCGAAGCGCTCCGTGAACCTGCTGCCGTCCACCACAAACGGCTGCTCGAACTGGTACAAAATCTCGGCACCGTGGCGCACCAGCGGCGATACCGCTCCGAGTACTCGAGCCGTGCGCGAGCCGATCGACACCAGCCGGGGGTGGTGGCCGGCCTGCGTGAAGACCTCGCGCACAAATTGGCGGCCCGTGGTCTCAGGTGGTGTGGGCACGTGCCAGACCTCTCCCTCCGACTCGGCGTTGACCCCCAAGGTAACAATCACCCGGGCGAAGTCGTCGATGTAGGTCGGGGTCAGCGGCAGGTCGGGATCACCGAACCAGATGGCGACACGACCCTTGCTCGCCGGGGCGAACACGTTCGTCGCGACCAGTGACGTCACGCCGGGTCCGTACAGCTCGGATGCGCGCGTGACGGTGGCGCGCACGTCGCCTCGGGCATGGGCGTGCAGGATGCGCTCGGACAACCAGGCGCGCAGCACCCCCGCGTTGCTCGCTGGTCGCTGCGCCGTCTGCTCCGTCATGGGGGAGGTGGTGCGGCCATACATCCAGGTGTCGTCGGCGTAGACCAGTCGGGCACCGGCCGCTCCCGCCGCGTGGATGATGGTGTCGGTCAACAGCGGGAACTGCTCCCGCCACTGGGTGAGCGGCGGCATCGCGCAGTGGTACACCACCGAGGCGCCCTGGCACACTTCGGCGAGACGTGTCGTGTCCGTGGCATCCACCCCCACCACCTCCACCCCAGCCGGCACCGACGCGCGGCCGCTGCGATTGACGGCCCGCACGTGTTCGCCGGCGGCGGCGAGATGTTTGACCACCAGCCGACCGCTGGCTCCGGTGGCGCCGATCACTACAGAGAAGGTGCGTTCGTCGGGCATCATTGCCTCCAACCGTCGGGAAAGAGTGGGACTCCGGATGCTTTTTACGCTACCGATTTCGTCCGCGCGACACCACGCGGCAGAGCAGATTTTCGCGTTGCTCTGTCCCGTCGAGCGCATAACGGGCGGCATATCGAGCGGCGGTCGGCTAGGGCCTTTCGGCACCTGAGTTTTTCTTTTTTATACTGGTGAGAGGTGCATTTAGCGGAGTACTCTTGGGTGTAGAGAACCTCGCTGAAAGCATCCCGAGCTGCAGCATTCACGGCCCGGTCACCGGCGTCGCGCCTCGTCCCTCTGATCCGATCGCGGATTACAAACCCTGTCGACGATGACAGGTAGTAGGGCACGACCCATGACGCTCCTCCCGATGCCACTCAACCCCGCACCCCTCAACCCCGACCACGGGCTGGATGCGCGACCAGTGATCAATGACCTCCCGCGTGTGCGCCGGTGGATTCTGCGGCGCTACGCGATCGAGATTTCTGCCGAGGAGGTGAGCGAGATCATCCGCGACGATAACGAGGGCAGCGCACTGCGGCACCGGCTGCGCTGGGCGTTTATCCATGGGCGCTGGGTGCTCTTCTTGTCAAAAGATGGAACCAGCGAACCGCAGTCGCAGGAGTGTGTTCCGGTCAACGGGTCGCATCCCTACACCTGGACGGGGCACGTCGAGGGTCGGCGCACACCGGTTGTGGTGTATCCCGGCGAAGCGTGGGATGTGGATGCTTCGTTTGCCCACATCGTGGGGCAGGGGGCCGAGGCGAAGATGTACTGGGATGCTTCGGTGGAACCCGGGTTCGTCGCCTGGGCCAGCGCCCGGTATGGGCTGCCCTCGGCCGAGACACTCGCGCTGCACCTCACCTCGCGCCGCCAGCCGCCCCGGACGCACCGCCGCCTGGCACAAATCATGGTGGGGGAGATGAGCCCGCGAGCGCTTGAGGCGAACCACGCGACCCAGCTCTGGCTCAACGCGGAGAACCTCATTGTGAACCGCGACGGACGCGAGGTGCACGTTGTCTTCGAACCGCGCGCCACCGCGCCCCGGGTGGTCGAGTACGAGTAGCGGGCCCGAAACACCCCTGCGCTACAGTGCGGTGTGGGGAAACGAACAGAGCCGGGAACCAAGTCCGAGTCGCCGACCAAGGCGATGACCGTGCGGGTGCTCAAAACGATCCTGGGCGCAGTGATGATGCTGGTCGCTGCGATCGGGGTTTTCCTCATCATCGGCTACGCCGTTACCAACTTCGGTGACCTGGGACGACGGGTCAGCGACGGTAACGGATACGAAGCCGTGTTGAGCACTGTGGTTGTCTTCGGGATGCTCGGAGTCTTCGGGTACTTCCTCATCGACTGGGGCGCGCTGCGCGCTGCGGGAACGTCAACGGCCGCCACCCGGCGTGAGGCACTCGCCGAAGAAGCTGCGACCCGTGCGAGCGCCCTTCAGGCGACCGGTGTGCCTGTCTCGCCCCAACTGGTGAACCCCACAGGCAAACGAGTGGGTGTGGTACTGGCGATCATCGCCACCGTGTTTGCCCTGGCGGTGGTGGCGTCCGTGGGCTTCCAACTCATCTCGCTACTGCTGTCGCTGATTGTGCCCCAGATTGTGCTTGTTGTTCTGGTCGTTGTGATGATGCGCTCGGCACCGCTCAACGGCCGACGTCCCTACCGTTTCGCGCTGATCATCACGGCGATTGTCAATGTTGCGACTTTCCTGGCGGTAACCTCCCTCATCGGGCTGCTAATCGAAACCCTCTGACACGTCTGCGAGTCAGCGTAGACGCCGGGCGAGCCAGATCACCAGGGCGGCCAACGCCGCGGCGATCACCACAAACATCAGGATGACCCCGATAACGAGCACAATGTGCCACCCAAAGATTCCCGACACAACAACACCGTTTTCCGTTTGATAAGTCTTCCTCAACACTGTAGTCCGAGCGTCACGGCAGGTCGAGCAACCCCGTAGCCTTGGTCGGTGCGTTCCCTCCGATTCCCCTTCCGCCCGGCTTCGAACGACGCGAACAACGGCGCCGACAGCACGGCGAGCGACACCCGCGAAAAACTGCCCCGCGACGTTCTGGTCCTCGGGGTCGTCGCCTTTTTTGTGATGGTCGGATTCGGTGTGGTGGTGCCGGTGCTGCCGGTCTACGTGCGCAGCTTCGGTGTCGGATACCTCGAGGTCGGCGCGGTTGTCTCGGCCTTCGCCGTGATGCGCCTCGTCGCGAACCCGTTTGTGGGCAAGCTGGTCGACTGGGCGGGCGAGCGCACCATCCTCGCCGCCGGAATCGGTATTGTCGCCGCCTCGAGCGCCTTTGTGGGTCTCGCCGAAACCTACCCGCAGGTGCTGATCCTGCGCGGACTCGGCGGCATCGGCTCCGCCATGTTCTCGGTGTCAGCGATGACCCTGCTGCTCGGGTCGACTCCTTCCCGCTCCCGCGGCCGTGCGGTGGGGTTCTACCAGGGCGGATTCCTCATCGGCGGAATGGCTGGCCCCGCCGTTGGTGGTCTCCTCGCGACCATCTCGCTCACAGCCCCGTTCTTTTTCTATGCGGGCACCCTGGCCATCGCCGGTCTTGTTGGCCTGGTGATGCTGCAGGGCAAAAAACATGCGGTGGTGGATGCTTCCGCACCAGTCATCCAGTTGCGCGCAGTTCTCCGTGACCGACGCTTCCAGGCCGCCTGCCTCGCTAACCTCGCACAGGGCTGGGCTGCCCTCGGGGTGCGCGGAGCCCTCATCCCGGTGCTGGTGGTGGAGGTGCTCCACGGCAAACCCGCCTGGACCGGCATCGCCTTCGCTGTCGCCGCCGTCGCCCAGGCACTCGCACTGGCCCCGGCTGGTCGTTTTGTGGACAAGGTAGGACGCCGCCCCGCCATCATCGGGTCTTTCGCCATCGGCGGAGGCATCATGCTGCTGATGCCGCTGGTCGGCAACATTGTGCTGCTCGTGGTTCTCCTCAGCCTCTATGGGGTTGCGGCCGCGTTTATGGGCACCGCCCCCGCAGCCTCCGTCGGTGACGCCGCGGGAGCCCGTGGTGGCCAGCCCGTCGCGATCTTCCAGGCGTTTGGCGACGTGGGGGCGATTGCCGGACCCCTCGCCGCTGGACTCCTCGTTGACGCCTTCTCCTATGAGGCCGCCTTCGGTTCGGCGTGTGTGCTGATGGTTGCGGCGGCGCTGTTCGCGCTGCGGATGCCCCGGGGTCGCGTCACTGCGTCATCGAGCGAGTAATTTTCACTCGATCACTCTTCCCGGTTGCAGTAGTCGCGGTGATCGCGGTACCAAGGGCAAGTACGCGCAGGGCCCTGCTTACCGAGGGCAAGTACGCGCAGTCACCGCCTTACTCGGGGTCATAACGCGCAGTGGTAACCGCTATCCGGGGGCAGTATGCGCAGGGACTTTTCTACCCGGGGCCAGCACGCGCATTCGAAGCGAATCTAGTGGCCCCGGATGAGTTGCGGAGGCCCCGTGTGATTTCTTCTCTGCGCGAACCGGCCCCGGGCGATTGTGCACACGGCTGTACACACCGGAATCCTCGAGCGGTGATCGGCAGCTCTGCGGGCGCCATCGGTGGACTGCTGCGCATGACCGATGGTGGACTGCTGCGGATGACCGATGGTGGACTGCTGCGGTAGACCATTGATGGACTGCTGCAGATGACCACAGCTCGGTGCTGACACGCCCAGCGCTATCCACAGGTTCGTCCTACAACCCTCAGTCGCCAGCGGCGGTATCCCGAGGTTCGAGGTACTCGAGCGCAGCCGCCACCAGCAGGGTGCGTCCGACATCGATGGCGGCTTCGTCCACCAATTCGAACAGGGCGCTGTGGTTGCCCGGAACCTGGCCGCCCATCTCTGCACCCGTTCCGGAGCTGAAGCGCTCAGCATCCATCCCGCCCCAAAACCAGAAGACGTAGGGGATTTCGGGACCGGGGGATGCGGGGTGCTCGAGACCGTACTCGGAGAAGTCTTCGCTGCCCATCAGGGGGTCCATCGTGATCACGGATCCCCCCGGCAGCGCGGCCTCGTGCGCGGCGCGAACCCGGTCGGAGGCCTCGGCGTTATTGATGGTCGCCGGGGCGTTCTCCTTGATCTCGAACAGGGGCGGGCGGGGGGATCGGGTGGCGGATGCTTCCGCTTCCACGATGCGTGTGACCGACTCGATCACGCGTGCCATGGCCTCGTTGCTGCGGGCACGAATGTTGACCGTGAAAAACGCCGAGTCGGGAATGATGTTGCTTTTTTGCCCGGCGCGGAGGACGGCGACCGTCACCACCACGGGATCGTCGGCGCTGGTCTCCCGGGCGACGATGGTCTGCAGGCGGGTGATCGCGTAGGCGGCGGCAACCACCGGGTCGATGGTGACGGAGGGCATCGAGCCGTGGCCACCCTGTCCAAAGATGGTGACGTTCACGGTGGTCGTCGCCGACATCAGCAGGCCGGGTGAGTGGCCAACGAGCCCGACCGGGAACGGCCCGACGTGCTGCCCGAGCACAATATCGGGGCGGGGAAAACGGGTAAAAAGTCCGTCGGCAAGCATCGCACGGGCGCCGCGGGCGAGCTCTTCGGCGGGCTGGCCGATCACCACAAGGGTGCCACGCCATTGGGAGGCGGCACCGGCGAGGATGTCGGCCGCGGCGGCGAGCGAGGCGACGTGCATGTCGTGGCCGCAGGCGTGCATGACGGCGACCTCCGTACCGTCGGGGTCGGTCTGCACGGCGCGGCTGCGGTAGGGGAGGGTGGTCTCCTCCAGTACTGGCAGCCCGTCCATGTCGGCCCGGAGCATCACCGTTGCGCCATCGCCATTGCGCAGCACCCCCACGACGCCCGTGACACCCACGTTTTCTGTGACCTCGAACCCCGACGTGCGCAGCGACTCCGCGAAGATGCCGGCGGTGCGCACCTCCTGAAAGGAGAGCTCCGGGTGCTCGTGGAGGTCCCGGAAGAAGGCGCCCCAGTGCGCCAGCGGGGTGTGTGCGGAAGCGACGAGGTCGGCGGCGGGCGAGGCGTTTACGGTCGACATGCGGAGTCCTTTAGAGGTAGGTGAGGGCGGCGGCGACCATGGCGGCGCGGGCGGCGGGCAGGGTGGAGGCGAGTTCCGGCGCGAAGCCCGAGGCGTGGGCAGTCGGGAGCGTCTTCGGCGAGGGGGTCAGCTCGGTGGGATCAACGCCCCAACTGTCGGCGGGGTTCGATCCGATGAACCAGAAGTGGGTGGGGATGAGGTGGGCGGTGTAGCCGCCGTCGAACCCGTTGAAGACACCGAAGTCTTCGCTGGCCATAATGACGCCCTGCTGGCGCCAGACCTGGGCGTCGCCGAAAACGGCCCGGTGGCTGAGGGAGACGGCATCGGAGGTGGGCGCATCGTTGGAGACAGCCCTGGCCATCATGGTGACTTCGACCCGCGGCGGCTCGGGTGCGTTGCTGGCGAGCGCTTCAGCCGCGGCGACCTGGCGGATGCGGTTGATCGCCCACTCCAGCACCTCAGTCGACGGGGCCCGCACACTGATCTGCAGCAGCGCCTCGTCGGGGATGATGTTCGACTTGGTTCCGGAGTGCGCGCGCCCGACGGTCATCACCAGAAATCCGTTACGGGGTGTCTCCCGGGCGACGACACTCTGCAGGCGGGTGATGAGGTGTGCGGCGATGAGAATGGGGTCGATGCAGTTCTCTGGGGTGGATCCGTGCCCACCGAGGCCGATGATGGTGACGTCGACGGAGGCGCAGGCAGCCATGATCTGACCGGCTCCATGCACCATCACCCCCGCCGGCTGGCCGGAGACATGCTGGCCGAGAACAACGTCGGGGGTGCCGAATTGGGTATACATCCCAGCATCCAGCATCGCCGAGGCACCGCCCAGCGCCTCTTCCGCGGGCTGACCGACCACCATCAGGGTGCCCGACCAGAGTTCGGTGGACTGGGACAGAGCGTGGGCGGTGGCCGCGATTCCGGTGGTGTGCATGTCGTGCCCGCACGCATGCATCACGCCGGTTTCCACTCCGTCGAAGGTGGTGCCCATGGCAGTGCTGGCATAGGGAAGCCCGGTGTCTTCGATGACCGGCAGACCGTCCATATCGCCTCGCAGAAGCACGGTTGGCCCGGGGCCGTTGCGCAGGATGCCGAGCACACCGGTTCCTCCGATGCCCGTGTGCACCTCGAGCCCGGAGGCCGTGAGTGACTCGGCCAGTTTCGCCGCCGTGCGCACCTCCTGGTACGACAGCTCGGGGTTGCGGTGCAGGTCACGGTAGAACTCGGCAAAGTGCTCGGTGTGTGCAGCCGCCCGTTCCAGTACGGCCGCGGTCCGCACCGCTACCTCAGCAGGATCGTGCGCGACCAGCACAGCGGGCTCAGTGGTGACGGGAGGAGGAACGTGGGTGCTTCGCACAGGGAGGATCTCCGTTGGTCGGGGCGCCGGTGGCGGCGCCGTGGGGTGTGGGGCGGGCAGAGAGTGGCGGGCGAGGGGGCGGGCGAGGGACGCTAGGCCGAGGTGCGGTGGTTCACTCGATGCTGAACCCCGGCGACCCCGGTACCGCGGAGAGCAACGCGCGGGTGTAGTTATGGGCGGGATTGGCGAACAGGGTCGCCGCATCCGACTGCTCCACAATGTCGCCGTGATAGAGCACCACCACGTCATCGCTGACCTGCCGGATCACCGCGAGGTTGTGCGAGATAAACAGCATCGTGAGTCCGAGCTCCTGCCGCAGCCGCGCGACCAGGGCGAGAATCTCCGCCTGCACCGACACATCGAGTGCCGAAGTGATCTCGTCGGCGATGATGATCTCCGGTTCGATGATGAGCGCCCGGGCGATGGCGATGCGCTGGCGCTGCCCACCGGAGAACTCGTGGGGGTACCGGTGCATCGAGTCGGGGGACATCCGCACATGTTCCAACCACTCGGCGATGCGGTCTTTGTTGGCGCGCACGTTTTCGTGCAGCGGGCTGATCGCCTCGGCCAGTGCCTGCCCGATGGTGCGGCGGGGATCCAGCGACGAGTACGGGTCTTGGGGGATCAGCTGGATGCGGCGCCGCACCGCGAACCGTTCGCGGCGTCCCAGGGTGGCGAGGTCAACTCCGTCGAGCAGAATGCGGCCAGATGTGGGCGGATGCTGGCCGATGATCGCCTTCGCCAGGGTCGACTTTCCCGATCCCGACTCCCCAACGAGGCCCACCGTGCGGCCGCGCCCCACGTGGGTGGTGATGCCGTTCAGTGCTGATTTTGCGCTGGCCCCGTGTCCGAAGGTGACGGTGACACCCTCGATGGTCAGGGCGGTGTCGGTGCCCGGCCCGGAGCCCGAGAGATGCCCGGCGGTGTCGGTGGAGGTCAAGGTCGGCGGGGTTGTCACGAGATGTCCGATCCGGATGCGCTGAGGGCACGTGTGCTGGGGGCCAGCGCCGCCATGGGCGCGTCAACCGTGGGAGTGGCATCGAGGAGCTTTTGTGTGTACGGATGGCTGACGTCGCCGGCGGCCAGTTGCGCCGCGGTGAGCGTTTCGACGATCCGGCCCTCCTTCATCACCAGGATCCGGTCGCAGAGAGCCTCGACCACACCGAGGTCGTGGCTGATAAACAGCATCGACATGTTCCGTTGTCGGTTGAGGCGTCGGAACTGGCGGAGAATTCCCGCCTGCACGGTGACGTCGAGGGCGGTGGTCGGCTCGTCCGCGATGATGAGTTCTGGCTCGGTGGCCATCGCGGCGGCGATCATCGATCGCTGCTGCATTCCTCCCGAAAGTTCGTGGGGATGCTGCTTCATCCGCAGTGCCGGATCGGTGAGGTGCACGGCGGTCAGCGCGTCGACCATCGCCTCGCTCGCGGCGCCCGCGGGCATCTTTTTGTGGGTGCGCAGCACCTCGGTCAGCTGGGAACCCATCCGCAGCGCCGGGTTGAACGTCGACCCCGGGTCTTGGTACACCAGGGCGACCTCGGTGGCGAGGGTACGTTGCGGCACCCGGGCCAGCATGTTCATGGAGCCGACGCGCAGTTCGACAGCGGCGGCGCCGAGCCCCTCCGGCAACAGACGGGCGAGCGCCATAGCCGTGAGCGATTTGCCCGAGCCGGACTCCCCGACCACACCGAGGATCTCGCCGCGACGGATGGTGAAGGAAATGCCGTGGATGAGTTCGCTGCCGGCGGCCGTGGTCACGGTGAGGTTCTCGACGGCGACGAGGTTGTCGGAGGACTCCTCGAGGGAGGCAGGAATCTCCGAGCGTGCCTTGCGGGTGAGGGCACGGCGTCCACCACGGGGGTCGGCGGCAGCCGCGAGCCCGTCACCGATGAGCATCATTCCGAGGGAGGTGATCACAATCATCAACGCGGGGCCCACCGCTTCGATCGGCCGGGAGTAGATGGCGGGCAGGGAGTCGCTGAGCAGTTTTCCGAAGTCGTAGTCGGGTGCCTGCACACCCAGCCCCACAAAAGAGAGCCCGGCGATTTCCATGAGTCCAACGGCGAAGCTCGACGCGATGAGGATCAGCAGGGGCTCGGCCATGTTCGGCAGCAAGTGCCGGGTGACGATGCGGTAGCCGGGTACCCCGAGCAGTCGTGCGGTGGAGACGTACTCCTTGCGCGAGACGGCCGAGGCAAGGTTCGCCGTCAGTCGGGCGAACGGCGCGATGTTTGAGATTCCGATGGCGATGATAACGGCCATCACCCCGGCGCCGAGGATTGCGGAGATCACCAGGGCGACGAGCAGACCCGGGTAGGAGACGGCGACCTCGAGGATGCGGAGCCCTGCCTCACGGATGCGCCGGGGAGCCAGCCAGATGCCGGTGCCGATGAGCACTCCGGCGATCACGGAGATGGCCGTGGCAGCGAGGGTCATGATCAGGGTGAGGCGGGCGGCGACCAGGGACCGGGCGAGCAGGTCGCGTCCGAACGAGTCGGTGCCGAGCAGGTGCTCGCCGGAGGGATCGAGGTTGGGGTTGTTGGTGAGGTCGTTGGCCGCCCCGGTGAGGGTGAACGGAGTGATGATGGCGACGAGTACCACCGCCGAGAAGAGGATGATGCCAGCGATGAGGCCCGCGGTCCACCGGAACCGCGGGGGCGAGGACGCAAGGGCCGTCACGGGCACGGCCACGGGAAGATTAGTCATTTTTGCTCCCGAGGGTGCGCGGGTCGATGGCGCCGAGGATGACGTCGACGAGAAGGGTGAGCACGGCGGCCAGGATGCCCAGCACAAGGATGATGCCCTGGATGAGGGGGTAGTCCTTGTTGGCGATGGCCTGCACCACACCACGACCGAGTCCGGGCCAGGCGAAGACGGTCTCGATGATGATGGCGCCTCCGATCATCGAGGTGAGGATCAGGCCACTGAGGGTGAGGGTGGAGGTGAGCAGGTTCGGCAGCGCGTACTTGGCATAGAGCGGGAGGGCCGAGAGGCGCCACCCCTTCGCCGTTCGCATGTAGTCCTGCTCGAGCACCACGGCGGTTTCGCGCCGCACCACGCGGGCGACCGTGCAGATCGGGCCGATCGCCAGCGCCACCACGGGCAGGACAAACGACGTGCCCACGTGGTTTTTGGAGTAGGCCGGCGGGAGAACGGCGAGGGTGACGGCGAACACCACCACCAGCAGCGTTGCCATCACATAGGGCGGGATTGCCGCGATAAAACCGGTGCCGAACCCGAAGGCGATGTCGACCGGTCGGCGGCGGCCACCGCGGGTGAGGATGCCGACGGTCATTCCGAGGGGAATGGCGACGAGCAGTACAAGGAGGATCGAGATAAGGGCGAGGCTCGCGGTGAACGGGAGTCGGGAGGCGATGATGTCGCTGACCGTCGAGTTGAGGCTGAACGACTGCCCCATGGTCCCGTCGAGCAATGTCGCGACGTAGTGGGTGAACTGCTGGAGAAGCGGGAGGTCGAGGCCAAGCTCTGTGCGCACCTCGTCGATGCGTTGCGCCGTGGCATCCGGACCCGCCGCCCCTACCGCCGGATCCCCGGGGATCAGCTGCACAATCAAAAACGTCACCACCACCAGCACCACAACCGTGATCACCAGGCCAAACAGCCGTTTGATCGCGAACTGGAGCCAGGGCGAGGCCCGCCGCCCGGAGGATGTCCGGGCGGCGGTGCCCCCGGCGGGCGAACCGGGAGAAGCCGGCCCACCCGTCGGGATTACTGCGGTGGTGGTGTCGAGGGTCATGCGCGAACTCTCCCTGGGATACGGCGGAGGGGCGGGTGAGACGGGTGAATCGATCGCTAGTTGCTGACCCGGAGGGTCGCGATGTCGATGTAGTCACCGAAGGCACGGATGGTGACACCGTCGCGAGCGATGAGGTTGGTCACCACACCGGCCAGGGGCACTACATCGTCACGCTCGAGCATCGTCTGCTGAGCGATGTCGAAAGCGGCGCACTGTTCGTCGACGTCCGACGAGGCGAGTCCCTCCTTGAGGGCTTCGTAGCCTTCGGGGTTGACGATGGAGCCGAAGTTGCGGCCACCTTCAGCGACGCTCGGGCCCATCACTCGGCTGAGTGAGGCGCTGATGACCTGCACGGCGTTGATGTCGCCCATGAGGGTCATGTCCCACTCGGCACCCGGGGTGTTGATGGTGGTGGCCCAGGTGGCGTTGTCGGTGCTGGTCAGGTTGACCGTGGAGCCGAGGGAGTCGAGGGCGGCCTGGATGAACTCGCCACCAGCTCCCGCGTCGCCGAATGCCGTCGACTGCACAAAGTCGATCTCGGTGCCGTCGAGGATCTCGCCAGCGGCGCCGGGGTCATACGACTCGAGCAGCGATTCGTCGGTGTTCACGCAGGTGTACTGCGAGGAGACCACGGAGGTGAACAGTTCGCTGCGGTCGTCGGAGAACACCGTGTTGTAGGCCTCCCGTTCGAACGCCTGGGCGACGGCCTGGCGCAGCGGCTGGTTGTCGTAGAACACGCTGGTCTCGGCCTCGTTGAACAGGAGGTAGACGCCGGCCCAGATGGTGGGGGTCGCGGTGTAGTCGTCGTTGCCGTCGAAGCGGTCGATGGTGTCACCGAGCACGTTGGCGTAGTCGAGGTCACCGCTGAGCAGCTGGTTGGCGGTGGTCGACGCGTCCGTCACCAGGGTGAGCTCGAGGGTGTCGACGGGGGCTCCGGGGAGGTCCTCGGCGAAGTACGGCCAGGCCTCGTAGTCCTCGCGCAGCGCCAGCGTGTAGCTGATGCCCGCTTGGGCGTCGTCGAGAACGTACGGGCCGGAGAAGGCGCCGTCGACGGTACCGGTCTTGAGTCCGGCGAGGTCTTCGAGTCCCGCGGGGCAGATGATGCCCGACTGCGCGAGGGTGAGGCCGCGTTCCAGGTTGGCGTACGGCTCCGACAGCGCGATGGAGACCGTGGAGGTGTCATCGTCGCCCGTGATGGTTGCGGTGCCCGAGCCGAAGACGAGGGTGCGGAAGTTCGACTTCGTTTCCGGGTTCGCGAAGTAGGTGAGCGAGTCGGCCACAATGCTGGCCGTGATCGGGGTGCCGTCCGAGCAGGTGGCGTCGTCGCGGATGGTGAAGTTGTATTCCGCCGCCGAGACGGCCTCCCACTCGCTGGCGAGTCCTCCCACGATGCCGTCGTCGGCGTCGCGTCGCAGCACCGAGTCGTAGAGCAGACGGTCAACGATGTAGTCATCGCCGCCGATCGCGGTCGCCGGGTCGAACGTCGACGGGTCGGTGGTGAGCTGGCCCGCGAGGGTACCTCCGCTCGCCGCGGCCTCAGGGGCGGCATCATCGCCCGAGGAACAGGCGGACAGTGAGAGTGCAGCGGTCAAAACGACCGCGGGAACGAGGAGACGATACTTCGCTGACAAAAAGTCCTCCGGAGGTGGATACGTGGGCTGTGGGTGCGGGCACCACCAGCGAGATACGCGGGCAGGCTCTAATCGTTGGCCACCGTGGAGATTCCGCGCACAAGGAGAGCGATAGTCGCAAGAATTTGTTATTTGGCGTGATTGCATGCACGATATGCACATGATGGACGAACTAGATTTCTCCCTGGTTAACGCTTTGCAGCTGTCGCCGCGTGCATCGTGGGCCCAGCTCGAGCCGATTCTCGACACTGATTCGTCGACGTTGTCGCGCCGCTGGGCACGCCTGGTGGGTGAGGGCCTCGCCTGGTCGTCCCTGCAAACCGTGAGCCGCCGCGAGTGGAGCACCATGCCCGAGGGGGTGTGCGCACTGGTCGAAATCGTCTGTGTCGCCGGTCAGCGGGAGAAGGTCATCCAACAGGTCTCCGCCCTACCCGAGGCGCTGAGCGTCGAGTGCACGTCGGGCGCGCGGGAGCTGGTGGTGATGCTTGCCCTGCCGAGCATCACCCAGATCGACCGGTGCGTCTCGATGGCGATCGCCACATTGCCCGGGGTGCTCGGCACCCGCACCCATGTCGCGCGCCGCTGTTTCCTCGATGGTGCGGGGTGGCGGCTCGGGATGCTCCGCAAAGACCAGGAGCGCCGCATCAAAGCTCTCGCCAATACCCTCGACGACAGTCCGTTCGCCCCGAGCCCCCTGCTGCTGAAAGTCGCCGAGTCCCTCGGTTCCGACGCCCGCCGACCGGCCGCGTCCATCGCGGAGGAGATCGGCAGCAGCACGTCAACGGTCAACCGCGCGATCGGACAGCTTATGCGTGCCGACTGGGTGCGTACCCGGGTGGAAATCGCCCACGACGTGGTGGGGTACAACGCGTCAACCCTGCTCTGGTTCACCGTGCCCCACGCGCAGCTCGAAGGCATCGCCTCAGCCATCGCCCTGATGCCCGAGACCCGGATGTGTTACTCCGTGGTGGGTGCGTCGAACCTCATGGTGCTGTTCTGGCTCAAAGAACTCGAACAGCTCGACAGCCTCGAGACCCGCATCGCCCGGCTCTTCCCGTCGGCGGTGGTGAATGACCGGTGGATGATCCTGCGTCACGCCAAACGGGTCGGACACCTGATGGACTCCCAGGGCTACCACTCCGGGCACGTGCCGTTCGAGCGGCATCCGCAGGCATCACGAGCGATCAGCGCTGCCTGACCGCCTCGATCACGCGGGCCCGCAGGATGTTGCCGCGCTCGGTGAAGCCGCGCTGGGCGCGAACGTAATGGGCTTTACCCTCGGTGGTCTCGATCGCGATGGGGGAGTAGCCCCATGAGCTGAGGTCGTACGGCGAGGCGCGCATATCGACCTGCCGAATATCGCGGGCGAGTTCAAAACAGTCGAGCAGCAGGTCACCGGGGATCATGGGGCCCAGTTTGGTCGCCCACTTGTAAACGTCCATCCCGGCGTGCAGGCATCCGGGCTGTTCCAGCTGCGGCTGGTTGTCGCGGGTGGGCGTCAGGCGATTGAGGCCCAGGGCCTCCGGGGTGAAGAACCGGTACGCGTCGAAGTGGGTGCAGCTGATCTTCGCGGCCTCGACAACGCCGTCCGTGTCGGTCTGGCTGAGCCGGAGCGGCGCCTCGTGTCGGTGTTCGCCCTGGCGGTAGACCATCGCCCACTCGTGCAACCCAAAGCATCCGAAATTCGCCGGTCGGTCTGCCGTCGCTGACAGCAGGGAGACGATGAACCGGATGCTCCGCTCGTTAGCTTCGGCAAAGGCATCAGCATCCACCGCCACATCGGTGCCGGTGGTGCGGTACCACTTCCACGAGGCGCGTTCCTGCTCCGAGGCATCCCGCAGCACCACACCGGCACCGGGATGCCAGCGCCGAAGAAGGCCCGGACGGAACGGGTAATAGGTGAAGAGGAAGTCGTCGACCGGGTGCGTCTTCGCGGTGCCCGCGCGTTCGCGACGACCTCGACTGAGCTCGTCGGCGCGCGTCTGATGAGCCGACTCCAACTCACGCCATTCGGCGAGGGGGAGCGCGTATCTCAGATCGGTCGTCGGCACCTGTTCAGGGTACGCGTTACAGCGCGGGAACCTGCTCGCCCGCGACGGGAGCATCGGGGGGAGTTCCCTCGCCGAAGGGGCGCCCGCCGAGGCTTTCGCGCCCATGTGGCTCGAGCCAGACACGGTTGTTCGGACCCTTGGGCACAATGCCCGACGGGTTGATGTCGCTGTGGGTGATGTAATAGTGCGCTTTGATCTGCTCGAAGTCGATGGTGTCGCCGAATCCGGGGGTCTGGAACAGGTCGCGGGCATACGCCCAGAGCACCGGCATCTCACTGAGCTTGTTGCGGTTGCACTTGAAGTGGCCGTGGTAGACCGCGTCGAAACGGGCCAGGGTCGTAAAGAGGCGGATGTCAGCCTCAGTGATGGTGTCGCCGACGAGGTAGCGCTGGGTCGACAGGCGCTCTTCCAGCCAGTCGAGGCGAGCGAACAGGGTGTCGTAGGCCCGCTCGTAGGAGCGTTGGCTTCCCGCAAACCCGCACTTGTAGACCCCGTTGTTGACGTCGTGGAAGATGAGTTCGGCGACCTCGTTGATTTCGGCTCGGAGGGCCTCCGGGTAGAGGTCGGGGGCGCCCGGGCGGTGATACTCCACCCACTCCGACTCGAGGTCGAGGGTGATTTGCGGGTAATTGTTGGTCACCACGGCGCCACTGGGCACATCAACGATGGCCGGCACGGTGATACCGCGCGGGTAGTCGGGGAAGCGGGTGAAGTACGCCTCCTGGATGCGCTCGATGCCGAGTACCGGGTCACGCCCGTTGGGGTCGAGGTCGAAGGTCCAGCTGTTGACGTCGTGGGTGGGGCCGGGCAGCCCCAGCGAGATCGCACCCTCGAGGCCGAGGAGACGTCGCACGATCGTGGTGCGGTTGGCCCACGGGCAGGCGCGCGCGGCGACAAGACGGTAGCGGCCGGGCTCGACCGGCCATCCATCCCGCCCGTCCCGCGTGATGCGGTCTTCAATGTAATTGGTGTCACGGTTGAAGGGCTGCCCCGGCTGGATGTACGACGGGGTCAGGTTGGCATCGCTCATGGTCCCACGGTACGCGTCAATCGCTGGGGGAATACCCGGACGCGACGATCAGACCGCGGATTGGTCAGCCCGTTGTTTGGGACACCACGTACACACCCGCGTCGTGGCGGGTGCCGCTCTTGACGTAGATGGGCCGGGTGGTGCCGCTCCACTGCACCTTGCCGACCACGGCGTGGGCGTGGAACCGCCAGTAGAACCCACTCTCGACTGGCCAGGTGAAACACCCGGAGACCGAGCGCCGGGTTTCGCGTGTCTGCCAGCGGCCGTCAACTTCGACACGGGCGCTGACGTCACCCGAAAACGCGCTGCCGTTGCTCTGCCGGAAGCAGAACATCACTTCTCCCGAGGGCATCGCCGCGCTCGCCGCAGCGAGGCCGGGTGTTGCGTCACCTGCTGCGCCGGGTACTGCACTGTGTGCCGAACTCCCGGGCACACCCGAGACCTGCATCCCCACAACAAGCGCGGCAGTCAGGGCCCAGCGGGCGAGGGGATTCCGGATGCCCCGATGCGCGACCCGCGCGTGCGGCGCCGGGGGCACTGCGGTCATTCCCCACTCCTTCGGTCAGTTGCTGAGCACCATGCTGACCGATCCGTCTCGTTCGCTGTGTTCGCTATCCGACACAGTGAGTGTTGGGTAGCGAACAGTGTGGCTACCCGAGCGGGTGTACAAGCGCGGGATGCAGTGCCCGTGAGGTACGGACTCACCGGGTATAACGACGGAGTCCGCGCACGTCTGTCACCTCGATACGCCCGCGACCGGCGCGCACCAACCCGGTGGAGTACAGCGTTTGCAGTGCCTGGTTCACGGAGGCGCGGGTGGCCCCAACAAGTCCGGCGAGGTCGTCCTGGGTGAGGGGGATTACAACGGGCGCGTCCGACTGCAGTGACGGTGTGGTGAACGAGTCAGCGAGCTCGAGCAGGCAGCGCGCCGTTCGGCGGGGGACGGATTCCTGCAGGGTCTGCTCAAAGCGGGTGATGAGCTCCTGCACCCGAAGGGCGAGGATCTCGGCGAGTGTCGAGTTGAGCGTGGGGGACGAGTGCCGCAGGCGGTCGAACACACGACCCGGTACCACGCCCACATGAACCGAATCCAGCGCGACCACCTCCGATGTGCGGAATCCCCGAGGGCTCGTCGCCGAGACCTCTCCGAAACTCCCTCCGGGTCCCACCACCGCGAGGGTCAGCGACGGCCCACCCCGGGCGCAGACCCGCACCGCGACATGTCCCGAGGCCACGAGATAAACACTCGTGTGGGGATCGCCCTCGTGCACCACGGTGTCCCGGGCGGAATACTGTCGCCAGATCACTCCGGCGTGCACTTCGCGCTGTTCAGAGGGGGTGAGTCCACGCAGCAGGACCCAATCGACTGTGGCCATCTGCACCCTGTCGAGTGACCGCTCGCCGGTTGGCGCGGTGATGCACACCATGGTGCCGCGAGACCCCCGGGCACGCAACCGGGGAGCACCGCCGAGGTGACGCGGGTAGCCACCATCATCACGAACACCCTAAGATTTAGGCATGCCGAAATCTCAAATCCGTCACACCAAATTCTTTCCCACCCTGACGGCAGCAGTCACCGCGGCGCTGACGCTGCCGGTCCTTGCGGGGTGCGCGGCCCCGGGAGTCGCGGCGGACAACAACAAACCCGTGGTGCTCGCCACCTTCACGGTGCTCGCCGACATGGCGCAGAACGTCGCCGGTGATCATCTCTCCGTGCAGTCGATCACGAAGCTCGGGGCAGAGATCCACGGGTATGAACCCACGCCCGCCGACGTGCGGACGGCGACATCCGCCGACCTTATCCTCGACAACGGCCTGGGCCTCGAGAAGTGGTTCGAGCAGTTTGTGGCCAGCTCGGATGCCCCGCACGCCACGGTGAGCGCCGGGGTGGAGACCATTCCCATTTCTGAGGGTGCCGCCGAAGGGCTGGACAACCCCCACGCGTGGATGTCAGCCCTCAACGCGCAGGTCTACGTCGAGAACATCGCAGACGCGTTTGTTGAACTCGATCCCGCCCACGCGGACGACTACCGGGAGAACGCGGCGGCCTACCAGGCGGAGCTGGCGGAGGTGCACGCAGACCTCGCCACCGCCCTGGCCACCATCCCCGAGGGGGAGCGCGCCCTCGTCACCTGTGAGGGCGCATTCAGCTATCTGGCCCGCGACGCCGGCCTCGCCGAGCAGTATCTCTGGGCGGTCAACGCCGAGTCGGAGGCGACGCCGCAGTCGGTGGCGGCCACCATTGACTTTGTGTCGGAGCGCAACGTGCCCGCCGTCTTCTGCGAATCCACGGTGTCCGACCAGACCCAGCGTGAGGTGGCGCAACAGTCCGGCAGCGAATTCGGGGGAGTGCTTTACGTCGATTCGCTCTCCGCCGCCGATGGTCCGGTGCCCACGTACCTCGACCTCCTGCGGTATGACGCGGAGACCATCGTCGCCGGGCTGCGCGGTGACTCCAATGAGTAAGTCGGCAGTACCGGGTAACCCCGCACCACTCGCCCCCGCGATCGAGGTCGCCAACGTCACGGTGCGCTACGGCGACGTGGTTGCCCTCGACACCGCGAGTATCTTCGTCGGTGACCGCCGCATCACTGGCCTCGTCGGCGTCAACGGGTCGGGCAAATCCACCCTGTTTAAGGCGATCCTCGGTCTACTCGTTCCCGAGACGGGGTCGGTGCTGGTGCGCGGGATGCCCCCGGCCACCGCTCGCCGCGCGGGAGTACTCGCCTATATGCCACAAAACGAGGGTGTCGATTGGGACTTCCCGGTCAGCGTCGCCGACGTGGTGATGATGGGCCGGTACGGAAGCCAGGGATTCACCCGCCGCGTGCGCGGTATCGATCGCACTGCGGTGGCCGATGCTCTCGCCCGCGTGGAGCTCGACACCATGGCATCCCGACAGATCGGAGAATTGTCCGGAGGACAACGCAAACGGGTTTTTATCGCCCGCGCCATTGCCCAGGGAGCGACGACCCTTCTGCTCGATGAACCATTTGCGGGGGTCGACCGTCGCTCGGAGGCGACCATCACGGCACTGCTGCGCGCGCTCGCCGCAGACGGGGCGAGCGTTCTGGTGTCGACCCACAACCTGGACTCCCTCACCACACTGTGCGACGACGTTGTTCTCTGGAACCGACGCACCATTGCCAGCGGCACCCCCGAGGCAGTACTGACCGGTGACAACCTCGCCCGCGCGTTCGGCGATACCCGCACGGAGGAATCCCGATGACCCCGCTCGACTACCTGCTCGACCCGCTCGCCTACGACTTTATGCAGCGCGCCCTTCTGGTGACCGTGGTTGCCAGCGCCGTCTGTGCCCTGCTCAGCTGCTGGTTGATCCTCATCGGATGGTCGTTGATGGGGGATGCCGTGTCGCACGCCGTTCTCCCGGGTGTGGTGCTCGCCTATATCGCCGGGGTGCCGTTTGCCATCGGTGCGCTCATCTTCGGCATCGGGGCGGTGTTCCTCATCGGTGCGGTGCGTGACACCACCAAGCTCAAGGAGGACGCCGCCATCGGGGTGGTGTTCACCACGCTGCTCGCCCTGGGGATTGTGCTGATCTCCGTGACGCCGAGCCAGACCGACCTCAGCCACATCCTGTTCGGCAACCTTCTGGGGCTCTCCATCGCCGACGTGTGGCAGATCGTGGTTCTTGCCGCGCTCGCCGGAGCGCTGCTCATCCTCAAACGGCGTGACCTCACCCTGTTTGCGTTCGACCCCACCCACGCCCACGCGATGGGACTGTCGCCGCGACGGCTCAGCGCACTACTGCTCGGAGTACTCGCCCTGACCGTGGTGGTAGCGCTGCAGGCCGTCGGGGTGGTGCTGGTCGTGGCGATGCTCATCACCCCGGGAGCTACGGCATTTCTGCTGTCACGGCGGATGGCACACATGCTGGTGCTCGCCCCGGTGCTGTCGGTGGGCGCGGCCATTGTCGGTATCTACGTCAGCTACTGGGCCAACACGTCATCCGGCGGAATGGTGGTGCTCTGCCAGGGCATCCTGTTCACCGTGGTTTATCTGTTCGCTCCGCGTCGTGGTCTTCTCGCCACCCGCATCGCGCTCCGGCGCCGCCGGCGCTCAGTCGCGGTGTGATGCCGGCCGGATGCCCGCGGTCGTCAGCGCGCTAATCGCGACGTCGAGCACAATCTCGCTGTGCGCGAGGCGAGCATCCCGTTCGGCAACGTCGGAGTCGCGCACCATTCTCGCGAAGGCGACGAACTCCTCGACCATTCGGTGGCTGTGCACCTTGGCGTCCACGTGTCGCGGTTCTTCGCCCGGAGTGAGCACGGTGAAGCTGTCCACCAAGTTCGGGGTTCCGTGCATCACGATAGTTCCCGCATCGCCCTGAACGAGGCTCTGCACGGGCCCGGACGAGTCCTTGGCGCCCACACAGACCACCCGGCACGAGGGGTACTCGAGCACGAGGATGCCCGAGGTGTCCACGCCGCGTTCGATGTTGGCGGTGTAGTTCACCGACGTCGGGCGACCGAGCAGTCCCACCACAAAGTGGATGTTGTAGATGTTGATGTCCATCAGCGCGCCGCCGCCGAGGGCCGGATCGAACGCGGGGAGAACCTCGCCGCGGAGAAACGCCGGGTAGCGCGACGACAGCTGCGAGTAGTTGCACTGGATCAGCTTGAGGCTCCCCAGACCGGCGAGTTCCGATCGGATCAGCTGGTAGTTGGTGAGGTACTGGTTGGTGATGGCCTCCACCAGAATCGTGCCGCGGTCGGCCGCGATGGCGCCCAGCTCCTGCAGCTCCGCCAAGTGGAGGGTGAAGGGCTTCTCACAGATGACGTGTTTGCCCGCAAGCAGCGCCTTTTTAGCGAACTCGTAGTGCAGGTGGTTGGGCAACCCGACGTAGACCGCCTCCACCGCGGGGTCACGCAGGCACTCGTCGTAGTCGGTGTAGATCGACCGGATGCCGTGGGTGCTGCTGAGAGCCTCGAGCTTCTCCCGGTGCGACTCTCGCCCGTAGATCGCGACGAGCTCGAACTGCGGGAGGTCACCGGCGATCGACAGCAGGTCCTGCACAATCATCCCCGCCCCGATGATCGCCAGTCCGAGCGGTGCCGGAGTGGTCTGTGGTGTGGGTGTGGTGCTCATCGTGTGGTGTTGTCTCCGGTGATCTGTCGGATGCCTGTGGCCAGAACGTCGTATTGCATGATGGGTTTCTCGTCCTGAACGATTTTTGCAGCGCCGTAGACGAAGGACGGGAAGGCGCCCTCATAAAGCGCAGGCCGCAGTGCAACCCTAGGCACTGGAGCGTCCCCACGACGATTCCGACGTCGGGTGACCGGCGCGGCACGCGGTCAGCACACGTCCGTCAGTACACGTTCGTCAGTACACGTCCGTCAGGACCCGCCGTCAGTACACGTCCGTCAGTACACGTTTGTCAGGTACGGCTCGCACGCCTCGGGGAGTCCGCTGTTGTAGCCGGTGAGGAATGCCCCGCTGCGTTGAGCCGGTGTTCCGTGGTGGGTCGGATCGGTGACGTAGTAATCGCCGAGGTCAAGCGCGGTCTGCACCGCCTCCTCCACGTCGCCCGACTCGAGAATGCCCGCGTAGTACGCCGAATTTGCCCAGACACCCGCCCAGCAGTCGGCATGCAGCTCGATTTTGTAGCCGGGATACGCGAGCGACGTGTCGGTCACCCACCCCAGCTCCGCCTGCAGCGAGTGTGCGTATTCGTGCGCAACCACGTATGCGACAGAGAAGTCACCAGTGGGGTAGCGCTCGGTCAGATCGGGATTGGCTTTGATCGCGCCCTCCCACACCCGGGTGGCGAACTGCTGCGACACCACAATTGTGTCGTCGGCCGGACAGTAGAAGGCGCTGACGTCGTCAGAGAGCCCCGTCTGGCTGCACAGGGTTTCCACCGACTCCCCGGGGAGGGGGAACGCGTAGTTGACCGTGGGAGTCGCCAGCCCGTCGGTGTCCCAGACCTGACTCCAGTAGCCGTCGACGTTGGTGACGATCGACACGAGAAACTCGTCCATCGTGGTACTCGTGGTGACGATGTCCAGCGGTGAGCTCACGTCGGCAGGGGTCACGGTGATGGCGTGCGGTGGCGATGCCGCGGAGGCAGCAGTACTCCCAAAGAGCAGCAGAGAGGCCGCAGAAGCGACGGTGAGGGTAAGAGTGGCAAGTCGCTTTGTCATGGTGGAACTCCCGGGTCTTGAGTCCAAGTGCACGGCGATCATAAATCGGCCGTGCAGCCCTCAAGAAGGGGTTGGTGTGGATGTAGCGGACAACCGCCACATCCACACCCGCTCAAAGTTCAAGGCTCAAAGCTCGGAGCGAAGATCGATGAGCTAGGTGACGATGCCGACGATCACGGCGGCGATGGCCAGACCGGCCGCGGCGATGCCGTAGAACCACCAGAGGTTGTTGGCCTTTTTGGCCTTCACACTCGAACCCTGCGATTCGAGCACGGCGGGCCACTGCTTGAGGATGTTGACACCCGCGGCGTAGACACCCGCTCCGATCGACGAGCCCAGGAGTTTGCCGGCGACGTCGATGGCACCCACGCCTACCTGGCCCGCAATCGACGCCGCACCGGAGACGCCGACTCCCGCGGCAGACACCGATGGGTTGGTGTGACGACCGGCGGCTTCCGCAAGCTCCGCCTTCTGCGCGGCGGAGAAGGAGCCGGCCATGCCGCCACCCGATCCGACGAAGTCATAGGACTTTCCGTCCACGGTCAGCGTCAGGGTTCCCCATCCGCTGAAGGAGGCAGCGACCGCGGCAACGGGCGAATCGAACACCGTTTCCTTGGCCGTGACAAAACGAAGTCGTCCCTCTTCGAGGGTAAGGATGCCGGTGGGGCACAACCATCCGAAGAACTGACTCTTGCGCCAGTACATCCCCGACTTAAGGAAGGGAGTGGCGACGGGTACGGCGGTTGAGGGGCTGGGCGACACGGGCGGGACGATCTCGTTGGGGTCCATGTTGGCCGAGTCTATCGGCGCAGGACGGCCGGGTAGGGCGGGCGTTCTACCCGTTCTCCGTGGCACTCGTATTCGAAGCACCCTTGCCCTCGGGTTCCAGACGGAGCATGATCGAACATCATTCCTTCGCCCGGCACTGCTGACTGCGGGAGTAACTCATGAGTTCAACAACGGAGACAACCACGGCACAGCCCGAGTTGAAGCGGGCGATCGGCCCGAAACTCCTCCTGCTGTTTATCATCGGGGACATCCTCGGCACCGGTGTGTACGCGCTCACCGGGCAGGTGGCCGCGGAGGTCGGCGGCGCCGCCTGGTTGCCGTTCCTCCTCGCGTTTGCGGTCGCCACCGTGACCGCGTTCTCCTATCTGGAGCTGGTCACCAAGTATCCGCAGGCGGCGGGTGCTGCCCTCTATGTGCACAAGGCGTTCGGCATTCATTTTGTGACGTTTATTGTCTGTTTTGTGGTGATGTCGTCGGGGATCACTTCAGCATCCGCGGCATCCCGAGCCTTCGCCTCTAACCTCATCGCCGGCTTTGGTCTCGACCTGGGCAACGTCGGGATTATGCTGATCGCCCTCACGTTTATGTTGTTTATCATGGCGGTCAATTTTCGGGGCGTCGCCGAGAGCGTGGGGCTCAACGTTGTTCTCACCCTCGTCGAGCTGTCGGGTCTGCTGCTGGTGATTTTTATCGGGTTCTTTGCGATTGCCGGCGGCAACGCCGACTGGTCCCGGGTGGTCGCGTTTGATACCCCGGAAGACAAAAGTGTGCTGCTCGCGCTCAGCACAGCGACGTCGCTGGCCTTTTTTGCGATGGTGGGATTCGAGGACTCGGTCAACATGGCTGAGGAGACGAAGGATCCGAGCACGATCTTCCCGCGCATTATGCTCACCGGTTTGGGGATCACCGCGGTGGTTTACGTGCTGGTCTCCATTTGCGCGGTCGCTGTGGTGCCGGTGGGGGAGCTCGCGGGCAATGACACTCCGCTTGTCACCGTGGTGCAGACGGCCGCGCCGGACTTCCCCATCTCCGACCTGATTCCGTTTATCTCGATGTTTGCGGTCGCTAACAGCGCGTTGATCAACATGATGATGGCGAGTCGGCTGCTCTACGGTATGAGCCGTCAGGGAGTTCTGCCGCCGTTCCTCTCGAAGGTGCACCCCACTCGGCGCACTCCGTTCGCCGCCATCATCTTCACCACGGTGATTGCCCTCGGACTGATCACCTACGTCTCGCTCGACCCCGAAGGATCCGTGGTGGCGCTGCTCGGTGGCACCACGTCGCTGCTGCTCCTCACGGTGTTTTCCGTCGTCAACGCGACGGTGCTGGTGCTGAGAAAAGACAAGGTCGATCACAAACACTTCCACGCGGGGCGGATCCTCCCGGTCATCGGGACGATCACGTGCCTCTATCTGGTGCTGCCCTGGACGAGCGGCCGCGCGGTCGCCCAGTACCAGATCGCCGGCGTACTGCTCCTGATCGGTGTGCTGCTGTGGGTGGTCACGTGGTTTGCCAACCGCACGATCAAGTCACGACAGACCACAGTGAGCAACCCTGAAGATCTCACTTGATCACCGACGTCCGGCCCGCCGGACGAACTAGTCTTGCCTCGTGAAGCCCTTCCTCCTGCTGGCATCGCGGTCTGAGGACGAGGCCGCTGACGACGAATATGCCGGGTTCCTGTCGGCCGCTGGTCTGACCACAGAACAACTGCAGCGCGTGCGGCTCGAATCCGCCCCCATGCCACCCATCGAGCTCGACGACTACTCGGGCATCATCGTGGGCGGCAGCCCGTTCAACGCGGGCGATCCGGAGTCGAGCAAATCGGATGTGCAGCGCCGAGTGGAAGCGGAGCTCGGTGACCTCATCGACCGTGTGCTTGAGCGGGACTATCCCTTTATGGGCGCTTGTTACGGCGTGGGTCTGCTGACCCGCCACCTCCACGGCATTGTGGATCGCACCTGGCCGGAGGAAGTGGGCCCGACTCGGGTGACCCTGACGGAGGACGGTCGTGCCGACCCGGTGTTCGGCGCTCTGGTGCCTAGCTTCGATGCGTTTGTTGGCCACAAAGAAGCGTGCACCGAGTTGCCGCCGGGCGCCGTGCTCCTGGCAACGGGGGAGGCCTGCCCCGTTCAAGCGTTTCGTGTGGGGCAGAACGTGTTCGCCACGCAGTTCCATCCCGAGCTGACGCACGAGGGTATTGTGACGCGGATCCGTATCTACCGGGACAACGGCTACTTCGATCCCGCGAGCGTGGACGACGTCATCGCCGCCGTTCGGGCTTCCGTGGTGACCGAGCCAGCCACCCTCCTCACCACCTTTGTGAACCGGTACTCCGTCGACAACTGAGGGTCTGAACGGCACGTGTGGATCGTATGGCGGGCCGGCACGGACGACTCGGTGACCGCCCGATTGCACGGTGCGACGCGATTTGGGCGAAAAGAGCCGCACAGGGCGAGGAGGATAGAGGGATGACCGTTTCCTCCAGCACCACTAACTTTCGGGCCGCACGCGACCAACTCCTTCACCTCCGCGGCGACCTTCCTGGCGCCGTTTCTGAGTTCGTCTGGCCGGATG
>Ga0247807_10000124_pt1 | contig 57982 bp, 35 predicted proteins | sample UWRJL074202C1_FD_179931 | JGI IMG/M metagenome (GOLD analysis project Ga0247807, IMG submission 179931) | Plant litter microbial communities from Arlington Agricultural Research Station in Wisconsin, United States - UWRJ-L074-202C-1 | ecosystem: Environmental > Terrestrial > Plant litter >...
AAGGTGCGGATGAATATACGGCCGGCGTTTTCTTTTGGATCAGCACTGGATTTGGAGTTTTAATGTTTGCAATTCTAAGTTTATTTCTAAACGATTTGGCTGAGAGATTGGTGAATCGTTTTTTGAAAGCTGAAAAAAATGAATTGCCTGAAAGTCGCATTCCAAATGAAAACCTTGAAAAAATAGAAGAGGAGCTTCAGGATGGTTTAATTAAGCCCGAAATGCCCGAAAATACAAATGCAGCCATCGATATTCAGCAGTTAAGGGAGGAGCGGCAAAATGCAGCCAGAAATCAAAAACAGGAAAGGATTGATACAGCCATCCGTTATGCACAGCAGGAGTTCGCGCTTTACGCGTCGGATGATGATTTGAAACAATTGGGAAAGAATATAATTATATATGCTGAAGGAATAAATTTTGAAAAGATTAAACCGGTAAAAGTAAAAGATCTGTCCAATCTCGATCTGTATCATTTTGGCTGGAATATCTGGAATTGTTTTAAAGTCAGCAGGCAGGACAGAGCTGCACAATTTTTAAAACTGACTTTTGCTGACGCTTTAAAAGATGTTGAGCAGAACAGCATTAAAACGCATCTCAAAGATGATGAACAGAAAGGTCTTATAAAGATTATGGAAGATTTTACCGATTTTTAAATGCCGATACTGGTAAATCACTGTGTTTTTTAGGTGTTTTTGTTGTGAAGAAGGACACAGCAGAAACACTTTTTTCATTTGCATCATAACTATTAAAAACGACGGCTATGGATATAAATGAAATCTCTTTTGAGAACCTACCCAAAGCAGTAGCGCACTTAGTGAAAGAAATTGCCGAGATCAAACTTCTGATTCAGAATGTGCAGGTATATGAATCTAAAGAAAAAAGTATTCCTATCGGTATTGAACAGGCAAGCCGGCTGATAGGAAAAGCAAAGCCTACAATTTACGCTCTTGTAAGGCAGAGAAAAATACCTTGCTATAAGTATGGTAAAAAGCTGTATTTTTTTGAAGAAGAACTTTTAGAATGGATTTCTAAAGGGAAAAAGAAAACAATACAGGAAATCGAATCAGATGTATTGAAGTATAATCATAATCGAAATAAATAGAGGGATAACAGCCAGTAGCAAAACTTGTGTCACTCTAGTAGATCATCAAAAACATTTAATACAAAGCGATGCGTTATATGTAAATGGGTTCTGTCGCATCTAGCTGCGTTTTAATTTTGTCTTTTTTAAATTCTTAATCTCATCAATACGAAAGGCTATTGCTATCCGAAGTCTGTTATACTACAGGTAGTATATTTAAGCTTAGGTTTACATTAAGCTATCGGGATGTTGAACAAATAATGAAAATTAGAGGAGTGCTTGTGGATCATGCTACGATTCAGCGATAGGTTTATAAGTTTACACCTTTGATTGAGTCAGAGATGAAGAAGAGAAAAGTCAGAGTGGGTGCGAGTTGGAGATTAGAAGAGACCTACATCAAAGTAAAAGGTATTTGGTGTTATTTATATCGAGAGGTAGATACGTTAGGCAATATAGTAGACTGTCTAGTGACCCGTAAAAGACAGAGAATGATTGAACAGTCATTTTTAATTAAAGCAATTAATAATAACTACAGGCCAAGAGTAATAAACATTAATAAAGTGGTTCTAATACTGCCGCTATCAAAGTCTATAACAAACGTTCTTTCTCAAAGATTAAAATTCGACAGTGTAAATGTCTCAACAATATTGTCGAACAGGACCATCGTTTTATCAAGTGGCGCATACAAAACGGATTAGACTTTGAGTGGAATTGAAGGTATCCATATGCTAAGGAAGAATCAGATGGTTAGACCAGCTATAACTATGTTTAAATCATTATGTAAATTGGCGGGCTAACTTTTAAATGACTTAAATTTTTATATTTGATTCTGACAGATGCGACAGAACCTAAATTATTAACTATGCTTAATTCCTAAAAGGGTAAATAACTATCTCTTAATTACTAGTTTATTATTTATTTACTTACTTTTGATGTTAATATATGTACTTAGTATTTAACAGTAATAATTAATTATGATATGCGATTTGTATCTTTATTTCTAGTCTTATGCTCTGTTAATTCTTTTTGCCAGGAATATAAAAAGAATAGCAAAACAAAAGAACAAAAGGAGGATTCATACAATAAGTATCAATCTGAGCAGATCACCAAGACAGATTTACTAAAAGCACTTGAAATGAGTGGGGTTGGCATTTTTAAATTCCCATTAGACTCATTTGACAAACCATATAAAATGTCAATAAATCTCGACGAATACGTAAATAGTGAAAAGATAAATTCGAAACATATTTATTCTTTCAAAAATACTTATTCATATTATGAAAACGTTGCTGGAAAAGCTAAACCTTATTTAGATTATATTGACCAATTGGTGTTTTTTTCCAAAGAAAGTGATAGTCTCTGTGCTTTAAAAATTGAAACTTATGGAGGCGGCATCGGTGGAATTAAATTAAAAAAAAATAATGAGAGAAGAAATCAATATTACAATTGGAGAAGTTACAGCAATATTAATTGGGAATTAAATAAAAATACTCCGTTACTAATTTACGCCTCATCCTGGTTTGATAAGAAGAATAATTTTGAAAGATTTTGTGGAGTAGTGGACTTGTCAAAAGATGAAAACGGGACCAAAGAACTTCTGGAAAATTCACCACATTATTACATTATTAGTTATGAGGTTACGAACTAAACCAAACCTAACTAACCATACAAATTGACCCGCTCTCCGAAGTGTTCCATTTAAATTACGCAAATTTGTTCGAATTTGCTTAATTTTTTAATGCTGTTGTACATATCCATCAAACTTCGATAGAAACACCAAAGCTCAAATATAACAAAAAAGTTCAATAGGATTTCTTCAGCCCCGCTTTTGACAATACCTTGTTAACTGCTTTCCATTTTTAATGTTCTAAATACTCAACTGCATATTTTACCCAATCGCCCACATTGGCATCCATGTAAATATCTGGCTGGATGCCAATGTTGTCAATAGGGTAGTCGGACACTCGCGATACACGATAGGTAGGTAAGAAAACCTGATAACCAGAACAAGCTAGATCAACCAAATATGCATTTCCATAATCAAGAGCGCCATAACTAGGTTTGCCTAAAATTTTTACTTTATAACTTTGTTTGGCAATAAATAAAAAATATTCTGCTGAGCTTCCAGTAAGGCCATTGGCTAAGATAACAATACGCTTAGGGCTATTGGGAACCACATTTATCGTCTGAATTTGCTCATCAGGTGAATTTGTTTCACTTAGGGATACAAAATTTCCTAAATTTTCTTTAAGTTTTTTTATACTATTATCTATCCCTTCTGTTGATGAATTTTTGTCTAATGTTTTTTTATAGGCTTCAAGATTGTTGATATAGGTTTGGGTAGCAAGAAATTCTGTTCTCGTATGCTTAATCTGTTTTCCAGAAATATACGGTAATAGTTTTGGGTAGGCATCTGTGGTACCGCCAGGATTTCCTCTAAGATCAATAATGAGGTTTTCACTTTCTAACAATAATTTATTGTTTTCTAGCAAAGTATCAATAATTTGTAAATGTTGATATTCAAAACTAGGTAATTTTAAAAGTGCAGTCTTGGGTGTAATTTTTTTTAAATAAAAGTTATTCATTTCGTCTAGCTTTGCATCTATTTGCGCTTTGCTTAGGGCGGGGGCTGGCACATTTTTTACCATTACTACACTTACATCTTCCAAATGAATGATAGAGCCATCTAATATTTCGTAGCTACCCGTTTTGATAGTACGATCCAATAGCGCAAATACAAATTTACCATTAAGAAATAGTCTAAACTTTATGTCCTTAGGTTTCCATTGTTCATATTTCGAGTTAATAATAAATCCAGTGTATTCATTTGAGTTGGTCTTTTTTACTCCGAATGTGTACATTTCATTTGAGTAGATACCCTCCAGTTTATCTTTACTGTTTTTGATTGTTTTTTCGAACATTGCAATGTCGATGTTTATGGTAGGAGGTTGTTCATTTTTGGAAGCTGGATTTGAAAACGCAACACCATTGGCACCCACCCATAAATGTGGATCTTTAAAAAAGTTAGTGTATGATTTTAGAACACCAGGACAGTCAGTATTTGTTGTTTCCTTCGCTTGCTTGAGGATATTGTTCTTAAATTTTTCGTATAAAAATTTGTCTTCTGTTTTGTCGGCAAAGCCAGGATATTCTTTTTCTATCTTAACAATTAAATTTTCGAGAGCCTGATTGCAATTACAATTCTGTTGCTGTGCAAAAAGGGAATTAGTGAATAAAAGTAAGAGGCTATAAATAATGATTTTCATAAAAACAATTTTACAATTAAGATTGCAAAAGTATTTGAAACCTCGATAAATAAATTGTAAGAATGTAAACCACTATATTAAAAGCCAAACAATTTCTTTAGCTGTATTTACATTTTGGAAAAATGAATTGGGCTTATTATTGGTAAACTGTTTAAAATCTTTTATAAAATGAGATTGGTCGTAAAATGAGTTGCCGTGAGCTAATTCTGTTAAATTCTTGGTTTTTCGCTGATTAGTAATTGAACTTCTAAATCTATGAATTTTCCGATACTCTGTAGGTGATTTTCCAATACTTTTAAAAAATAATTTATGTAAATATTGCCTTGAAAAATTGTACTTTTTCGCAATATCGTCAATTCGTAAATCGTTTTCTACGTCTGTCAAAATACTTTCCATTATGGATTGCTGCTTATTTAATAGTTTAGATAGCCAATAGGTTTCCAATGCTTCAATCTGTTCCGTTTTATTTTCAAGTAGAAGTATTTCTTTCATTTTAAATGTAAAATCAGCAAATGGAATGAAATCGGATGCGCTTTTGTTTTTAAAAATTATTTCTGTATTTTTACTAAACTGACTAATGCCCAAAGGCTTAAAGTAAATAGTGATTTCATTAACAGGCTTTTCATACAAAACTAATATGGGTTTTGTGTAACTGGCAACATAGTTTACCACAATGTTATCTTGTGCACTTGGTTTTACAATCAATTTACATTTTTCAAGTATAATTTCAGTATTTTGGCTAATGGAAAGGATAAAAAAATTATTGGGGAAAGTCCAATAATTCAATGGGTTTGAATTTTCATTTTGGGAAATAAAATAATAGCCCTCAATGTATTTTTGTAAGGTTTTGTTTGTCGGTACAAAAAAATCAAGTTTCATAAAGCTTTGTTGGATGTTTGTTTTGGTTTGCAGCTAACGTCAGTCTGTGAAAAAACTTCCATTTTATTGTAAACAAATATAGGGAAGTATTATTTTTAAAAACAGGATTTTTCGTAGTGTAGAAAACCGACGCTTCTGTCGCATCTAAAGCTAAGTTTTAACTTTACCTTTTTTAAATTCTTAAACTCATGAATACAAAAGGCCATTGTTACCCAAAGTCTGTTATACTGTAGGCAATATATTTTAAGCTTAGGTTTACATTAAGCTATCGGGGATGTTGAAGAGATCATGAAAATGGGAGGAATTTCTGTTGATCATGCTACGATTCAGCGCTGGGCTTATAAGTTTACACCTTTGCTTGAGTCGGAGATGAAGAAGAGAAAAGGCAGTGGGGGCGAGCTGGAGATTGGATGAAACCTATATCAAAGTAAAAGGTATTTGGTGTTATTTATATCGAGCGGTAGATAAATTGGGCAATACAGTAGACTTTTTTAAAGTACTTAAATTCTTGTATTTGATTCTAACAGATGAGACAGAACCATTCTTTATCAGGATAAAGATGAGTCTTACATAGGATATAACCCAACATCAGTTGCAGATAGAAAAGCCAATGGATTGTACAGCACGGATGAAAATGCAAAAATTCGTCCTGTTGCCTTTGGAGTGACATTAGCATGGAATTTTAAATAAATTCATTTTTTTAAATTATAAAAGGTATTGACTATAATCAAGACCTTTCTAGGGATCATAGGATATTATATTTCCAAAAGTTTATTGAAATTCGTTTCAATAAACTTTTTTTTATTTAGGAAAAACTCAAAAAAATGATATCCAGCATTTAAAAGTATCCCAACTGTTAAATGGCAAATACAACAAAGTTTTAGAACTTGCTTATAATAGTTTCGAACCTAAACTTCTTAGATCCTTATTTTACTTGCGTTCTATTTTTTTAAAATATTTCAACTTTTTTCTCCATTTATACACTTTTATTGAAAACAATATAGTTTTTGAGAGAATATGTCTATGCTTTTGATTGATAAATCCATCTTATTGAATAGTTATATGTATAATTTTATTTTCAGTCCGGCATTCGATTATTTGATTCTGAATTTAATGAATAAAATTGTTAATTATTCATGATACATTTTTTGTTAGGTTTTATTTGATAGGGATATTAGTTATTATTTAATCTCCCTTGTTTTTGTTAGGCTAAATAAGTTAAGATAATTTAATAAAGATATGATTGATATGAAAAGAGAGAATTTAAAAGTTATAAAGTACAATTCCTTAAAAATGACTGTGTCTGTTTTTATGCTGCTATTTTTTTGTTCGTTTAAAGGATATTCTAAAAATGAAGAAAAAACAAAAGACGCATTGGCTGTAATAGAAAGACTTATAGGTAATCGTGCCAGCGAGTTTGAATTAAGTATTATTGAAAACAAGGAGAATGATAAATCGGATTGGTTTGAAATTGAAACAACAAACAATCAGGTAAAAATCAAGGCATCAAATAATACTGCAATTTGTTACGCAGCGTATCATTTTCTTAGGGATATAGGAGCTGTTCTAGTTAGTTGGGAAGGAAATAGAGTAAGCTTACCGAAGATCTGGCCAAAATATTTAAAAAAGGAAAATACTCCTTTTCAATACAGAGAATATTTAAACGCCTGTACTTTTGGGTACACGACTCCATGGTGGGACTGGAAGCGATGGGAACAGGAAATTGACTGGATGGCGATGCACGGCATCAATCTTCCAACTGCAATGGAGGGTCAGGAAGCTGTGTGGCAGGAACTATGGAAAGAGTATGGTTTGACCAGCGCTCAATTAGAAGCTCATTTTGCCGGACCAGCCTTTTTGCCGTGGCAGCGTATGGGAAATATCAACAGTCTTGAAGGGCCTTTACCGCAAGAATGGTTCAGTAAAAAAGAAGAGCTGCAAAAGAAAATACTGCAGAGAATGAGAGCATTAGATATGCATCCTGTTGTACCGGCATTTAGCGGTTATGTACCTAAGGCTTTTGCAGAAAAACATCCGGAAGCCAAAATAACAGAATTAAAATCCTGGTCAGGAGGTGGTTTTGCAAGTACGTTTCTATTAGATTCTAAAGATCCTTTGTTTAAACAAATTGGTAAACGCTTTATTGAAATTTATACTAAAATGTACGGCAAGTCGAATTTCTATCTGGCAGATTCTTTTAATGAGATTGAACCTCCAGTTTCTGAGCATAATAAATATGAAGAACTTTCTAATTACGGAAGTGCGATTTATGAAACTATTAATGAAGCAGCACCGGGTGCAGTCTGGGTTATGCAGGGATGGCTTTTTGGAGACAATAAAGAATTCTGGACAAAAGAAGCTACGAGTGCATTTCTTAGTAAGGTACCAAATGACAGATTGATGATTCAGGATTATGCCAACGACAGATATAAAGTATGGGAAAATCAGGAAGCTTTTTATGGTAAACAATGGACTTACGGGTATGTACATAATTATGGCGGATCGAATCCTGTATACGGAGACCTGAATTTCTATAAAAACGAATTGACGAGTTTGCTGAAAAATCCGAACAAAGGAAATGTTGTAGGTTATGGAGCAATGCCGGAAGGGTTAAATAATAATTCAGTTGTATATGAATATATTTATGATCTTCCGTGGAGTAAGGGCGAACAACCTATAAACGATTGGCTGACTAAATATTTAAATGCGAGATACGGACAAACAACTTCAAAATCTGTTTCCCAGGCATGGGAATTATTACTAGAATCTGTTTACAATATTAAATATTGGGAAACGCGCTGGTGGAATGATAGGGCTGGAGCGTATTTATTATTTAAGCGTCCGACTGCGACAATTACAGCATTTAAAGGAAATCCCGGAGATAAGAAAAAATTAAAAGAAGCTTTGGATATTTTAACCAAAGAAGCTAAAAAATATGATAAAAAGAATTTTATTAATTATGATTTAATCGATGCTTCAAGACATTACTATTCGCTTTGTATTGATGAAGATTTGATTGAATGTGTAAAAGCCTATGAGCAAAAAGAGATTTCAAAAGGTGATCAATTGTTTAAAAAGATAGAAAAACAAGCTTTGGATATCGATAAAATGATTTCGAAACAACCATTGAATAGTCTGGATGAATGGGTAAAATCGGCTTCTGATTATGGTGATTCTCCTGAAGTATCTAAATTATACGTGAAGAATGCCAAAACATTAATAACGCTTTGGGGCGGAGAAGGACATTTGAATGATTATGCATCCAGATCCTGGCAGGGAATGTATAGAGGATTTTACTGGCCAAGATGGAAAATGTTTTTGCAAGCTCAAAAAAAATCAGCATTGGATAACACTCCTTTTGATGAAGCAAAAGAAAGAGATTTAATTAAAAACTGGGAAATCAAATGGACTGAAAATAAATAAAAAATATACCGAGATCATAATTAATACGTATATAACCAAAATATAACTTAAACTTTTAACCATTACCTTAAACTATACTCAAAATATGAAATGAAATCTTTACGAAATCGATTAATTAATAAGTTTTTAGCTATGTAATTTTATAAAAATAATTTCGGAAACCCTTGCTGTGGTTGACTTTACAGAAATTATCCATGTTTATGAATAACTTGTCCATTTGTTAACATTTCTTTAGCATTAATTTCGTCAGTACTATATTAACCAATTAACCAATATCAAAATGGAAAAACTTAAATTTTTATTATTAGCCTTTTGTTTTTGCTTCTCAATTAATACCTGGGCACAAAAAACAGAAGTGTCCGGTGTGGTTTTAGATGACAAAGGCATTCCACTGCCAGCCGCCAATGTACTAGAGAAAGGTACAACGAATTCAGTAACAACAGATTTTGATGGGAAATTTAAATTTTCGGCTTCAAGCAAAAATGCGACACTAGTAGTTTCTTATATGGGGTTTGAAGATTTGACTTTAAAACTAGACGAAACAAAAACAAATTATTCGATTAAATTGAAGTCTACGACAAACAGTTTAGAACAAGTTGTAGTAGTGGGTTATGGAAAAGGATCTCGTAAAAACCTTACTACATCTGTAACTTCTGTAAAGGCCGAAGATTTAAATAGAGGGGCAATTAGCGATGTAGGACAGCTTTTACAGGGTAAAGTTTCCGGTTTGAACATTTCATCAAGCGGTGATCCTACAAAAACGGCTTCTGTAGTTTTGCGTGGAGCTTCTACATTAAATAGTTCACAAGGACCATTTTATGTAATAGATGGTATTCCGGGAGTTGATATCTCCGTAATTTCCCCAGATGATATTGCAACTATCGATGTCTTAAAAGATGCTGCGGCAACTGCTATTTACGGTAACCGTGCTGCAAATGGAGTTATCATGGTCACAACAAAAAAAGGAAGTAAGGGCAAAACGCAGATTGCATACAATGGTTATGTTGGTTGGGAAGAAGTTTCAAATAATCTTGACATGATGAATGCAGATCAGCTGAGAGCTTTTACCACTAAAAACAATTTGAATTTTACTCCCGAAAATGATAAAGGTGCTAATACAAACTGGCAAAAAGAAATTTTAAGATCAGGACGTGCAGCATCAAGCAGCCATAACTTATCGATGAGCGGTGGCGGAGATCATGGAAACTACACAGCAAGTATTACTTCTCTTAATAAAGAAGGAGTAATGTTAAAAAGTGACTTTTCTCGTATTATTGCCCGTTTATCTGTTGAACAATTTGCTTTTGATGATAAGGTTAAATTTGGTTTAAACGTTACTAATTCCAGCACAAAATATCAAAATGTACCACAGAGAAATACCGTTCTTTTGCAGGCAGCGAGCTATCTTCCTGTTTCTCCGGTAAGAAATGCTGATGGAAGCCTTTTTGAAAACTTTACCAGTCCGGGATATTTTAACCCGGTAGCTTTAATTGAACATGGAACTGATGAAACTAAAACGGAAAACCTTGTAGGTAACCTTACTGCAGAAGTAAAACTTCCGTTTGGATTTACTTATAATTTGAATTTAGCACACCAAAGATTAACTGCGTCTCATGGAGAATTTTATGATAGCTATTATTCACAATACAACAGTGCCAACTTTTACAACAACCCAGATCCACCTTTGACAAAAACACTCGTTAATTTTGGTGTAAATGGTTCTGCATTAAGAAATTCTTACGAAACCAGAAACAATATTATTGAAAGCTACCTTACTTGGGATAAAACATTCGGAGAGCATAAAATAAAAGCTGTTGCAGGTTACTCTTGGCAGGAAAATACATTAGGAGACGGTTTTCAGGCTACAACAACGAACTTTCCTGTAGATAATGTAGGATATAACAACCTTGCTTTAAGTAATTACACTTCGGTTAATGGTTATGTAGTAAATTTTGGAGATAGCAAAGCCTATCAAAAAACACGTTTAATAGCTTATTTTGGGCGTTTAAATTACAACTATAAAGACAAATATTTATTACAAGGATCAATTAGAAGAGATGGTGGATCTATGTTTGGAGGAAATAACCAATGGGGATATTTCCCTTCTGTAGGTGGTGCATGGAGAGTAGATAAAGAAAGCTTCATGAAGAACCAAGACTTTTTTACTGATTTGAAATTCCGAGGAAGCTGGGGGGTAACAGGAAACTCATCTGGATTTAATGCTTACACAGCACAGTTTATTTCCGGAAGTTTAGGAACCTTCTATTATAACGGACAACAAATTGGAGCTTATGGTCCTAACCAGGCAGCTAATCCTGATTTAAAATGGGAAAAAACAGCTACCACAAATATTGGAGTTGACTTCTCGATCTTAAAAGGAAAAGTAACGGGTTCTGTTGATGTGTATAACAAAAAAACAACAGACATGATTTTCAATTATAATGTAAATCCGGTACTTGTACCAGTAGGATCAATTGTAGCAAACGGAGGAACAATGTCTAATAAAGGTATTGAGGTTAGTTTAAGTACAACTCCTGTTAAAACGGCAAATTTCAGCTGGACAACTAATCTGAATTTGGCCCACAATAAAAATGAAATCGTAAAATTAACCAGTCCATTCTTTGTTGGCGGAGATTCTATTCGTCGTGTTCAGCCAGACGGTGGCGGACAAACAGGAAGTACATTACAGATTTTTAAAGAAGGAAAACCTTTAGGACAATTCTTTACATTGAAATATGCAGGAAAAAATGCTGATGGAGTTTCACAGTATTACGATAAAAATGGTGCACTGACTACAACGCCTTTAAACGGAGTAGATTATCATTATGCAGGAAGCGCACAGCCAAAACTATTAGTAGGATGGGCAAATAATTTTCAATACAAAAAATTCGATTTAAGTATTTTCTTCAGAGGAGTTTTTGGTAATAAAATTTTCAATGCCACTCGTGCCGATTTATTCAGACCTAGTACTGCAATGACCAATAATATTTTAGTTGATGCAGGAAACGAGGCACCAAATGACTTAAACTCTTATAAATATTCAGATCGTTTTATAGAAGACGGTAGCTATGTAAGATTAGACAACATGACTTTAGGTTATAATTTTGGTAAAGTGGGAAGGTATATAAACAATGTACGTATTTATCAAACCGTAAACAATGTATTTGTTATTACCAAGTACAAAGGAATTGATCCGGAAGTAGAACAAGGAGGAACAGCTCCGGGTGTAGATTCAAATAACTTTTATCCAAAAACCAGAACTTATATGTTTGGTGTAAATGTGATCTTCTAAAATTAAATAGTAAAAATTATGAAAAAGATATTAAAATATTTAGGGCTCCCAGTACTTATGGCTGGTTTAATCTGGTCTTGTGATGATCTTGAAGTGCCTATTTCAACACAATTGACACCTGAAGTATTTCCTCAAAACACAGCACAATACATTCAGACAACAGGACCTGTTTATGCCGCATTCCGAGGTGAATTTTCATTTGCCTGGTGGTGGTCTCAGTCTTTATCTACAGACGAAGCTATTTTGCCTGCAAGAGGAGGTAACTGGTTTGATAACAGAAACTATATCGCGATGCATTACCATGACTGGAATGCTGATAATGGAATCATAGGAAGTCTTTGGGACTGGACATCTAAAGTGATCGGGACAAGTAATCAGGCAATTTCTATTTTAAGACAGACAATGCCTGAAGGTGCGGATAAAAATACGTTGATTTCTGAGCTAAAAACAATGCGTGCTATTTCTTATTTCATGTTAATGGACAGTTATGGAGATGTACCGTTGGATACTTTATACGGAGATTTTACGTCCCATGCCAAAACGCCAAGAAAAGACGTTTTTAATTTTATTGAAAAAGAGTTAAAAAATGCCGTTCCTAATTTAAATCCGGCAGCGGGAATTACCACTTACGGAAGACCCAATAAACAGACGGCTAATGCAATGCTGGCTAAATTGTATCTAAACGCTGAAGTGTATACAGGCGCATCACGTGTTAATGAATGTGTTGCGGCTTGCGATCAGGTAATCAACTCGGGCTTATATGTTATTGAGCCAAGAGCAACTTACCTTCAGATGTTTTATCCAACTAATGGGCCGTTGATGAAAGAATTCATTTTTGCAGTTCCTTATGATCCGGCAGCTGTTACAGTGGGTTACAACGGACAAATGTACCATTCACGTTATGATGTACCGCGTTCTGAAAGAGCTAAGTTTGGTCTTTCATTTACGCCAAGTGCACCAAGAAGTACGCTTCCTGAATTTTATGCTTATTTTGATGATGTAAATGATATTCGAAATAGACAATGGCTTACAGGGCTTCAATTTATGAATAATGGCGTTACTCCGGTAATGGTTACAACAACCAAAAAAGGATATGACCAATTTTATACAGGATCTGATGGAGGAGAGGCATATACGTATCAGGTTAATTTAACACCAAATATTATACCGCGTCAGAGTGAAACTTTATTTGATCTTGGAAATGACGAAATCGCATGGAATATGGGATACAGAAATGTTAAATTTTACCCGGATGCTACTTCAACAAATCGTAATCAAAACAATGATGTTCCGTTTTTACGTTATTCAGATGTTCTTTTAATGAAAGCAGAAGCAATTCTTCGTGGAGGAAGTGTAACATTAGGACAAAGTGCCGATGCATTAGTAAATATGGTTCGTTCAAATCGTACAACATCTCCGGCATTGAGCGGTGTAACATTAGAAGATCTTTACAAAGAAAGAAGCCGTGAATTTAGCTGGGAAGCATGGCATAGAAATGATATGATCCGATTTGGGAAATATGAAGGGCAATGGGGTTACAAAACCAATGCAGACGCCCGTCGCCGTGTTTTCCCAATCCCAACCAACGCTATGGTTTTAAACCCGGCTTTGACTCAGAATGACGGATATTAAAAATAAGAATTAGTAAGTACGCATTTGTTAATCAATTTAATTTTGGAAAAGGAGACGAGCGTAAATTCTTCTCCTTTTTTACTAAAAGAAAACTGGTTTATTAGTTGCTCGTAAGAATCAGTTTAGTTTAGTTTTTGAATGAAAACAAGGCTTAATCGAATGCAGTTTGAGAAAAGCAGTGAAAGATTAAGCTTTGTAACATTCATTTAGCTTTTGAGAATACATTATAATCCTGTAAAATCCTGTATAAAGAATATTGTCCCAACAATACAACAGAATCAATGAAACTAAATAAAATCTATAAAATAGGACGCATTGCAATAGGTTTAACTCTTGTTTTTTTAGTGTCGTGCAATGCTCAGAAAACTATTTCCTTAAAAAAGAAACAGTTATCAGACATGGTTTATCCGTTGTTGGACACCGAAAATTCCAGGTGGTTTTACTTTTCATCAGCAAGTCGTCCGTTTGGTATGGTGAACTTAAATCCTGATACAGAAATTAACGGCGATTGGGGCGGCGGTTATAAATATACTACAGATACAGTTAAAGGTTTCAGTCACGTTCACGAATGGCAAATGTCTGGCGTATCAGTAATGCCAGTAACAATTACAGCAGGAAACAACCCCACTATTTTTAAAGACTTTTATTCAAAATTCAGTCATCAAAACGAAATAATAACACCGGGATATCATTCAGTAAAATTAGATCGATATCAAATAAGGGCAGAATTAACCAGCACGCAAAGGGTTGGTTTTCATAGATATACTTTTCCAATAAAGGCACAAAAAGCAGTTCTTTTTAATTTGAACACTATTTTAGGACCTTGTGAAAATACAAATGGCAAATTAGAAAAAAACAATGATTATGAACTCTCGGGTTCATTAGTTTTGAGTACCAATTTCAGACGCCCAAAACCATTAACTGTATTTTTTAAAATTAAAACAAACGAGCCGATTACTTCCATAAAAAGCGATGATCTGACAAATAATTATTTAGTCACTTTTAATAAAACGAAAGAACAGGTATTGATGAAAGTCGGTATTTCTTATACTTCAATTGAAAATGCCAATATTAATATCGAAACCGAATTACCACATTGGGATTTTAATAAAACAGTTGACGATTCCAGAAAAGAATGGAGCAATTTATTGGGAAGAATAAAAATAGAGGGAGGAACCCAAACCGACCAAAGAAGATTTTATACAGATCTTTGGCATGCGTTACAGGGCAGAAAAATGATCAGTGATGCAAATGGAGCCTATCCCGATAATACAGGGGAAAAATTCAGACTGGGACAATTGCCTTTAAATGCTGACGGAAAACCAAAATTCAATCATTACAATTCAGATGCTTTTTGGGGTGCACAATGGACCATAAATAATCTTTGGGGATTGGTATATCCGGAAATTATGGAAGAATTTGTCTATTCGTTAATGCAGTATTACAAAGATGGCGGTATGATTCCGCGTGGACCTTCGGGAGGAAATGATACTTATGTAATGACCGGAGCCTCGGCAACCCCTTTTATCGTGAGTGCCATTCAAAAAGGAATTGTAAAAGAGGATTTAGAAGAGATTTATATCGCGCTCAAAAAAAATCATATGCCCGGTGGAATTATGGAAAAAGCAGGATATGAACACAAGACCAATATTGGTGGAGGATTAAAATATTATTTAGAAAAAGGATATGTGCCTTATCCGCTTCCCGAAGGTAATTTCGCAAGCCATGAAGACGGTGCAAGCCAGACTTTAGAATATGCCTATCAGGATTGGACTTTGGCGCAATTGGCTAAAAAACTAAATCATGAAGAAGATTATAATTATTTCATGAAAAGAGCCAAGAACTATCAAAATGTTTTTGATACACAAATAGGCTGGATGCGTCCGAAAAACGTGGAAGGAAAATGGCGTGAAAATTATGATCCCTATCAATATGAAAATGGATTTATAGAATCAAATGGAGCACAATCAACGTGGTTTGTTCCGCATGATATTGAAGGCTTAGCGGTTTTAATGGGAGGAAAGGAAAAAGCTGTTGCAAAATTGAACACACAATTTGAAACGGCTAAAAAACAAAAGTATACTTCCGGGACATCGCATGATGCAGAATTACATCCGGAGTTTAGCAGAATTTCTATAAATTTTGGAAATCAGCCTTCTATACAGACATCCAATATTTTTACGGTATTAGGAAGACCAGATTTAGCGCAGTATTGGACCAGAAACGTCGTAAAAGAAACTTTCAGCGGATTATCTCCGGCAACTGGTTATAACGGAGACGAAGACCAGGGATTAATGGGCAGTTTGAATGTATTGCTTAAATTAGGATTATTTCAAATGAATGGTGGAACAGACAAAGATGCCGCTTACCAAATAGGAAGTCCAATATTCAATAAAATCACAATAGATTTAAATCCGAAATATTATGCAGGTAAAACATTTGTCATAAAAGCAGAAAATAATAACACTGAAAATGTGTTCGTTAAAGACATCAAATACAACAATAAAGCAGTACCAAATTTTAGCCTTACGCATCAGGAAATTACAACTGGAGGTGAATTAATTTTAGAAATGTCAGACAAATCAAATGCAGAAAAATAATTAAACGCATAGAAACGTAGGTTTTATGTTTTGAAAAAGTAAATAAAAAATAGTGTTTACACAAAGTCCCGATAGCTATCGGGATTAATGCAAATAAAACGCCTTTTTGGGTTCAATAATTCTATGTTTCAATGTGCTTAAAAAATTAAGATGCCAAACAAAAACCAAAGAAATAATACAATGAAATTAACGACCAGGTTTATCCTTTTTTTAGGAATATCATTTCTTGTAACCATTACGATTAATGCACAGCAAACCGCGCATGAATTTGTAGACCCAATGATTGGATCAGAAGGAGTGGGCAGGGTTTTTATTGGCCCGTCCTGTCCGTATGGAATGGTAAAACCAAGTCCGGATTGCACCTCTAGCCCGAACAGCGGCTGGCTTCCAATGCCAAAAGAAGTTACAGGTTTCAGTCAGGTGCATGTAAGCGGAACAGGCGGAGGTCCGAAATACGGAAACATTCAGATTATGCCATTTTCCGGTGCTTTGGATAAAATAGATCAGACATCATTTCGAACAGAAGAAAATGTAAAACTGGGTTATTACGAAACAGTTTTCAAAGAAAATAAAATCAAAACCGAAATCACGACAGGTGAAAAAGTATCATTTTACCGTATTACTTACCCAAAAAACACATCAAAAGAATTAAAAATAGATCCTGGATTTTTTCTTGGAGAAGAAAAGATTCCCGACGCGAGAGAAGCACAGCAGTTTGTAGGTTCGCAAATCGAAATTGTTTCAGATACTGAAGTTCGGGGGTACAGCAGAATAAGAGGAGGCTGGAACAACGGACGTGCTTATACCGTTTATTTTTGGGCTGTTTTAGATCAGCCAATTGCAAAGTATGTAACTTTTAAAGACGGAAAATTTTACAACAATCAAAAAGCACAATTTGATTCCGGAAAGAAAACAGCCGCGTTGCTTTCTTTCGGAAATACAGGAAAAGAAGAACTGAATGTCAAAATCGGAATCTCCTTTTTAAGTGAATTAAAAGCAAAAAATAATGTTGAGGTTGAAATTCCGCATTGGGATTTTAATACTGTTTTGTCTGCTTTAGAAAATAAATGGGAAAATTTATTAAGCCGAATTACATTATCTGAAGATACATCAGAAGAATATAAAAAAATGTTCTACACGGGTTTATATCATACGATGATTATGCCTGTAGATAGAACAGGCGAAAATCCATTATGGACCAATGACGAACCGTATTACGATGATTTTTACACGATTTGGGATACTTTTAGAACATCAAGTCCTTTAATTACGCTGATCGATTCTAAACGTAAAGTTGAAATCATCAACGCCATGCTTAATATTTACAAACGCGAAGGCTTTTTACCAGAAGGAAGAAGCGGTAACGACAACGGAAGAACACAAGGCGGCTCAAACGCTGAGGTTGTTCTGGCAGATGCATTTGTAAAAAACTTAAAAGGAATCGATTATGAACTGGTGCTTGCAGCAATGCTCAAAGACGCCACTGTTCCGCCGGGAGGAAATGAAGAAAAAGAAGGAAGAGGCGGATTAATGGATTATCTAAAATTAGGATACGTTCCCTATGGCACTGACCGCGCAGGAAACAGAACCATTGATTATGCATACAATGATTATAATATTGCCATTGTAGCCAAAGGATTAGGTAAAATAGATTTGTACAATCAATACATTAAACAAGCAGACAGCTGGCAGAATTTATGGCGTTCTGATTATGAAAATAACGGAGCCAAAGGTTTTATCATGCCAAAAGACAAAGACGGAAAATGGCTGGATGATGTTGTTTTTGGAGAATCAAAAATTCAAAAACCTACTTTTAAATATACGCCCGTAATTATAGAATCGCCTTGGTATGTGTGCCATTGGTGCGTGTTTTTCTACGAAGGAAATTCATGGGAATATTCGTTTAGCATTCCGCATGATATTCCAGAAGTGGTTCGTAAGTCCGGAGGAGAAAAAGCTTTTGAAGAAAGGCTAAATACGTTCTTTAATTCGGAATTGTATAATGTAGCCAATGAACCTTCGTTTTTAACGCCTTGTTTGTATCACTGGATCGGAAAACCGTATTTGAGCAGTGACCGAATCAGAACCATTATCAAAAATAATTTCAATACTTCAAGAGAAGGACTTCCGGGCAATGATGATTCAGGTGCAATGTCTTCCTGGCTTGCTTTTCACATGATGGGAATATATCCCAATGCAGGACAGCCTTATTATTTATTGAATACACCTTTGATAAAAGAAACAACCATGAAATTAGAAAATGGTAAAAAGTTTACCATTTCGGCTAAAAAAATGAGCGAAAAAAACAAATACATAAAAGCAGCTACTTTAAATGGTAAACCGTACAACAAAGCATGGATTTTACACGATGATATTAATAACGGAGGAGAATTAGTTTTAGAAATGGACTCTAAGCCTTCGAATTGGGGAACTACTATTTTACCACCAGTTAAATAAAATGATAAGCAAGATGAAAAATATATTTTTAATGATTCTTTTTTGTATCGTTTATCAAAAAGGAACAGCGCAGCATTACATCCCGACACTAAAAAACAATACAGAACTAAATTATGTCTGCAAACTGCACGGACAAACCAGAACGTTATCACTTATAGCTCAAAGGGCAGGTGAAGGACTAACTTTTAAACTAGAAACCAGAGGAGTAAAAAGCAGTATTGTGATGCTTCCCGAAGCAGTAAAAAGCGGAAATGCCTTAAGTTTTAATCAGGGAGAATATGCACCGGTTTTAAACTTAAAACCAACAGAGACTTTTTTTATGATTTCAAGAGCGGCTTATCAGGATTTAGTTAAAAATAGCTCATTCGTTTATAATAATACAACTTATGTTTTAGATAAAAACGAAGACAAAAACGGTGTTTCGATTGACGGAAAATTAATAGAAGCTTTACATGTACTCGCACAAATTGATGAAACCGAAATGTGGATTATCAAAAATCCGGAATATCCATTAATCTGTAAAATAATCAAAAATCCGTTAGGAATAAATTTCACTTTAGTGAAAGTGGCTGATAAGTAAAAAACATTTTTTCAACTCATTTGTATTTAGGATTTGCCCCTTTTTATGACAAAATGATACTTTATTGAGAAATCGTTTGCGTAATATTGAAAGTATTGAAATGTTAGTTTAAATTTACCGGAATTAAATTTTAAACTATAAATAATTGAAATTATAAGATTATCAATCATGACCACTTTACTTTTTGCTGCATTTGTTTTGAACAAAATAATACAGATACAAGCTTGTAAGTCTGATAAAATTAACTATCTAACCTATATTGGTTCAGAATCAGGAGATTTGTACAAAACCATAAGGCATCATGGTCCGGCCATTGAGAATCAATGGATGGCTTTGCGAATTTATTTCAGCGATAAAGTATCGATTGATGTTTATTATAAAGCAAAATCAGGATTAGAATTAAGAAAAGCAAATTGGTACACAACGCCGGAATAGTAAAAAGAAGGCTGGGGGAACGGATTATTATAAAGTGGCACCAACTGTATGTTTGGGAGGTGTAAAACTTTGGGATGGAGAAAAAGTACAATTTGAAACAGGAATAAACTATTTCAAAGATTTTGGAACTAAAAAAGGAGCCAATTGTATCGCAGTCCGGGATAAACATCCGCAAGATGTTGCAGCAGAAGTTGTAGAGATTGGTGCAGCAATTATTTGCAATCCGGAAGATTATGAAAAACCTACAGATGACCGAACGCTGTATTTGCTGATCTCAGAACCTACAAAGACATTAAAAACAAAAATCATTTCTTCTAGCGCAAGAGAAACTGAATTAAATACTTTAGATAAATTAGAAGCTTACATTAAAAAATAATGCGCATTTAAAAGACTTACATGTTTAGAATATCTGCTATAATAATATTATTAGTTTCTTTATATTCCTGCAAATCACAGCAGACGGCTAAAAAAGAAGTTAAAATTGCTTTTATAGCCGATGTTCATTTACAAGATATTTTTGCAAAATTTAAAGATAACAATTATGAGGGAGTAAAAAATCCGGTTACAGGCCAATATGCCAATATCAGGACGATGAACGCTCAATTGCATTCTACTAGAATTTTCAATGAAAATTATTTTGCCTTTTTAGAAGCTTTAAATGATATTGTCAAAAGAGACATTAAACAGGTCGTACTTCCAGGCGATTTCAGCGACGACGGGCAGCCTGTTCACGTGCGCGGATTGAAGAAAATACTCAACGAATATTCCCAAAAACATGGACTTTCTTTTTATGTTACAACCGGGAATCATGATGTTGTAAGACCCTTTTCGCAAGATGCGGCTAAAACTGATTTTTTAGGTAAAGACGGAAAAGAGCAGATTATCAGCAGTTCAAAAAATAATTTCAATAAAAGTAAAAGCGAACTTGAACCCATTATCACTACCGATATAAAAAACTGGGGATATAAGGAAACAATTCAGGAAATGAGAGATTTTGGTTTTTTTCCTAAAAAGACTGATTTGTATTGGGAAACGCCTTTTTCAAACAATACTTATGAGCAATATAATTTTAAAAAAGCTCAAAAAGAATCTGTTTTAGAAAAAAGAACGTATCTAATTAAAAACACAAATCTGTTTCTGCCAGATGCCAGTTATCTTGTTGAACCCATTAAAGGAATCTGGCTTTTGGCGATAGATGCCAACGCTTATGTTCCAAACGAGAAATTATCAGGTAAACAAGATGATGCGCATAATTTTTCGGGAGCCAATACAGGTTATAATAACGTTCTGACTTATAAAAGTCACTTATTAAACTGGGTAAAAAAAGTTTCCGCGGAAGCGAAACAAAGAGGAAAAATACTGATTGCTTTTAGTCATTACCCAATGGTAGAATTTAATGACAATGCATCGCCGGAATTAAAACAGCTTTTTGGTGCCGATAAAATGCAGCTGCAGCGAGTTCCAGACGAAGAAGTAGCGCAGCAATTTGCAGATGCCGGAATTCAGATTCACTTTGGCGGGCATATGCACATCAACGATACGGGTGTACGAACATCTGCAAAAGGAAATACATTGTTTAATATCCAAACGCCTTCGCTCGCAGCGTATATGCCGGCGTATAAAATATTGACAATTTATTCAGATTCTGAATTTGAAGTAGAAACTATTGTAATTGGCAAAGTGCCTAATTTCAATAGTTTATTTCCTTTTTATCAAGAAGAATATGCTCATTTGCAGAATAGTAAAAATGAGCATATTTGGAATAAAGAAATTTTAAAAGCCAAAGATTATGCAGCATTTACAAACTGGCATTTAAAGGAATTAGTTCGTTTAAGATTTCTGCCAGAAGATTTTCCTGCGGATTTTTTAAAATCAATTGTAAATCTTTCGGGTAAGGATTTATTGAAAATGAATAAGAAGACATCAGAAATTGATCAGGATTTGAATTTAAATTCGCTGGATGTTTCTGATTTTGAATCCTGGACGGGTTTTGATATGATTTTCGATTTTTACCGTTTGAAAAGTGCTGATGCATTGGCTTTTTCAGAAATTGGAAACAAAAGGTTAAGACAATATGAATTGGTTTGCAGTCAGTTAAATAAATCAAATGATCCAAAACTGGTTTTATGGGCACAAATAGTTTTGAAAACCATGAATGGAGAGCCTTCCGATCATTTTAAGATTGATTTAAAAAACAATAAAATTGATAATTTATCTGTTAAATAATTTTGATATTAATTAAATCAAAAACATTAAATTGCATTTATAATTTATTTCCATGAGACAAAAATCCATTATACTATTCTTGTTTTTTGCCGCTTTTTATCATTCTCATTCGCAGAATATAAAATTTGCGCATTACAATGACAATAACGGATTGTCCCATAATTCGGTACGCCATATTGTACAGGATAAAAAAGGTTTTATGTGGTTTGGAACATTCTCAGGATTAAATCGTTTCGACGGTTATCAGTTCAAAAACTACATGAGTTCTTCTCCCGTAAAAAATAAATTGTACAATGATGACATCACGGCTTTAGAACTAGATGAAGAATCAAATCAGTTATGGATTGGTACCCGAAAAGGATTGACACTTTTTAAGATGGATACGCATGTTTTTACTACTTTTTTTAATAAAAAAGAAGATCCAAACAGTCTACCGGATGATGAAGTAAGATCGGTTTACGTAGATAAATTTAAAAGAGTATGGGTGGGTACCAAAACAAAAGGCGTGTATTTGTTTTTTTTGAAAGAAAACCGATTCGAGAAAATTCAGCTTAAGGGTTTTGACTACGTAAAAGAAATTTTTGAAGATAAAAAAGGCAATGTCTGGGTAGGCAGTTACGAAAAATCCGGTGTCGCCAAAATAACAATGGATGCTAAAGGAGCAATCGTAAGAATCAAAACTTACACGCTTTCAGTTCCGTATTCCAACATAAAAAATCCATACATTAACTTTATCTACGAAGATGCCAAATCTGATGTTTTTGTAGGAACCCGCGAAGGTTTATATAAACTTGATAAAGCCACCGATCAGTTTGCCAATTTATATATAGAAAACAAACAGAGAAGAGGGGCTTTAGGTCCGTATTTTTTATCCGTTGCTCAAGCTCCCGATGGGAAATACTGGGTTGGAACCTTAGGCGGATTGCTGGTTTGTGATCAATTAGATGATATACAGAAAGGAAATTATAAATGGTATTATTCTATTTTATCAGATGATACTTCACTGGTAGATAATTTAATTTCGGCACTTTATTTTGATGCTTCAGGGGTTTTATGGATCGGAACTGAAGACGGTCTTGACAAGTATGATCCTTATGAAAATCAGTTTACTTTAAACAAAGATATTTCAGGTTCTATAGGCAATCAGGCACCGCGTATAAGAGGTTTTGCCAAAACTTATGACGAAAAAGTAATTGTGGCAACCTACCACAACGGACTTTTTATTTCGAATACAAAAGGCTCAACACCATTGCACAATACCGGAAAAGATATTGCCAGTATTTATTCTGATGACGGAAAAATCTTTTATTGTGGTCTTTGGGACGGAAACATATTGGTTTACAATTACAGCACCAATTCTTCCAGAGAAATAAAGGCAGGATTTGAAAAATCACCCGTTTTTGCTTTTAGTAAGATTACAAACGATTTGATGATTGTAGGTTCTTTTGGAGAAGGCGCCGTAATTTTGAATACCAAAACGCTGCAAGTACAAACTTCCAGTAAGCTTTTGCCGGATTTTCAGATTAATGCCATTGAAAGAGATGCCAAAAATAACGTTTGGTTTGCCACAGAAACCGGAGTTGTAAAATACAACATCAATTCTGGAAAAATAGAAACCTATTCGTCGCTTTTTATCAAAGAAAAAGGAGTTCCTCATGATGAAAATGTTAGTGACGTTTTGGTGGATGTAAAAGGCAAAATATGGGCGTCAACACGTTTTGGGCTTTGTTTATACGATCCGAAAAGAAACGAATTTGAACCCGTAAAAAAGCTTAAAGAGCTTTCGGGTAAATGGATTACCGATATTTTATCTGATGCACAAGGTAATTTGTGGCTCAATATCAATAACAATAATATTGCTTTTGTTAAATCTAATTTAAAGGATGTTAGTATTTACCATGTAAACAGCGGTAACAGACTGGACGTTTTTAGTTCAAGCGGCTTTTTTTATTTTAATAATTCGAATATTTTTCTGGGAGGTAAAAATGGAATTATTTCTTTTTCGCCTCCTGCAATGAAAAGAAACAAATGGACACCGTTACCCGTTATTTCCGAATTTAAAATTCAGAACGAAGAAGTTTTCCCGGAAATGGAAATTAATGGAAAAATTCCCCTTTTGAAAGATTTAAACTATGGAAATGAAATAGAACTTACGTATAAAAACCGTGATTTTTCGATTCAGTTTTCGGCTCCTTCTTTTGCAAACGAAAAGTTGAATAAGTTTCAATATATGCTCGAAGGTTTTGATAAAGATTGGATTACAGCAAACAGTACATCAAGAATAGTGCAATATACCAACCTTTATCCGCGCAATTATGTCTTTAAAATAAGAGCAAGCAACAGCGACGGTTATTGGAGTAAAACCGTTTCTTATAAAATAAAAATCCTGCCGCCTTTTTGGTTAACACCAACATTTTTTATACTGTTTTTAGCTCTTTTGTTTGGTGTTTTGTATTTCATTCGAAAAGAAATCAAAAACAGAATTCGTTTAAAACAAGAACTCCTTACCGAAAAAGTAAACAGAGAACATGACGTTAAATTGAATAATGAGAAATTACGTTTCTTTACCAATATCTCACATGAATTAAGAACACCGCTTACGCTTATTTTAGGTCCGGCGAAACAGCTTTTAGACGAAAGCAGCAACGCAACCGATTATGAAAAGAGCAGATACAATTTAATTTATCAAAATGCCAGCAGATTACTCAATCTGGTAAATCAGGTATTGGATTTTAGAAAAGCACAATCTGGTGAATTAAAACTAAAAGTAACGAAAACCGATATTCTGGTCTATTCGAAAAATATTTTTGACTCCTTTAAGGAAATGGCCTATGATAAAAAGATTAAGCTCAGTTTTATTACCGAAGACGATGAAATAAACGGTTTGCTGGACAATGATAAGTACGATAAAATCCTGTATAATTTATTATCGAATGCTTTAAAGTTTACCAATAAAAATGGAAATGTTGATTTGTATATCAGGCTTAAAGATACGGTTGAAGATATTTTAGTAATCGAAGTAACCGATGACGGAATTGGGATTCCGTTAAAAAGTCAGGATAAAATTTTTAAGCGATTTTATCAGGCAACCAACAGTAAAGGCCATAGTACGGGATCTGGTATTGGTTTGTCATTGGTAAAATCTTTAGTAGCCATTCATAAAGGAATAATTGCTGTAGAAAGTACACCGGCAAAAGGAAGCACCTTCAAAGTCGAAATTCCTATTGACCGCGCTTCTTATGAAGATAAAGAAGTGTTTGAATATGCGCTTAAAAATGACAATTTAAGTATGCTTATTCCGGAAAAAGCGGCTAAGAAAATTATTCAGAATACCGATTTAAAAGAAAAAATATTAGTAATTGAAGACAACAGCGAACTTAGAAAATATCTGGTAGACTATTTGTCTGATTATTACAAAGTCTATGACGCAGAAAATGGAGAAGAAGGCTTAAAAATCTGTCGACAAATTAAACCAATTTTATGCGTTACCGATGTGATGATGCCTGTGATGGACGGATTGGAGTTTTGCCAACAACTCAAAAATGATGAATTTATAAGCCATATTCCGGTGGTGATGCTTACTGCACTTTCCGAAAATATGGATAAGGTAAAGGGCTACGATACAGGTGCAGATGGCTATTTGGTTAAACCGTTTGAACCATTATTGCTTAAAACGGTTATTGAAAACATAATCAAATCAAGATTAGAGCTTAAACAGAAATTCTCCGGCGAATTAGAAGGTAAAATAAGCATGCTGACTCATTCGCCAATTGATGCAGAATTTATGGAGAAAGTGGCCAATTTAATCAATGATAACTTAAGCGAAGTTGATCTTTCTACAGAATTTTTATGTGATAAATTAGGCGTAAGTTCTTCAAAGTTATACAGAAAAATAAAAGAACTAACCGATTTGGCTCCAAACGAATTTATCAGAACTATTCGTTTAAAAAAGTCAGCAGAACTGCTCAAAACTAAAAAGTACAATGTTTCTGAAGTGACCAATTTGGTGGGCTTCAATGATCCTTTGTATTTCAGCCGATGTTTTAAAAAACAGTTTGGTTTTCCGCCAAGTAAGCTGATTAATTAGTTTTTGCCCACAGATTACACAGATTAAAAGGATTTTTCTTTTGCGCGAATAACACGAATTATTTTGATAAATATTTTGAAGAATATAGCTCGTGGTTACCATCACGGGATCTTGCTTTATATTCCACAATCTTGTCCTCCTGACGAAAGAAGGATCACACGCGGAAATCGACAAAGATTGATAACGTACTATATGGAAATTCTATTGTGATTTCTCTCCCAAAGCCCCGGGATTGAAATGACAAACAAGAACATAAATAATGTTTTTCTAAGTGAAGAGTGTGTAAAAATCCTACATAAATAAGAATAATCCATGTTTTTGATGTATTAATCCATTTTGAACGGGATAGGTAATTCTATTTTTGTCTTATAACTTATAACTTTTAGACCATGAAAAAGAATATAGATACAGACAATCCGTTGAATAATTTAGATGAATGGGAAGACGATTTGTTATTGCGATATCCAGATCCTTCTGAAAGTGTTTCTGAAAAGCAAAAAGAAGAATTTAGAAATTATGTGGATTCAGAAAGAGTAGAAACCGTTAAGGAATTTTATAGAATAAACCACACCTATCAAACCTATGATTTTGTTTGTAATAAAGAAGCAGAATTTCTACAATTCAATAAAAAAGAAATGTCAATCTGGGAAGCTGTTGATTTTTTGAACACACTTGTAGACGACAGCGACCCAGATATTGACTTAGACCAAACACAACACCTTTTACAGACTTCGGAAGCCATTAGAGCAGACGGCCACCCTGATTGGTTTGTCTTAACGGGATTTATCCATGATTTGGGTAAAATTTTATGCTTGTTCGGAGAACCACAGTGGGCAGTGGTCGGCGATACATTTCCGGTTGGCTGTGCTTACTCAGATAAGATTGTTTATTCAGATTTTTTTAAAGAAAACCCCGATTATACAGACGAAAGATTCAATACCAAATTTGGTGTTTACACCCAAAACTGCGGATTGGATAAGGTAAAAATGAGCTGGGGTCATGATGAATATTTGTATCAGATTATGAAAGACTATCTTCCTGATCCGGCTTTATACATGATTCGTTATCATTCTTTTTATTCACAGCATAAAGAAAATGCTTATGCCCATTTAATGAATGAAAAAGACATAGAAATGTTTGACTGGGTAAGAAAGTTCAATCCGTACGATTTATACACTAAAGCCCCGATTAAACCAGATGTAAAAGCATTACTTCCTTATTATAAAGAATTAGTTGCTAAATATTTACCTGAAAAAATGAAATTCTAGAAATATCAAAAATTTCATTTGAAAGCTATCTAAAACCAAAATAATGCATAAAATCAAAACCAAAATACTTTTATTAACCCTGTTGGTACTTTGCGGAACTTTTGTTTCGGCTCAGGAACAAGATCGCAACGATTGGGAAAATCCGCAAGTATTTCAAATTAACAGAGAACCCGCGCGTGCCGCTTTTCTTCCTTATGCAGACGAAACTTCCGCAATAAGTGATAAATATGAAAATTCTCCGTGGTATTTTTCTCTAAACGGGCAATGGAAATTTGCGTGGTCGCCAACACCGGATCAGCGCCCGAAAGATTTTTATAAAACAGATTTCAGTACACTGCATTGGAAAGAACTTCAAGTGCCCTCAAATTGGGAACTGAATGGTTACGGAGTACCAATTTATACCAATATAACCTATCCTTTTGAGAAAAACCCTCCTTTTATCAATCATTGGGATAATCCTGTGGGATCTTATAAAAAAGATTTTGTACTGCCGGAAAATTGGAAAAACCGACATGTTTTTCTACATTTTGAAGCAGGAACGTCTGCTATGTATATTTGGGTAAATGGTGAAAAAGTAGGCTATACCGAAAACACCAAAAGTCCGGCAGAATTTGATATTACGAAGTACTTAAAACCTGGAAAAAATGATTTGGCTGTAGAAGTTTACAGATGGAGTGACGGTTCGTATCTGGAAGATCAGGACATGTGGAGACTTTCCGGAATTGATAGAAATGTGTATTTGTACAGTACAGATAATGTTCGGATTTCGGATTTTTTTGCCAAACCAGATTTGGATGCAAAATACAAAAACGGAAGCTTAAATGTAGAAGTAAGTTTAAAAAACCTGACTTCAACTGCTGTTAACAATCAAAAATTGACGGCGAAATTGGTAGATGCTTCAGGAAAAAATGTATTTACAAAAGAATTGAATGTCAATTTTGAAGCATCAAAAATTCAGACTTTAAATTTTTCTCAAAATGTTTCCAATCCAAAATTATGGAGCAGTGAAACGCCAAATTTATACACCTTGCTTTTGACCTTAAAAAATGCAAAAGGTGATATTGTAGAAACCGTTTCCACTCAAATCGGATTCAGAAAAGTAGAATTAAAAGACGGACAATTACTGGTAAACGGAGTTCGCTTAATGGTTCATGGGGTAAACATTCACGAACATAATCCGAAAACGGGACATTATCAGGACGAAGCTACGATGATGAAAGACATCAAAATGATGAAGCAACTGAACATTAATTCAGTACGCTGCAGTCATTATCCAAACAATATTTTATGGGTAAAACTATGTAATAAATACGGTTTGTTTTTGGTAGATGAAGCCAATATTGAAAGCCATGGAATGGGAGTAGAAGGACAGCCTCTAATTTGGATGAATCCAAAAACGAATCCGGGTTTTCTTCCGGAATGGAGAGAAGCACATCTGGATAGAATTTATAGCCTTGTTGAAAGGGATAAAAATGCTCCATCGGTAATTCTTTGGTCATTAGGTAACGAAAGTGCCAATGGGCCTGTATTTCACGAAGCCTACAAATGGATCAAAAAAAGAGATAATACAAGATTGGTTCAGTTCGAGCAGGCAAAGGAAAATGAAAACACAGATATCGTTTGTCCAATGTACCCAACAATAGAACACATGAAAGAATATGCGGCACGTAAAGAAGTTACACGCCCTTATATCATGTGTGAGTATTCGCATGCGATGGGAAACAGTAGTGGTAATTTTCAGGAATACTGGGATATCATTCGCGGAAGCAAAAATATGCAAGGTGGGTTTATCTGGGATTGGGTTGATCAGGGATTTGAAGCAACAGATGAAGTTGGTAGAAAATACTGGGCTTATGGCGGCGATTTGGGAAGCCAGAACTATTTGAACGACGAAAATTTCTGCCATAACGGATTGGTTTATGCAGACAGAACTCCACATCCAGGTGCGTTTGAAGTAAAAAAAGTATATCAGGATATTTTATTTAACGCTATAGATATCAAAAGCGGAGTGATCGAAATCATCAACGATTTTGGCTTTACAAATCTGAATAGATACAACTTTAAATATGAGGTTCTGGAAAACGGAAAAATAATTAAAGAAGGAATTTTTAATGTTGTTTTAGATCCTAAAACGAAAAAGCAGTTTAAGCTTGATTTACCAAAATTACAATCAAAAGATGGGACAGAATATTTACTGAATGTTTTTGCATACACTAAAACAAGTTCTGGTTTACTTCCTCAAAATTTTGAAATTGCCAAAGAGCAGTTTGTTATCGGAGAATCCAACTATTTTGTAAAAACAGAAAAAGTAAATACTGCTAAAATTCAGGACGAAAAAGAGCAGTTTGTGTTGAATTCAGATAATGTTGTGGTTAAAATCAGCAAAAAAACAGGATTAATTTCTTTCTATAGCTTAAAAGGCGAGGAATACTTTAAACAATATCCTGAGCCAAATTTCTGGAGAGCACCAACGGATAATGATATCGGGAATAAAATGCAGATTAGAGCGAATGTTTGGAGAACTGCAGGTAAAAATACCAGTTTAGAGAGCATTGAGCAGTCGGAGGAAAACGGGAAGCAATATATCGTTGCCAATTTAAAACTGAATGATGTTGCTTCTGATTATACCATCAAATATTCATTAGGAAACGACGGTGCTTTAGAAATAAAAGCATCTTATAAAAAAGGCAATAATCCGGTGCCGGAACTGCCGCGTTTCGGAATGATCTTTACCTTAAAAAACACATTAGAAAATCTGGATTATTACGGAAGAGGACCTTTAGAAAATTATTCAGACAGAAAAACATCATCATTAAAAGGAATTTATTACAGTAAAGTTGCAGACCAATATGTGCCTTATACACGCCCACAGGAAAATGGATACAAGACGGATATACGCTGGTTTAAATTGTCAGGCAATAAAGGAAATGGCCTGGAAATAAAAGGTCTGCAACCTTTAGGGATGAGTACTTTAAATAATTATCCGAGTGATTTCGACGGAGGAATTTCTAAAAAGAACATTCATTCCAGCGATATTACTCCAAGAGAAGAAGTAGTAGTTTGTGTTGATTTAACCCAACGCGGCTTAGGAGGAGACAACAGCTGGGGATTACCTCCTCACGAACAGTATCTATTGACTGAAAATGAATATAGCTACGGATTTATTATAAAACCAATTTTTTAAAGTAATCAGTCTCAGTCTCAGTATTCAGTCGCAGTTTGCACTGAATACTGAGACTGAACACTGCGACTGAAAACTGAAAACCGAGACTAAAAACTGAATACTAAAAAATGAGTAATACTATAAAAGGAAGATTAATTTCTTTGGATGCGCTTCGCGGATTTGTTATGTTTTGGATTATGAGCGGAGAACATATTATTCATGCTCTTGCCAAAGCTGCACCAATTCCCGTTTTTATCTGGATGTCATCGCAATTGCATCATGCAGAATGGAATGGAATTACGTTTTATGATATGATTTTTCCTGTTTTTCTTTTTGTGGCAGGAGTTTCAATGCCGTACTCTTTTGAAAAGAAAATGGAAATGGCTGGTGTAAAAACGCCGCAAGATTTACCGGGTAACGAAAAGCGAAAAATTTACTTATCAATGCTGAGGAGAACCTGTATTTTACTGGTTTTAGGTTTTGTGGTAAATGGATTATTGCGATTCGATGGTTTTGATCATACCCGTTTTGCAAGTGTTTTAGGAAGAATTGGACTGGCCTGGTTTTTTGCCGGAATCATCTATTTAAATTTTGACATAAAAAAACAATTAATTTGGTTTTTCGCTATTTTGATTGGCTATTATGCCGCAATGAAATGGATTCCTGTTCCCGACTTTGGAGCAGGGGTTTTGACCAAAGAAGGATCACTCGAAGGCTATATTGATCGTCTGTTTTTACCAGGCAGACTGCACAGTACCGTTTATGATCCGGAAGGAATATTTTCTACAATACCTGCTATTGCTACAGCATTATTAGGTGTTTTTACAGGAACATTTTTAAAAGCAAAATACTCTTTTTCTATAAAAGGAAAATTGCTTTTAATGGCTCTTACGGCATTTGTTCTGATTATGGCAGGTTTGATTTGGGATATTAATTTCCCAATCAATAAACATTTGTGGACAAGTTCATTTGTATGTTTTGTCGGCGGATTCAGTATTTTGTTTTTTGTTTTTTTCTATTTGATCATTGACTTGTTCGGTTTTCATAAATGGGCATTTCCATTAATCTTAATCGGCTCAAATTCAATTTTGATTTACATCGCTGCCGAAGGTTTAGTAGATTTTAAACATACAGCAGATTATGTTTTTGGCGGACTGATCAATTTTACGCCCCTTGTATGGCAGCCATTTTTTGCGGCGTTGTCTGTAACCGTTGTACAGCTTCTCTTACTTTATTTTCTATATAAAAGAAAATGGTTTCTAAAAATTTGAAAGACATTCAAATTTAAATACATTTTACTATCTAACCACACAATAACCACACATTATGAATGTATTACAAACCGCAGATTACATTGTTTTCTTTATTTACTTTGTCATAGTCACAGCTTATGGAATGTATATTTACAGAAGCAAGAAAACCGCCGCGACTAGTTCCAACGAATATTTTTTAGCAGAGGGATCACTCACCTGGTGGGCAATTGGAGCTTCATTGATCGCTTCTAATATTTCGGCAGAACATTTTATTGGTATGAGCGGTTCTGGTTTCGCTATCGGACTTGCAATTGCTTCTTACGAATGGATGTCCGCAGCTACTTTAATTATCGTGGCGATGTTTATTTTACCCATTTATCTTAAAAATAAAATATTTACCATGCCGCAGTTTCTGGCCAAACGATACAGCGGAACAGTAAGTACCATTATGGCTATTATCTGGCTTTTAATTTATGTGTTTGTAAATCTTACTTCCATCATTTATTTAGGTGCTTTGGCCATTTCATCTATTGCGCCGGTAAGCTTTCAGTTTTGTGTTATTGCACTGAGTTTATTCTCTGTGATTGTAACTTTAGGCGGAATGAAAGTAATTGGATACACCGATATGTTTCAGGTTATAGTTTTAATTCTGGGCGGATTAGTAACCACTTATTTGGCATTGACTTTACTATCAGATCAATTTGGTTTTGGAAAAGATATTGTAAAAGGGCTGTCTATTATTGCTGATCAGGCGCCAGGACATTTGCACATGATTTTAGAAAAGTCAAATCCGCATTATAATGAATTGCCGGGAATGTCTGTTTTGATCGGAGGAATGTTAATCAATAATCTGGCATATTGGGGATGCAACCAATATATTGTGCAGAGAGCTTTAGGGGCCGATTTAAAAACAGCCCGTAAAGGAATTTTATTTGCTGCTTTTCTAAAATTATTAGTTCCGATAATTGCCGTTTTACCGGGAATAGCGATGTTTGTGATGCACTCGAACGGAATGTTTCAACAGGAAATGGTAGATGCTGCAGGAGTTTTAAAACCAGATCAGGCTTATCCAACCTTAATGAATTTACTTCCTGCAGGATTAAAAGGCGTGGCTCTTGCAGCTTTAACAGCAGCAATTGTCGCTTCTCTGGCAGGAAAAGCAAATAGTATTTCGACTATATTTTCTTTAGATATTTATAAAAAATATTTCAACTCGCAGGCAACAGAAAAAAAACTGGTACGTACCGGTAGATGGTGTGTGGTGGTTTGTATGATCATTGCTGCAATTGTAGCGCCGGCACTAAAATCATTAGATCAGGCCTATCAATTTATACAGGAATATGTTGGGTTCTTTTCACCAGGAGTTTTAGCGGTTTTTTTATTGGGAATGTTCTGGAAAAAAACAACACCATCAGCAGGACTTGCTGGTGCGTTGTTAACAGTGCCGCTTGCTGCTATATTGAAATTCCTGCCAATGTGGACAGATGGTACTTTTCCCGATTATCCTTTCCTGGACAGAATGACTATTGTTTTCTTTTTAATTGTGTTTATAATGGTTGGTATTAGTCTGGCAAATCCAGTATATGAGGAAGAAGCTGAAATACATAAAATAGAAGTCGATAATTCGATGTTTAAAGTGTCTTCAGAGTTTATTGTTGGCTCATTTATTATCTGTGGCGTATTAGTGGCTTTATATACTGTTTTTTGGTAAGCTTACGAAATTTTGCCACAAAGGCTCGAAGGCGCAAAATATTTTGACACAGATTGTAAATTTTTGTTTCACGCAGATTTAAAAAGATTCAAGCAGATTCTAATGATATTAAAAAAAAATCTAATTAAATCTGTAACATCTGAGTGAAACAAAAAAACTTAGCGACTTTGCGACTTAGCGAGATTAAAAAAATAAACCAAAACTCTGCATAGGCTATCTCAAACAAGGTTTTTAATAAATAAAATGAAATGAAAAAGAAATCTATAATCGCGATCCTAATTTTTTGTCTTTCGCTAACCGTTTCGGCGCAAAAGGTATTTGATATTAAAAAATATGGCGCCGTAGGAGATGGCAAAACCTTAAACACAAAAGCCATTCAAAAAGCGATTGATGCGGCTAATAAAAATAAAGGAGGAAGAGTTGTATTTTCTAAAGGAAAATTTCTATCAGGAAGCATATACTTAAAAAGCGGAGTGGAACTGTTTTTTGAAGAAGGAGCCATTTTGTTAGGAAGTACCAATCCGGATGATTATCCGAAATATGAAGGAATAAGAGCTTTGATTTTAGCTAATGGATCAAAAAACATTGCGGTAAACGGAAAGGGAATTATAGACGGACAAGGAAGAGAGCTGGCATTAGCAATTGATAGTCTGCATCATACAGGAGTTCGAATTGATCCCAAGTACAATTACAGGAGAATGCGTCCTGAAGACGGAAGAGGAAAGCTGATTTCGTTTGTAAAATGCGATTCTATAACCATGATCAATATCACATTGAAAAACAGTCCGGGCTGGGTGCAGTGTTTTACGGAATGCAAAAATATTGCAATCGATGCTATGACAGTCAATAGTACCGCTTATTGGAACAATGATGGTATTGATGTTAACGGATGTGAAAATGTTCGAATAACAAACTGCAATGTAAATGCGGCAGATGATGGAATTTGTTTAAAATCGGAGTCGCCGGGATTGCAGAACAATACTATTTACATTGCAAACTGCAGGATTAGATCGAGTGCCAATGCAGTTAAATTGGGGACAGGTTCTTACGGCAGTTTCAAAAACGTAACGATCGAGAACATCGAGGTCTATGATACTTTCAGATCGGCAATCGCGATTGAATCTGTGGATGGAGCCGAGATTGAGAATATTAAGGTTTCAAATATTACTGCGGTAAATACAGGAAATGCTATATTTATTCGTTTAGGCCACAGAAATGGAGAGAGGCCGGGTTATATCAAAAATGTATCGATCAAAAATGTAAAAGTGCAGGTTCCTTTTGGTCGTCCGGATATTGATTATGATCTGCGCGGACCAGAAGTTGATTATTTCCATAATCCGTTTCCGGCTTCTATTGCAGGAATTCCGGGGCATTTGATAGAAAATGTGGTTTTAGAAAACATCGAAATTATGTATCCGGGAAGAGCGTCAAAAGGAATGGCGTATCATCCTTTAAGCCGATTAAAAGATGTAAAAGAAAATGTAAATGGTTATCCTGAATTTTCCATGTTTGGAGAAATGCCTTCCTGGGGATTTTACGTTCGTCATGTAAATGGAATCGAAATGAAGAATATAAAATTGATTCTAGAGAAAGAAGATTTTCGTCCGGCTTTTGTTTTTGATGATGTAAAAAACCTTAAGATGAAAGCTATTGATATTCCTTCGGATAAAACTAATCAGATTGTTTTTAAAGGTGTTTCGTCTAGCAATCTGGACAGTGAATCTTTAAAAAGAAAAACAGAACCAGAGCAAAATAAGTTTGAATTGCCTGCGCATTGAGACTTTGCCTTTAAAAAATAAACCAAACTTTGCATAGGCTATTAAACAAGGTTTTTAATAAATAAATGACATGAAAAAAAAATCTATAATCGCGATCCTAATTTTTTGTCTTTCGCTAACCGTTACGGCACAGAATGTTTACAACGTAAAAAAATACGGAGCAAAAGGAGATGGCAAAACCAATGATGCGGCGGCCATTCAAAAAGCAATTGATGCCTGTAGTAAAACCGGCGGAAGGGTTTTAATTCCGTCACCCTTTACATTTTTGGCCGGGCCAATTGACGTAAAATCCAAAGTAGATCTTCATATCGAAGCAGGAGCAAAATTATTGGCAAGTCCGGATGAAAAATTATACACCAAAAGCGCTTTCAGAACCAATCCGGGAGAAGGAACGATTTGGATTGGAGGAGAAAACGTGGAGGATTTTACCATTAGCGGAAGCGGCAAAATAGATGGAAACGGAATTTCTTTTATGGGTGAAGAACTGGAAGATTCTTATGTTTTAAAACCTTTTAATGTACTTGATCCAAGACCTCATGTGTTGACTATCATTGGAGGAAAAAATATCAGAATCAAAGATGTTCATATTGGAAATTCGGCATACTGGACTATTCACTTGGTGGGATGTAATGATGTTGTAATCAGTGGTATTACTTTGTTGAACAGCTTAAAAGTCCGTAATAGTGACGGTATCGATTTGGATCATTCCAAAAATGTGCGAATCAGCGATTGTTATATTGAAAGCGGCGATGATTGTATTTGTTTGAAAAACAGAAGAGAATTTGAAGAATTTGGAGCCTGCGAAAATATTACGGTGACCAATTGCACGATGACGAGCAGCAGTTGTGCCATTAAAATTGGTTCAGAAAACATGGATGCGATCAGACAAGTGGTTTTCAATAATTGTATCATTAAAAACAGCAATCGTGCGTTGGGAATTCAAAATCGAGATGAAGGAACAGTAAGCGATGTTACTTTTTCTAATATCATTATCGAAGGTAAATTAACAACAGATACCTGGTGGGGAAAAGCAGAACCCATTTATGTAACGGCTTTTAGCAGAGCAAAAGGAAATCATAAAGATGCCAACTGGCGTTTTCCGAAAGGAGCTAAAGAAGGAAAAGTAGGCGAAATAAAAAACATCTATTTTTCTAATATTCAGTGCACAGGAGAAAATGGTGTGTTTGTAAGCGGCGAATCCAAAGAAAAAATCAAGAATATTGTTTTTGACAATGTTAGTGTTTTTATTGATAAAACAACTTCTTTTCCGGGCGGCCTATACGACAGACGCCCTTCTAATGTAGAAGGATTTGTAAAAGGGAGTACTTCGGGATTCTATTTTGATTCAGCAGAACGTATCAAAGTGCAGAATTGTACCGTGCAATGGGGAATAAACAGACCGGACTATTTTAAATATGCGGTCGAAAGTAAAAATGTAGATGAATTAATTATAACAAATTTAGACGGGCAATCAGCTTTTCCTGCTAAATTAGAGGCTGTAAAAAAATAATTCCTTCCATTGTAAAAACTATGAAAAATAATATCCTTAGAACATTCACCATTTGCATGCTTGTAAGCAGTTTTTATGTAAATGCTCAAAAAACAATTTTAGAAGTTGATGCGTCGAAAACCATCACCAAGATCCAGCCTACCATGTTCGGTTTGTTTTTTGAGGATATCAATTTTGCTGCAGACGGAGGATTATATGCCGAATTGATAAAAAACAGGTCTTTTGAATTTGATAAACCTTTGATGGGATGGGAACAGCCCAATACAAAAAGATCTTCTTTGAATAAAGAATCGGGAAGTGCTGCGCCAGTCAAAATCGAGGCAGACAATACCGTTTTTTGCAGGGTAGAAATCAATAATGCAAAAGGTTACGCTCTAATTAATGAAGGCTTCAGAGGAATGGGAGTCAAAAAAGATGCAAAATATAACCTTTCATTAAAAGCAGCCAATCACAATTCGGCAATTCAAAAGATTATAATTCAGCTTATTGATAAAGACCAAAAAGTAATTGGAGAAACCAGCATTGTTCCAAAATCAGAGCAATGGACAAATTATACGGCATCAATTACAGCAACTCAAACGGTAGCAAAAGCAAAGCTCAAAATAACTTTTGAAGGAACAGGAACGATAGATTTAGATATGATTTCGCTTTTTCCGGAAGATACATGGAAGAATAGAAAAAATGGTCTTCGTAAAGATCTGGTACAGCTTTTATATGATATGAAACCTGGATTTTTACGTTTTCCTGGTGGCTGTATTGTTGAAGGAAGAACATTATCGGATCGTTACCAATGGAAAAAATCAGTTGGTAATGTAGACGATAGAGAAACAAAGATGAACCGCTGGAATGTAGAATTCAACCATAAACAAACTCCGGATTATTTTCAAAGTTTTGGTTTAGGATTTTTTGAGTATTTCCAGCTTTCAGAAGATATTGGAGCAGAACCATTACCGATTTTAAGCTGCGGAATGGCCTGTCAGTACAATACAGGAGAATTGGCTCCTATAAACGAACTCGATCCCTATGTGCAGGACGCTTTAGATTTAATTGAATTTGCCAATGGTGCTGTCACGACGAATTGGGGAAAAATCCGTTCAGATATGGGACATCCAAAACCATTTAATCTAAAATACATTGGAGTTGGAAACGAACAATGGGGACCAGATTATATTGACAGATATAAAGTTTTTGAAAAAGCAATAAAAGCAAAATATCCAAATATCATAATTGTTTCAGGAAGCGGTCCTTCTCCTGCAGGCGAACATTTTGATTTTGCTATGGAGGAACTTAAAAAACTAAATGCAGAATTGGTAGACGAACATTATTACGAAAGCCCAAAATGGTTTAGAGAAAACGCAGGACGTTATGATAACTACGACAGAAAAGGCCCAAAAATATTTGCTGGAGAATATGCCGCGCAAAGTGTTTCAGGCGCAAATCCGAATAACAGAAATAATTGGGAATGCGCTTTTTCTGAAGCCGCTTTTATGACTGGATTGGAAAGAAATGCAGAAGTAGTTCATTTAACATCTTACGCACCTTTGATGGCACACGAAGATGCCTGGCAATGGACACCTGATATGATTTGGTTCAATAATTTACAATCTTACGGTTCAGCAAACTATTATGTACAGCAATTGTTTTCAACCAATAAAGGGACAGATTTGTTAAGCATTACCAAAGACGGAAAGGCTCTAACGGGGCAAAATAGTCTATATGCTTCTGCAGTAAAAGATGCGAATAGCAAAGAAATAATTGTAAAACTGGTCAATACAGCCGAATCAGCACAAGATGTTATTGTTGATTTAAAAGGAGTAAAATTAGGATCAAAAGGCATGATTATAAGACTTTCAAGCTCAAATACACAAGATGAAAATACATTTGCAGATCCGAAAAAGATAACTCCAAAACAAAGTGAGTACAAAATAACAAAAGGAAACCAGCAATTAAATCTTCCGGCTTACTCGATAACGGTTTTAAAACTGAAAATGATTTAATACTTTAATCAGTTTATAAAATGATTGTCAATCTAAAATAAAAATGCATGCTTTACAATTTTCTTAAAAAAAGTTTTTTTCTTCTGTCTGTAATGACAGGATTTGCTTCCTATTCGCAGCAGGATTTAAAACTGCAATACAACCAGCCCGCGGTTGAATGGACCGAAGCTTTACCAATAGGAAATGGTACACTGGGCGCAATGGTTTTTGGAAGAGTAGATTCTGAATTAATTCAGTTGAATGAAGCCACTTTGTGGAGCGGCGGACCCGTTCAGAAAAATGTGAATCCGGATGCTTTTAAAAATCTGGCTCTGATTAGGGAAGCACTAACTAGTGAAGATTTTGAAAAAGCCTATAATTTGACTAAAAACATGCAGGGTGCTTACAGCGAAAGTTTTATGCCGTTGGGAGATCTTATTTTAAAACAGGATTTTGGCGGAGAAAAGCCTGATTTTTACCATAGAAGTCTTGATTTGCAAACCGGATTGACGGTTACCAATTTTCGCATCAGCGGCGTAAATTATAAAAGAGAAATTCTTGCATCTGCACCGGCACAATGTATTGTAATTAAACTTTCGGCCGATCAGCTAAAAAAACTTTCTTTTACCATTGATGCTTCAAGTCTTTTAAGAAATCAAAAATCAATACAAAATCAGTCTTTAGTTTTAAAAGGAAAAGCACCTTCTCATTCAGATCCAAATTACATTGATTACAATAAAGAACCTGTTATTTATGATGATGCAACAGGCTGTAGAGGAATGCGTTTTGAATTAATTGTTAAACCAGTTATAAAAGACGGAGAATTAAGTTCTGACGGAAATAAATTAGTTATCAAAAATGCATCTGAAGTATTACTTTTCGTTTCAGCAGCAACGAGTTTCAACGGATTTGATAAATGCCCCGACAGTCAGGGAAAAGACGAACATAAATTCGCAGAAAGTATAATTAAAAAAGCTGTTGGTAAAAAGTATGAAAGCTTATTAAAAGAACATGTTGCCGATTTTCAGCATTTCTTTAACAGAGTTTCATTAGAACTTAATCAAAAAGAAAACAATAAATCTAATCTGCCAACAGATACAAGATTAGAACAATATGCAAAAGGGGAAAAAGATGCGGGACTTGAAGCTTTATTTTTTCAATACGGGCGTTATCTATTAATTTCCTCTTCCCGCACACACAATACGCCAGCCAATTTGCAGGGAATTTGGAACAATAAACTTCGTGCACCCTGGAGCAGTAATTACACCACAAATATTAATTTACAGATGAATTACTGGCCTGTAGAATCAGGAAGTTTGCCTGAATTGTTTTTTCCGCTTGATGAATTCATTAAAAATGTTTCGGTGACAGGAGCAGAGACAGCCAAAAGTTTTTATCATGCCAACGGTTGGGTATTGCACCATAATTCGGATATATGGGCAACAACAAATCCTGTGGGCGATTTTGGAAAAGGAGATCCTATGTGGGCCAATTGGTACATGGGCGCCAACTGGTTAAGCAGACATTTATGGGAACATTACCAATATACAGGTGATGTGGCATATCTTAAAAAAGTATATCCAATTATAAAAGGTGCAGCAGAATTTAGTTTAGACTGGCTTCAAAAAGACAAAAATGGTTATCTGGTCACTATGCCTTCGACCTCTCCGGAAAACAAATACTACTACGATGGTAAAAAAGGAGGTGTTGTAACCACTGCTTCAACGATGGATATTGGCATCATAAAAGATGTATTAGAGAATACCATCGAAGCCTCTAAGGTGCTCAATACCGATTTAGAATTCAGACAAAAAGTTAGCCAGGCGACAGATCAGTTACTTCCTTTTCAAATTGGAAGCAAAGGACAGCTTCAGGAATGGTACAAAGATTTTGAAGATGAAGATCCGCATCACAGGCATACTTCACACCTTTATGCTTTGCATCCTGCTAATTTAATATCGCCCCTAAAAACTCCGGAATTGGCCGCAGCCGCAAAGAAAACATTAGAATTGCGCGGCGATGACGGTACAGGCTGGAGCCTTGCGTGGAAAGTCAATATGTGGGCAAGACTTTTAGACGGTAATCATGCTTATAGATTATTCAAAAATCAATTAAGATTAACAAAAGAAAACGATACAGAGTATAGCAGACATGGAGGTTGTTATCCGAATCTTTTTGATGCTCATCCGCCTTTTCAGATAGACGGAAATTTTGCAGGAACAGCGGGCGTTATTGAGATGTTAATGCAAAGTCAAAATAAAGAAATTCATTTGCTGCCGGCTCTTCCCGATGCCTGGACAGACGGTGAAATAAATGGGATTACGGCAAAGGGTAATTTTACTGTAGCTATAAAATGGAATGACGGTAAAATGACTCAGGCAACAATTCTGTCTAATAATGGCGGTAAATGTTCTGTAAGAGCTGCAGCACCATTTGAAATTGAAAAACTGAATATCAAAAGCGCGAAATCGTCTATAGGTTATTGTGCTGTATTTGAGACTAAAAAAGGAGTTTCTTATCTTATAACACCATCAAAGTAGACAAAAATATAATGAAAAACAGACTATAAAAAACGAAATAAAGTGTATACAAATAATATCCTGCTACCCGTCTTTCTCTTCTGGTGTTTATCGGCTTTCAACCCTGTATATCCCAATTGCTTCCCTTTTTGGTATTGGTAATTGTTACCGGAATCTAATTCGAAGTGATCATATGGTGAATTGTATATAGTTCTGTTTTTTGGAGCTATTCCCGCTATACGTTCCACCCGAGCGTTAGCGAACTGGCGAAGCAATATTTTGTGCCGAACCCCGGCACAAAAGGCTTTCCACTGCACACAAGCGGAGCTAAGGGCTGCAGGCCCTATTTTGAGTCTGGAGAAATGTAAATTTGAATTCAATTGTTGTATTTCTAATTTACAGTTGGTCCAAAAAATAAAGTATTTTTTCGTAAAATATTTTCTGGTTGTTATGCCTTATAAAAAAAAAAAACTAATGTATTGATTAGTAGTTTTTTAAATAAAAAAAGGCTTCGATTGTTTTCAACTGAAGCCTTTTGGCTGTAGTGTGGAAAAATCAGTTCAATTGATCACTATCTGTCGAAATGAAATGACAATCTTAATTGGGTTTAAATTTGTCATATATCTAGTAGAACATTATCATATGACAAACAAAACATTAGATCTTCACTAACAACAATTTAAAATAGAATTAATTCAGAATTATCATGATCAATTTAAATTGAATAATGATGATCAACGCATTCCGAAACTATCGGTCAAATTATGCTGAAAGTATATGGTGTGAATGACCAATTTTTCCACTAAATGCAAGGCACAATTTTTATTCAATGGTAGTATCGTAGATTTTAATAGTGAAAAGAGTCTTTTTTACAGCCTGACGTTTCGCATCTCACACGCAGTTGGCTGTATTTTGAAGACAATTGCGCGTAGTAAATGTTAGCTTCAGTATTTAAATTACCAAAGTTAGAATTTTATCAGGTTTGTAGGGATTTGGGCAAGTTTTGCTGTTAGTGTTTTTGCTGCTGTCGGGTTTTAAAAACACTTCATTTTTTTCAGATATTTGTAAAAGTAATTTATTTAGATTTTATTTCTTTGTTAGTGATTCAAGATAAATTAAAGGCAAACATTTTTACGTTCTGGTTTTACACTTTTTAACTGAAACACTCAGATTTAATTCGCGCATATATCTCAGTACTGTATCAGAAGATAATTGGTATCCAGATCTTTGTAGTTCTGCCGTTATGCGCTTTGATCCATAACGCTTTTGTGATGATATAAATATAGACGCTATTTCTTCCTTGACCATATTTTTCCATTTCTGTCTTTCAGAAACATATTCATTTTTCCATTTGTTGTAGCTTCCCAGATCTATTCCAAGAATTTTACACATCATGTAACTTGAATAATTTTGTTCATTTTTAGCTATATATTCAAATATGAAAGGTGGTCCTTTTTGAAGGTAATCTGCGGCTGCTTTAATAATTTTAAATTCAGTATTTAACTTTCTAGTTTTTATTTCAAGATCATATATTTTTTTTTCCCGGGCAGTTAATTTTGTTTTTCCTACAGAGAAATTTTCTTCGCCGTTTATAATATAGATTCGTCGCCAGTTCCACAACGTTCTGTATGTTATGTTGAATTCTCGAGCGACATCTTCCAGTTTAACTTTTTCAAAACTTAATTTGACAATTTTGAGTTTGAAATTCCGCTTGTAATGTTTTTTAATTGCTTCCATAAATGTAAGTAACCATTTTATTTTTATATTATGTCTCAGCATTGAACTCTTCAATTGTTTTATATTTAAGTGCTGAATGTCTCCTTTTTTTGTTGTACCAGTTTTCTATATAGTCAAATATCGCCGCTCTCATCTCTTTTGGAGTTAATAATGTTTTCTGACTGTATATTAATTCTCTTTTTAATGAATTAAAAAAGCTTTCGGAAACAGCGTTATCGATGCTGTTACTTTTTCTGCTCATGCTTTGTACACACTTATGTTGGTTAAGAATACTCGTAAAGAGTTTGTTCGCATATTGGGATCCGCGATCCGAGTGGAATATTAAGCCGTGTTGTACCTTGCGATTGCTTGTGGCCATATTCCAGGCAGGAAGAATGGTTGTTGTAGTTGAAAGCATAGAGCTAAGGTTCCACCCAACTATTTTCCGGTCATATAAGTCTATGATGACAGTAAGGTATAAAAAACGTTTTTCGATCTGCAGATAGGTGATGTCGGAAACCCAAACCTTGGAAGGTTTATTTGTCGTAAACTGCCTGTTAAGTATATTTGGCGAAATAAACAGCGTGTGCTTGGAATCTGTTGTTGCTTTGTATTTCTTTTTGACTTTACGTTTAAGACCAAGCTGCTTCATGAAAAATGTAACCTGGTCTTCTGATATATGCAATCCTTTTTTGCAAAGCTCTCTGGCAATTAAGACACAGCCATGGTATTGTCTGGATTCATAAAATACAGAAGTTATTGCATCCTTGAACAGGCTGACCTGTATTTCTCTTTTTGAAAGGGGATGTTTCATCCTTAAGTTATACATTGAAGTTGAAACCCCTAAAACCTGGCACATTACACCAATGGGGTATTTATTTTTATTCTGATGGATAAAATTATACAGCTCTTGTTTGCTCTGAGGTTTTAATTTAATACCTTCTCTTAGTATCACTAATCTTAATTGCGATTCTGCAAGTTTCTTTTCTGATTCATAAATCTTTGAATCATCGTAATAAATTCTTTTTTTGCCTCGTCCGGGAAAGCTGCCCGCTTTGTATTTCCGATAAAGTGACCTCCATTTAGAAAGCAGTTTAGGCGATATTTCAAGTTCTTTGGCGGTGGCAAGAACATTTTTTCTTTCATAACTCAGCAAAACCGCTTTTTTTTTAAACTCAGGTGAGTGACGTCGTTGTATTTCTTCCATCTTATACTATTCCGGTTTAATTGTAACTAAGTTAAAATATTAAAAATAAGATAATATCTGCAGTTTGAGATTCAATCCTGTCCACTTATTGAATTAAAAGAAAATAGGTGGTAATAAATTTGAATTATGGATAAATATTCTCTGTTGAGCAATTTTCATGTAGATAAATAAAAGCACTTTTTTTGATAAAAGATTATTTCTTTACTTCAAAATTATTTATAGATGACATTTTTTATACTGAATATAGGTAAGATATATACTAAAAAAACAATATTCGAAACAATCGGTTGCGTTTTGAAATCTGAAACATTAAATATAATTCAATAGAAACGTATAATGGTGTTTTAATTTTAAATAATTGCTGTATGAATCATTAATTAACAAGAATTATGATAATTTATATGTTTTTTTATATTTATAACCTTGTTAAATGTAATATAATATTATATTTGAAATGCTTTGTAAATTAAATATATAATCAAAAATACGGACATTTTTCTTATGAAACTAAGACTTACAATAATGATATTTTGCTATAATTTTTTTTTTGCATTTAGTCAGAACTCAAACACTTTACAAGCACAAAAAAATGATATTGAGAAACTAGCTTCATTATGCAAAGTGTGGGGTTTTTTAAAATACTATCACCCTAACGTTGCTAATGGTACTTATAATTGGGACGACCAATTATTAACAATTATACCCAAAGTTGAAAAAGCTGAAAGTAAAGATGAATTATCTAAAATTTATTTGGATTGGATTAAAAGTTTAGGAGAAGTCAAGCTTTGCAAATCTTGTGATACTGAAACTAAAAAAAAATATTTTGATAAGAACTTTGACCTTTCATGGACTCAGGATAATGATATGTTTTCTGCTGATTTGTCTAAAGTATTAAAGTACATTCAACTGAACAGATTTCAGGGAAAAAATCATTATGTAGCAATGACCAACAGTGGGAATATTGAAGTTAAAAATGAAACTGAATATAAAGACTTTGAATTTCCTGAACAAAATTTAAGATTATTAAGTTTATTCAAATATTGGAATACTGTAGAGTATTTTTTTCCATATAAATATCAAACTGATCAAAATTGGAATGCTGTTTTGAGTGAAATGATTATAAAATTCAAAGAAGCTAAAAATAAAACCGAATATCAATTGGCTCTTTTGGAAACCGTTGTAAAACTTGATGACACTCATGCGACTTTTTATTCTGATAGTATTAATGCTTTTTTTGGAAGGAAGTGTATACCAGCAGCATTTAAAATAATTGATGAGAAAGCAGTTATAACAGAATTTTATGATGATTCTTTATCTATTTTAAATGACTTAAGAATTGGAGATGTCGTAGAAAAAGTTGATGAAAAAAGTATAGGCGATATTCTTAAGGAAAAATTAAAATACATTAGCGGGTCAAATTATAAAACAAAATTAAGAAATGCATATTGGCTAATATTCAACGGTCCAACAGATTCTGTAAAAATATCTTTAAATAGAAATGGAGTTTTACTACAAAAAATGGTTGGGCGCTATCTTTTCAAAGATTTTAAACAAAAAAGAAAAGTTGAGCAAAAATATAAAATATTAGAAGGAAATATTGGATATGTTAATATGTCTTATTTGCATATGAAAGATGTGGAAAAAATGATGTTGGAAATGGAATCGACCAATGCAATTATTTTAGATTATAGGGAATTTTTGAATTTTACGCCATATGTTATTGCAAGAAGATTGATACAAGCAAGGAAAGACTTCGTGAAATTTATTGAACCAGACCTGTCATATCCTGGAAGATTTACTTGGAAAATGGATCTAATTGATCCTATGAAAAATAAATATTATGGAGGCAAAGTCATTGTACTGGTAAACGAAGAAACACAGAGTTCTTCAGAATATGCGACAATGTTATTACAGGTTGCTGATAAAGTAAAAACCATAGGGAGTCAAACTGCCGGAGCAGATGGTAATGTCTCTCAAATTGAATTTTTAGGTTTTAAATCAAAAATGAGTGGTTTAGGTGTCTTTTATCCTGATGAAACTGAGACACAACGAAAAGGAGTTAAGATAGATATAGAAGTTCTTCCGACAATCAAAGCAATTCAGGAAGGTAAAGATGAGGTTTTAGAAAAGGCGTTAGAATATATAAAAAAGTGAAATAATATTAATCCTTAAATATAATAACTATGAAATTAAACAAAATGAAAATTTCAAGCTTGACAAAAGCTCAGGCAAAAGCAATTCAAGGGGGCTATACTGATAGTACCAAACATAATTTTACTTGTGGATGGTGTACATCTAATGATAACACTTACCAATCAAATTGTGAAACAAAAAACAATGGTCAGAATACTTGCTATCATTGTGCCCCTAGATAACTTAATGATATTTAATAGTGAATTTTTGATTATTAAAAAGTAATGAGGTATTTAACCTCATTATTTTTTTTAAAAAATTAAAACAACAAATTAATTTAAATGAAGAATGAAATATTAATCAAAATCGACGCAATTAATAATTATATTGATGAAAACATAAAAAGCAATAAAGATATATCTCTATGTAATGGTATTGGCTCTTTTCCCATTTTTTATTATTTACAATTTAAACTAAGCAACGATAAACAATTTATAAATAAAATTCATGATTTAATTTTTCGGATCATCCAAATTATTAATGAATCAGAAATAACTTTATCGTATTGTAATGGAATAATAGGGGTTGCACATGTATTTAATTATTTAAAAAAACAAAATATTTTAAATCATGAAACCTTAGTTGATATTGAAGATGCTCTTTTTACCATTGATGAAAATGTAGTTGATTATTCTATTTCTCAAACAGAAACTATTGAGGATATTGATTTTTTACATGGAGCTTTTGGAGCCGCTCTCTATTTAATTGAAAGAGTAGAGGATGACTCAAATGTTATATTTAAAGATAAAGTTGTTCAATTGTTCGAAATACTTTCCAATATTGTTTTAGAGGATATACAAAATACAAAAAGCGTTAGTGATTTAATAGATTTTAACGAACATACTCACACGACAAACTGCGGCTTGGCACATGGTCACATTTCTTATATAATTATTTTTTCGAAATTTCTTAAAAAATTTCCTCAAAATATATTAATTCGAGAGGTGTTGGAAAAAAGTGTTAATACTGTCTTAGAATTTGAAAGTAATGATAAAAGCAAATTTTCTCAGTTTCCAAGTATTGCGGTGAACAAATTAAATGCAAATTATGGTACTAATCTTGGATGGTGTTATGGAGATCAGACAATTTCATTGGGTCTGCATACTGCTTCTGATGTTTTAAATGATAATTTTTTAAAGGCAAAAGCACTTGATCTTGCATATAAAAATTTAGAAAGAAATTCTATTGGAAAAATTTTTTCAAACTCAGATAAATTTGATGCCTGTTTTTGTCATGGACTTTCCAGTGTAGCATATATTCATAAAAAGTGGTACTTGATTTCTAAAAATAAAGATTTTTATAAAGAATATGAAAAATTAATTTCAGATGTTTTGAACTTTGGAGAAAATAAAAAGGGCATTGCGGGATATCAAAAATATCTGGGGGACGGAACGTATATTAATTCAATAGGACTTTTAGACGGGGCAATTGGAATTGGGATGGTTCTTATAGATTATTTGCTTGAATTTGAAGATTGTGGCTGGGATAATTTTTTTCTATTAGATGTAAATAATTAATTAATATGATTTAGAATGACAAACGAAAACACTTATTGTCCATTTCCAAATTTTGTTGTTAGGGCTCCATTGTTATCTTTTAGTTTTTTTGAAAAATTGACATCAAAACAAAATATTTCTGATGATGAATTGAAAGAGCTATTTAATAAAGCAGAAATAAAAGAGGCTATTTTTTTAGCAACTCCTATTTTGTTTTATGAATTACAAAAATGGTTAGATAATAAAATTGAGGATAGTAATAAAATTGATAGACTAAAATACTCTTTACTAAAATATATTTCCAGAATGTCATCCAGATGTACCCCTTTCGGTTTGTTTGCAGGATGTGCTGTTGGAGAATTGGGTTTTACTACAAGCATTATATTAGATGATATTTCTACTCATTCAAGACATACCAGACTTGATATGAATTATCTTGTGGGACTATCACAAAATATTGTTAAACAGGAAAATATAAAAAATCAAATTTTATTTTTTCCAAATACAAGCATTTATAAATCCGGAAATCAATTACGCTATGTTGAGTATGAATATGTTGATAGTGTTAGGCATCATCATGTAATGGCAGTTGAAGATTCAATTTATCTTCAAAAAATTTTAAAGGCTTCAAAAAGAGGAATGTTAATGAAAGATATCATTGATTTGCTTGTAAATGATGATAATTCTTTAAATGAGGTAACGGAGTTTGTTGAAGATTTGATATTGAGCCAGATTTTAATTAGTGAATTAGAACCATCAGCTTCTGGTCCTGAATTTTTAGACCATATTAAAAGTGTTTTAATCAAACTTGAAGGCACACAAGAGCAATTAGAGATAATTAATTATATTGAGAATGAATTAATTGCGTTAGATGGTAATATTGGTAACAATGCTAATGATTATATTCAAATAAGTAATGCGGTTAAAAAATTAGGAACTGATTTTGATATTAAATATCTTTTTCAAACAGATGTTATTTTAAAAACAAAATCAAATGTACTTAGTCACTCTGTTGTTGATTCAGTCAGAAAGGGTATGTCTATTTTAAATAAGATTACCTTACCTCCAAAAGAAAGTTTTTTGAGCAACTTTAAAGAAGCATTTTATGAACGATTTGAAGATAGGGAAGTCCGGTTATCAAAAGTTTTAGATGTAGAAATAGGAATTGGTTATATTCAGAATCAGGACTTTTTAGACAATAATCCATTAATAGATGATATCATCTTTTCAGGCAGAGATTTGAAATCATTTACAGATATAAAATGGTCACAAACATATTCTATATTTTATAAAAAATTTTTAAAATCTATTGCAGATAATAGTTTTAATATAGTTCTTACAGATAAAGATTTTGAAGGGCTGGAGGAAAACTGGGAGGACTTACCAGACACTATATCTACTATGGTAGAATTGGTAATAATAGACGGTGAAGAAAAAGTTTTAATTATGGATGCAGGGAATTCAAGTTCCGCAAATCTTTTTGGTCGTTTCTGTCATGGTGATAGTATTCTTAATGAATATACCCAGAGAATAACAGATTTGGAAAAAAGAATGAATAAGACAAAAATTCTTGCTGAAATAAACCATTTACCAGAATCAAGATTAGGCAATGTTTTGCTAAGACCAGTGCTTAGGGATTTTGAAATTCCATATTTGGCAAAGTCAAATTTGAGTATTGAAAATCAATTAAATATAGAGGATTTGTATATTTCTATAAAAAATCAAAAACATATTTATTTACGCTCAGCTACTTACGATAAAGAGGTTCTTCCTTACCTCTCAAATTCTCATAATTACTCATCAAATTCTTTACCTATTTATCACTTTTTATGTGATATGCAGACCCAAAATAAAAGGGCAGGAATTGGTATAGATTTAGGTCCATTTGTTAATGATTATGATTTTATCCCTCGAATAGAATATAAAAACTTGATTTTTTCTCCAGCAATTTGGAATTTGAGAAATTCAGACATAGCTCCATTTCTTAATTTAAATGAAGATGATTTAACTTTTATGGATAAAATTCAATTATTTAAAAAAAATAAAAAAATTCCTAAATACATAATGTTTATTGAATCTGACAACCAATTATTGGTCAATACAGATAATTTATTATCTGTAAAAATGTTTTTGCAACTTGTGAAAAATAAACAGAATTTCAAAATAAGGGAATTTTTGTTTTGCGAAAAAGGAATTGTTAGGAGTTCAGATAATCAAGAATATTATGCCAATCAGATTGTATTATCATTTTATAACAGTTCTAAATTAAAAAATGAATAAAATGCAGAGAAATTTCATTATTGGAGATAATTGGGTTTATTATAAAATTTACACAGGAAAAAAGACAGCAGATACGATTTTGATTGAAATTATTAATCCTATTGCAACTCTTTTAATTGAAGAAAAAGTTATAGACAAATGGTTTTTTATAAGATACGGAGATCCGGAACATCACTTAAGGATTCGTTTTCATTGTCTTGATAAAAACAATATAGGAGGTGTAATGAATAAATTTCTCCCTCGTTTTACTGAATTACTGAATGAAGATATAATATGGAAAATACAGTCAGATACTTATAAAAGGGAATTGGAACGTTATGGGGAAAATACAATGGAATTTTCAGAAACTTTGTTTTTTTATGATAGCCTTTTAACAGTTAGCATACTCGATATTATAGGAAATGAAGATGAAGAATTGAGATGGTTATTTGCTTTAAAAACGGTTGATAACCTTTTAAACAACTTTGGATATTCATTAGATAAAAAACTTAATCTATTTGAACAACTTAAAAATGGATTTGGTCAGGAATTCGGAATTGATAAAAATGTAAATAAGCAAATAGATTTAAAATATAGAAATTACAGATACCAAATAGACTCGCTTCTTAATTTAAATAATAATTCGCAATCTGAGTTTTTTAAAATAATTGAAATTTTAGATCATTTTAATACTAATATTCGACCTGTTGTTGATAAAATATTAGACTATAATAATTCTAATTTATTAATGCCCGATCTAAATAATCTTTTAATCAGTTATATCCATATGTCAATGGTTCGGTTATTTAAATCAAAAAACAGGTTGCACGAATTGGTAATTTATGATTTTTTATATAGATATTATAAATCTTCGACAGCAAGAAAGGCTTATTTGAAACAACAGAATAGTTAAATAAACAAGATTATAAATTATATATGCAAAGTATCGCGTTAGTCAATTGTTATTTCGGGCCGTTTCCTTGGTATTTTCCTTTTTTTATTAAATCCTGTGCTGCTAATCCAACTATTGATTTTTTTATTTTTTCTGATACTAATTTTGATAAAGTTATACCTGAGAATGTTAAAATTATCCCTTTTACATTAGAACAATTTAATAAAATAGCCACCCTGAAATTGGGTTTTGAAGTAAATGTAAAAACTCCGTATAAACTATGTGAATTTAAGCCTGCTTTTGGGGCTTTGTTTTCAGAATACCTGGAAACCTACGATTTCTGGGGAATTACCGATCTTGATGTAGTTTATGGAAGAATCCGGGAATTTATGAATGAGGAAACCCTTGCTTATTATGATGTTATCTGTGTTAGAAATGATTATATAACAGCATGTTGTATGCTTTTTAAAAATACGGAATATATAAATACTTTATTCGAAAAAAGTAAAGATTATAAGAAGGTTTTTACTACTGCAAGATATTTTGGGTTTGATGAAACTAATTTTGAACAGGTTACTATTATTGAAAAGCAAGATATTTTTAAATTGGAATGCGAAATTGAAACAATGCAACATGTTGTTTTAAAAGAAGAAGAAACTGGAAATTTGAGAATCCATTTTGATTTACTCGGTTGTGATGGGAATCCTGGGAAAATGAAATGGGACAATGGTGTATTTTCTTATAATGATCAATTTGAAATTTTACTTTATCATTTTCAAAATTATAAAAATAACCTTTTTTCAAAAAACGATTTAATTTGGGATGAAATTCCAGACAGGTTCTATATTGATAAATATAGTTATAGGATGACTAATTCTATATGGAGTAATTTGCATTTTTTTTATACTGATTTTATAAAACCATTGTGGTGGAACTGGAAAAAAAAGGGAGATAAGATTTTGTCTTTATATTTTTTCAAAAATAAATTCACAATGTTAGAAGAAGGAGAGTACCACTATATTTTGAGTAAGAATAATATAATTATAAGTAAGGGAAAAAATGGCGCTAATTATCTTAAGTCTAAAAATTCAAAAGAGTATGAATTATATCATTCTATATTTTTTAAAAACTTTTTTTTTGTAAAAGGGATAAATTCCATTTTTGAATATAAATCAAACGAAAAAAAAAATATAAAATCATTCAGAGTTATCAATTATAATGGTTTGGGAATTTCCTATAATAAATTAGAATTAGATGAATATTGAACATTCTATTGCTTTGCTTACATGTTGGTACGGTAAGTATCCGTGGTATTTTCCTTATTTTATAAAATCATGTAGCTATAATCCAACTATAGATTTTATAATTATTACTGATAACACGGAGCCAATCCCCTATAAACCTTCCAATGTTATTATAATTTACAAGACTTTGCAAGAATTAAAAGCTGAAGCCTCTGCAAAATTAGGATTTGATCTCAATTTTACTGAACCATACAAATTATGTGACCTGAAACCGGCATTTGGATTTTTTTTTGAAAAAATACTTGAAAAATATCATTTTTGGGGACATGGTGATATTGATATGGTTTATGGCAATATCAGGGAGTTCATAAGTTCAGATGTTTTAAATGAGTATGATATCATCAATGCAAGTAAAAATTTTATTACAGGTACCTTTTGCCTTTATCGTAATAATGATTTCATTAAAACACTGTTTATGGAAAGTCGGGATTATAAAAAAGTTTTTACCGAATCAAATTACTTAGGTTTTGATGAATGCTCTTTTTTGTTTTATGAATTGCATAAACCAGGTGTAACAATCTTTGACTTTCCTGAACATTTACAAAGTATGACTTATATAGTTCGTGCCGCGGAAGCAGAAGGCAGACTGAAACCTCTTTTTGAATTTTATTTATTTCAAATGATGACAAATAGAATTAGATGGGATAATGGGGCAATTATTTATGCCAATAAAATGGAATGTCTTTTTTATGATTTGATTAAATATAAAAAATTTTGCAAACAAAAAACAACAAGTTATCCCATACCAGATGTTTTTTATTTTAATAAAAGAGGGGTAAATAAAAACAGTTTTTTAAAATTATTTTTCCTGAGAATTGCTGCAAAATTGAACTCTTAATACTAGTACTAACTTTTTAGTAAAACAAATAAAATTGACTAAATTCCCTAATTATATACAGACAGAAAGTAAAGATTGCGGGCCAACCTGTCTTAAAATTATTGCAAAATTTTACGGAAAAATTCTTAAAATTCAGGATTTGCGTGATTACACGGAAACCAATAGATATGGTAGTAATTTATTAATGTTAGGCGATGCAGCTGAAAAAATAGGATTTAGAAGTATTAGTGCAAAAGTCGATTTAAACAAATTGCAGGAGATACCATTACCTTGTATTTTGCACTGGAATAAAAAACATTATGTTGTTCTTTATAATATTAGTTCGAAATTAAGCATTCAAAATAAAAAAAGTCGAATATATTCTATTTCAGATCCTGCTATAGGTCTTATTGAGTATTCGCAAGAAGAATTCCTGAAATTTTGGATTGGTAATAATGCCAATGAAATGACAGAGGAAGGAATTGTTTTATTATTGGAACCAACGGTTAAATTTCACCAATCAGAGTTTGATAAGGAGGAAGGAAAAACTTTAGGTTTTGGCTTACTTTTTAATTATCTTTTTGCTTATAAATCTTTTATTATTCAATTGATTATTGGATTGGCAGCCGGGAGTATCCTACAACTTATATTTCCCTTTCTTACTCAAAGTATTGTAGATGTTGGTGTTAATACAGGCAATGTTCAATTTATTTACATGATTCTTTTTGCACAATTGTTTTTGTTTTTTGCAAGAACAGCTTTAGATCTTATCAGAAGTTGGATTATGTTGCATCTTTCGGCAAGAATTAAAATTTCTTTAATTTCTGATTTTTTTATTAAATTAATGAATTTACCTATTTCCTTTTTTGATGTTCGTTTGACAGGAGATATTATGCAACGTATTAATGATCATCATCGTATTGAGCGAATAATGACTACATCCTCCCTAAATGTTTTGTTTTCGATTATTAATATGATAATTATGGGGGGGGTACTGGCTTATTATAATTTACAAATATTTGTTGTCTTCTTTGTTGGTAGCTTTCTTTATTTCTTATGGGTAATATTGTTTCTTAAAAAAAGAGAAAAACTGGATTACAAACGTTTTTCTGCAGTATCACAAGAGCAAAGTAAAGTGATAGAACTAATTAATGGAATGCAGGAAATAAAATTACATAATGCTGAAAGACAAAAAAGATGGGGGTGGGAGCATCTTCAAGCCCGATTATTTAACGTTTCAATGAAAGGATTAGTATTAGAACAAACACAAAGCATTGGATCTAATTTTATTAATGAACTGAAAAACATAATTATTATTTTTTTATCAGCAAAATTAGTCATTGATGGGAAGATTACATTAGGTATGATGCTTGCGATAAGTAGCATCGTTGGAGGACTGAATGGTCCGGTATCTCAGCTTATAGCATTCATTCGTGAATTACAGGATGCTAAAATATCTTTAGCAAGGCTTTCAGAAATTCATGAAAAAGAAGATGAAATTCAGCAAAATGAAACTCAGGTACATGAAATTCCTGTTGATAATGATATAGTAATACAAAATTTATCATATCGTTATATTGGATCAGATGTGAATGTTTTGGAGGATTTAAATCTTGTAATTCCTGCGCGTAAAATTACTGCGATTGTAGGTACGAGTGGAAGTGGAAAAACTACTTTAATGAAGTTGTTGCTAAGGTTTTACAAACCAAATAGCGGATCAATTTTAATAGGAGATACTGATTTGGAGATCATAAATCAAAAATCATGGAGAAATCATTTGGGTTCGGTAATGCAGGAAGGATTTATTTTTAACGATACAATTGCAAATAATATTGCTATTGGAGTAGAAAATGTTGATAAAAAACGATTAATTTATGCTGCTGATGTAGCTAATATAATTGATTATATTTCAGGATTACCTTTGGGGTATAATACGAAAATTGGTACCGAAGGAGTTGGCATGAGTACAGGTCAAAAACAACGTTTGTTAATTGCAAGGGCAGTTTATAAAAATCCTGAGATGTTGTTTTTTGATGAAGCAACATCAGCATTAGATGCTAACAATGAAAAAGAAATAATGCGAAAACTGGATATTTTCTTCAAAAATAAAACCGTAGTAGTAATTGCTCATCGACTCAGCACGGTTATAAATGCTGATCAGATTGTGGTAATTGAAAAAGGCAAAATAATTGAAATAGGAAATCACGAGGATCTAGTGAAATTAAAGGGAAGTTATTACGAATTGGTTAAAAATCAGTTGGAATTAGGTAAATAAAACATGCAAGAAATTAACAATTTAAATCTTCGTAGCGAGGAAGTTCAGGATATACTTACGCGAGTTCCCCATTGGATTATTCGTTGTGGAACCATGGTGGTTGCTGTAGTGATATTATTATTGTTTTTTTCTAGCTGGTTTATAAAATATCCTGATGTTATTAATACTCAAATAACTATTACTACAAATATTCCACCTGAAAAATTAGTAGCAAAGACCTCTGGGAGAATTGAGGCTATTTTAGTTAAAAACAAAACAAAAATTATTGCTGGAACACCTTTAGCGATAATTGAAAATACGGCAAATTATAAGGATGTATTTCAACTTTCTAAAGTGATTTCACAATTGCAATCAGAAAAATCTTTAAAAAAATTCCCGTTTTCGATTTTTAAAAATGCTCAATTTGGTGATATTGAAACTTTTTTTGCAGTATTTCAAAAAGAAAGTATTTCTAATAATCTAAATGCTGAATTGCACCCTTTTGCAATCGAAACGCAATCTCAGAGTTACGAAGCTATACAACTTAGAGAGAGACTAGAATTGTTGGAGTCACAAAAAGACATCAGCCAAAATGAACTTTCATTGCAAAAAAATGACTTAAAACGATATGAAAGCTTATTTAAAAAAGGAATAATAGCAGATCAGGAATTTGAACAACATAAATTAACCTGTCTTCAAGTTGAAAAAAATTATAAAAACACGTTAAGTACTATTTCGTCATTAAAATCTTCATTAAATGAACTTTCTAAAAACACGAAAACCAATCAAATAAATGAAAATAAAGAAATTGTTAATTTAGAACGTAACGTGATTCATGCATTTTACCAATTAAAAAAGGCTATCAAGGATTGGGAATTGAATTATGTCTTTCGTTCTTCGATAGACGGTAAGGTTAGTTTTCTTCAAGTTTGGGCAGCAAACCAAACAGTAAATTCTGGAGATGATGTGTTTGCTATTATTCCTGATCAGGAAAATGGATACATAGGAAAAATAAAAGCGCCTGCGCTCAATTCAGGAAAAATAAGAACGGGACAACAGGTAAATATTAGACTTGTTAACTATCCCGATAAAGAGTTTGGAATATTAAAAGGTTCAGTTCGTACTATTTCATTAGTTCCTGATAAAGACGGCAATTTGTTGATCGATATTTTGTTGCCAAAAGCGTTAGAAACTTCATATAACAAGCAGATTATTTTTCAACAAGAAATGACGGGAACAGCAGAAATTGTTACTGAAGATTTACGATTAATTGAGCGCCTTCTATATCAATTTAGGAGCATATTTAAGAATGCTTAATTGAAAAAAATTATATTAATTATTGCTGTGATTTATTAGCTTTTAAATTAATCTTCCGTATAATAGTCAACAGGTTTGTACTTTTCTATATTTCCATAAACCATTTCATGTATGTCATTATCAATTAAAAATTTTGCAAAACCGTTAAAATGCAAATGACAAGGGAATGTTTTAGTTAAGTTATTTTTTAATCTCGTTCCGCTAATAGTAAAATTGGCATTGAACCACTCTTTTTTATGATCATAATATAAAGAATAGTCGATATCATTACCGTTATTTTGTAAACCTGGAAAATACTCTTCAGCTACTTCGGTAAAAAAGACACAAAAAATTTCACAATTTAGATCTAATGCAATTTTGTCGGTATTTTTAAAATATCTTTTAGCCCATAAATACTGATTGCTTCTTGGAAATTTTTCTAAATCAAAATCATTGTCTTCAAGAAGTTCTTTTATGTCCTTTGCTATACCAACAAAACCGCCACTATTTAGATATTTATATGGTGTTTTACTATCTGTTTGCGGATATTCAGATGCCATATTTGCATCAGGCCAACATCCCAATTCTGCAGAAAAAACAATTTTTTTATTAAAAGAATAATATTTAGAAAGTATTTCATCTTCGGATGCAGAAAATACAGCATCAGTGCCATCTGTAAAAAAAATAATTTCATTTAGATCAGTGTTTTTGTCAGATAGATAATCAAGTAAAAGATAATCTTTAATTCTTCTTGTACTAAAATCATTGTTTGCAACTAGTGTTATTAATTTTAATCCATTTACAAAGCATGAAAGCTTTAATAAATTAAAATTTATATCGTGAATGTCATTTATTACTGTGATAACTTTCATTTTTTATTAATATATAATTTTCATTAATAATCGGATTATAATGTATATTTCAGATCTAAATATACTGTTAAATTTCGTATAATTATGTTGGAATAATGAAAAAAAATTTGTGATACTTTTGGCAACACTTTAAAATATCAGGATAAAGATGAGTCTTACATAGGATATAACTCAACATCAGTTGCAGATAGAAAGCCAATGGATTGTACAGCACGGATAAAAATGCAAAAATTCGTCCTGCTGCTTTTGGGGTGACATTAGCATGGAATTTTAAATAAATTCATTTTTTTAAATTATAAAAGGTCTTGACTTACAATCAAGACCTTTCTAGGGATCATAAGATATAATGTTTCCAAAAGTTCATTGAAATTCGTTTCAATAAACTTTTTTTATTTAGAAAAAACTCAAAAATATGATATCCAGCATTTAAAAGTCTCCAACTGTTAAATGGCAAATACAACAAAGTTTTAGAACTTTCTTATATACAGTTTCGAACCTAAACTTGTTATAGCTTTCTTTTATTTGCGTTCTATTTTTTTT
>Ga0247807_10000125_pt1 | contig 57250 bp, 59 predicted proteins | sample UWRJL074202C1_FD_179931 | JGI IMG/M metagenome (GOLD analysis project Ga0247807, IMG submission 179931) | Plant litter microbial communities from Arlington Agricultural Research Station in Wisconsin, United States - UWRJ-L074-202C-1 | ecosystem: Environmental > Terrestrial > Plant litter >...
GACCCCGCAACCGAGCCATCCGGTCGCTGCCAGATCTTGAGATACCGGCCATCGTGCAGGGCACGCTCACGATCAGCAACACCAGCGGCATCGACCTCATCCCGCAGCTGCCGCGCCCGCTTGAACAGCAGGTCGGCATCGACGCGTTCTGAGTACTCCACGAGTTTCTCGGCGGCTGTGAGGAGGTCGCGCACGGAAACACCGTCAACGAGGCCGCCAAGTCCATTACGGATCGCGGTCGCGGCGGCAGCCGACAAGGTTCCCGACTTCACCGCACGTGCCACGGGAACCAGCCACGGGGTCGGATTGAGCTCAACGAGTTCTGTAACGGCGTGCCCGTCTTCGTCGAGAACGGGAATGGGGCACCCCGCATCATCCACCTCGCCGGTCACCAGGGGCATCTCGACAGGTTGGAGCGAAGCATCCCGCACCAACCGCCCCGCCTTCACGAGCGCGACCGCCTCGGCCTTCGTCGACTTGGTGACCGACTGGATGAGCTGCTCCGGCGAACGAAAACCGGTGCGCGCAGCGAGACCGGAGTGACCGAGTTCACGGCTAGACCGCGCTTCAACTTCGCCCGCGAACGCGGAAGCCAGTGACTGGGTGAGAGTCAGGTGGTCTCGCAGAAGCGCCACCGAATCGAGCAACGTTGCATCATCCAGAGAATCCAGATCGACGGAGCTGAGCCCGTCAGAACCGGATTCAGCACCAGCGCTGCACCGAGCACCGAGATCGCGCCATAACGACACGATCTCGTCCGCGGTTTCGCGGAAGTTCTCTACCGGATTTGCCATGTTCAATTGTCCCACGACAAGAACACATGTACTAGTGAATGTCAATAACCTCTCTCCACAGATTTTTTGCGGACAAGACGAAACAGGGCCAGAACATCAGTCGATAGAAACTATGTACTACCGGTCGCCCGCGGCTCTCAGGCTCTGGCACCTCTCCCAGCTCCCGAGCCGTGGCCGACCTGCTCGCAATCTGCGGGCCGTCAGGGCTTTCTGTCCGCGTTGCCGCGTTCCCCTGCGGAAGATTGCCCGAACCACGTCCATAGGGCACGAGCCGTGACGAGGATGAGCACCGCGAACAGGCTTTGACTGATGACCCCGAAGACCGAGAGTCCGCCGACCGTAGCGAACACGGTCCAGTTCACCGCGATGTCGGCGATCATCACAGCGCTGCCAAGCACGACGCCGGAGCGCCGCCGAAAAATGATCAGCGCAGCGGTCACCGGATCCAGGATCGTTAGCGTCACCCAGAACAGCCGCACGCCGAAAGGGAAGCCGCTGTATATGTCCAATCCACCGACGATCAGATCCGCCGTGTGAGTAGTTGTTCCCACGAGGAAGCCGATCACCCACAGGACTTGCACCACTCTGAGCGCTCGTGCTGACGCGGTGAGAGCGATCATCCGCTCATGGTACCGAGCCAGCAAGATCTCGGCTCCAGAGCGGATGCGTGATCCCTAGTCCTCCGCGAGCACAATAACCCGGTCGTCCGCCGTAAACACATGGCTGTCGCCCTTAGCCGGGTTGACGTGAACCCCGTACTGCTTGTTGCTATCCCGAGCATCGGCGATCACCCGGTACCCGATGGCCGTCTCACCGCGCAGTCTCGCTGCCTCGATGATCGTGAAGAAGTTCACGGCCGTTCCGAGAACGACATAGCTGGATGCCGGCTTGAGGTAGATCTCGCTACCAGCAGCGCTGAATAGTTCCTCGAACACCTGCGTGAGCTGTTTGTTCTCCGAAACCTGAGTGAGCACGAGGCTGATGAGCTTGTCGCTGACGATGAAGTCGTCGGCGTTAGTGACCTCGGCGAGTTCGCGGTTGCGATCGTCGAGCATTTCGCTGACGATGTTGAGCTCTCCCCCGACGGCGTCCTCAATGTCGCGCAGCTGCAGAAGCGTGATGAGTGTCTTGCCATCGGCGCGCTCGATGTCGAGGTGCTCCTTGTAGGCAAGAACGATGATGTGATCGAAGCTGGTCACGTCGACCGAATCAAGCAGCGCACGACTCGTCGCATCGCCGCGCTGGAATGACAGGGTGAGATGGGAGTACTCGGGGAACGACGGCTCGGGAACGTCAGCAACGACAGTGACGATGGACCCGGACGCCACGTACTCATCGAGTTCGCGCAGCATCCCGAATAGTCCGGAGTTGAACCCCAGCACGAGGGTGCGCTCGGGACGCCCGTGGTCCGTTTCCGTGGTGCTGATTGCGGAGGCATCCACTGCGCCAGCCGCTCCGAGCGTGATGGCACTGTCGTCCTCGGCGATGACGATGAGTTCGTCGCCTGCTTCATACGTCACCCCGGCGGCCGGGTTGAGTGTGACGACGCCGTTCTTGACGATGCCCATAACCGTGGAGTCAGAGAAGAGCGACTGAGTCTCGACAAAACTTTTGCCGTATAGCGCTGGCTGCTGGGTGAAGTAGATCTCGTCGCCGTCGAAGTTGAGCAATCCCGAGTACACAACACTCAGACCGCTCTGTCGGCAGCTCTGTACGGTGATACGTCCGATGAGGTCGGTTCCGTGTACCCAGTGGGCCTCGTCGCGCCCCACGAGGCGGGCCGCTTCGAGGCTCTCCTCGCGCTCGATCTCGCCCACGATGTGGTACTGACCGGTCTTGCGCTGCGGGCTGTTCGTGAGGGCGAGAGCTGTCTTGATCACGTCGGAGTCGGGGTCGGGACTTCCCTCGGGCGCAAGGATGATGATGCTGCGCGCGTTCTGCGGATTACTGATGCCGAGTTCAACGAGGTTCATCGGGTCACCCGTGCGGCAGATGATGCGGGTCTTGCCCGTCTTACCCACCTGGGTGCGAATCTCGTCTTCCATCTCGACCTTGTCGCGGTCGGCGAGGATGACGATTACCGAGCGTCCCCGGGATTGGTTGGCCTCGACGAGTTCAGTGACGATCGGGAACACCTTGGAGCTCCACCCGAGGATGAGCGTGTGGTCTTTCTCGAGCACTTTCGAAGGCCCTTTGCGCAACTCTTCGACCTTCGAGTCGAACGCGCCCGAGATGATTCCGATGAGGCTCGCCACGATGATAAGTCCGCCGATAGTGACGATGAGCATGAGCGCACGGAAGCCCCATCCGCTATCCCCGCCCATGGTTCCCGGGTCGAGAGTGCGCATGAGGCTCCCCCACAGGATGTCGAGTGGCTCGCCGCTAGACGCATTGTCCGGAAACTGGCGGAACAAGAACACGAGGCCGCCGACAATGGCAACGAGCACCGCGGTGGCGATTCCGAGAAGTGCCATGAGCGCAATGGCGCCCCGCGACATCCAGTTGTCGAACCAATAGCGAAAACGCTCGACAAAGGTGGGTTTGTTCATGGGGGAATCTTTCAGAAAGGTGGCTCGCGGGTAGCACCGGGGGCGTCGGAACAGGAGTGTGCGGATCTCGTGTACCGAACGTTGCTGAAGATTCGGGTACAGTATTCAACGCGCGGTCTTCGTAAGAGGATCGTCGCGGGGATGTGGCTCAATAGTATGGCTACTCGGGAAACTGTCCCCGCCCCCTAATATCCTTAGCGGGATGGGGCTATAACTGAATACGAAATTCCGGCGGAAACCCGCCAATTTCGGGGCTGTAGCTTAGTGGTAAAGCCTCTGTCTTCCAAACAGATGATGCGAGTTCGATTCTCGTCAGCCCCTCCACAAGAAGTAGGCACTTGCCCGTCGGGCAGGTGCCTTCTTTCATCTTCGACGAGAGCACGCCGGCACTCGTCAGGCCCGGTATAGTCGGCCTTCTATGAGGCCCAGGGTTCGACGACGCGAACACACCGTCGTCCTTTTTATCGCGTTCCTATTCATCCTCAGCCTGATCGCGGTAAACGCCATCTGGCCGCAGGGCTTCACGGTCTTCATCGCTATCGGTGGAACGCTCGGCGCTCTCATGGTTCTCTACGAGGTGCGGTTGACCAAGCAGATCGCGCAGGCCGAGTTCATTCGTGACCTGCAAACCAGCTTCGCCAGTGACCCCAACATCGGCGAGCTGTGGCGCAGGCTTCTTCTTGACGAGAAGATCGGGCCGGACGATCGCCATCTGATGAGCAGCTACCTCACGTTCTTCGAGACGGTATTTCTGCTTCAGGATCGAGGTGCGCTCGACCTGACCATGACGGACGACCTGTTCCGCAACCGCTTCTTCACCGCCATCGGGCACCCCGTTGTTCTGCGAGAGGCGCTCCTCAAGAAGGTCGGCGCGTTCACCAACATCCACGAGCTAATTTCCGTGTGGCACCAGCACCTCATGACCCACCGAAAGCCCATTCACGATGGCTACTATTCCTACATCGAGGCGGTCCTTGAGGCCAAGGGATTCGAGATCGTCGAACTCAATCAACGGCATCTGGATGGCCTTCTCGCGCTTCAGGCCACCGTCTTGGACTCCCTCGAACATCGAGAATGGCTGCGCGAGAACCCGGCCGAGGCGTTGCTCGAGTGTCTGCACTCCGACGGAAGCCACGTCGCGCTGGGCGCTCTGCGAGACGGAAAACTCGTTGCCGCAGCGATCCTGTACGACGGAGGCACCGGCAAAGAGAGCATCAAGCGCTATCTCACCGACGACGAAGCGCTCATGAGGGAGTCGATCAACCTCAAGCTCGTGCTCGCCGATCCCGCCCACCGACGTCATCGTCTTGGCGCGACCCTCGTGAAGTTGCTCGAGCAGCGCGCATACAAGCTCGGTCGTCGAGAGATTCTGTGCACAATCCATCCGCGCAACGCCCCCAGCAGCGGCCTCTTCAAGGGGCTGGGATACGCCCGCGAACGCGTCGTGTCAACGACCTATGGCAAGCGCGCTGTCTACGCCCGCAGCCTCCGCTCGATCGACGCGCACTGGATTCGCTGAGAGCAGCCTGACTAGGCGTCGATGCGCTTCATCAGGTGAACCGGAATCGCACAACCGAGAGTTGTGACGAGGATTCCGCCGATGAAGATCAGCGTCTCGAGTCCCTCAACGTTGAAGGCTTCTCCCATCATGTAGATGCCACCAACGAACAGGGCCAGGGAAACGATGAAACCGATGATCTTCACGCGTCCATACTAACTGTGAGCAACTCCGGTTTATCCACCGACTCGTCGATCGGCCATAAGGCTCGTGCCGCTCCTATTACTCTGAGTACGACTCAGCAGGGGGAAGCGCGATGGCAGAATCGACCGGCAATTACCGCGACCACGCCGGCTATGTGGTGTTCCCGCGCTCGTCTGCGGAACTCACTGACACCACGCGATGCCCCGCCTGCTACGTCCCTCTCACGACGGTGGTGTGCGGCAACTGCGGCCTCGATGTCGCGAACTCGGTAGCCATTGAGCTCGCCCGGGCCTCGACCGACGCGGCCGAAGTACTCGACCAGAGACTGAACCTCATCGGCCGCATCCGGTTCGAGTCGGCTCAACGCGTTGCCGCCCCCGCCGCGGCCGCGGCCGCTGATGTGCCCTCCTTCGCAGCTTCCCCTCAAGCCCCCGCACTGGCAACGTCCGCCGCTGTGCCAGCGCCCCAGGCAGAACCGCAGCCCGCGCCAGTCGCCCCGGCGCGGGCCCGGCGCCAGATCAGCGTGCAGGTCGTCCTGTTGCTCGTCGGTGTCGCACTCCTCTCCATTGGCGCGATCTTCTTCCTCGTGTACGCCTTCATCAACTTCGGTCTCGTCTGGCGCTCGCTCATCATCGCGACGGTGACGATCGCAGCGTACGTTGGCGCAAGCATCCTGAACCGGCGGCGCCTCACCGCGACCGCGGAATCCGTCGCGGTGCTCGCCGTGATCCTCACCTACCTGGATGCCTTCGCCCTCCGCGCGAACGATCTGCTCGTCGTCGGCGATTCGCAGGGTTTCGCACACTGGGGCGGCACCCTCATCATTTCGGCGGTGGGGTTCATCGTCTGGAACCGCGTTACGGGCCTGCGCGTTGCCAGCATTGTTGGTTTTGCGACCGTCGCGCCTGGAATTTCTCTGCTCACGCTGGGACTGAGCGAGGCATTACCCGATGCCCTGCCGCCCTATCTGGCCCTCGTCGCTCTGTCGATTGGATGCCTCACCTACCCGCTCGCGGGACGAATCTCCCTTCCGATCGGTAACGCACTGCCAGAGCGATACACGATGGTGATCACCGCGCTCCTGGCCGTTGCGCTGGCCGGGGTCGTTGCGCTCTTCCTGGATCGCGAGACCTCCTTCGCTTCGACCGCGGGACTCATTGTGGTCGCGGCCGTCGGCGCCGCTCACGCCGATCTCTCAGTCCGCACAGGATTGCCTCGCGGCGTGAGTTCCGCCTTTGCTGCGCTGGCGGCCATTGGGGCGAGCGTGAGCTTCGCCGTCGCGGGGCCGGTGACGAAGAATCCGGTTTACTTCGCGTTTGTTCCTCTGCTTGCGGCAGTCGCGATTGCGCTCGCGCTCGAAGCAACTCACCGACGCTTCCGCGCTGCACCCGCCCGGGTTCCCCTTCTCGTCGCAAGCGTTGCGGGTGGCTCGATCGCGGCGGTCATCGCAATCGCTCCTCTCTTTGAGGCCATCGGTGGTGTGCTCGATGGCATCCGAGCGAACGCGGGGATCTGGGCAGTCTCGAGCACCTCGGCCAGAGAACTTCGCGTCGAGACCTACCTCGCTGTTGCTGTTCTCGCCGCGGTCGTTATTACTGCGGCGCTCGCGTGGGCAGCGCAAGGAATTCTCCGCAGGAGGACCACGACCGTCATCTGGGCGGCGAGCGCCGTGCTCCTCCTGACCCCGCCCCTTGCCGGAGTGTTGTGGGCCTCGGTGGGGTCGTGGCTGCTGCTCGGTATCGCCGGTGCCGCCTCGCTTCTGTTCGTGCGCACAACCCAAGTCGTGCGCATCGCGATCGCGGTGAGCGCGGCAGTCGCTACCGCGCTCGGTTACTCGGCCGCGTGGGCGAGCTACGACATCTGGTTGCTGGGATCAGTAGGCGCTCTCGTCGCCCTTCTCTTAGGTTGGCGAGCCGTCACGTCGAGTGCGGGCAGGTCGGCCGTACTCGCGGTCACAGCCGTCGTCGCTCTCGTTGCCGCAGGTGCCGGCGGTTGGCGCCTGCAGGAGCTTGTCGGGGACTCGGCGAGCGCTGCCGTGTTGTCGACCCTCTTCGTGAATGCCCTCGCGGTGCTTCTGTTGATTGCGACCGTCTTCGCCTCTCGCTTCGTGTCTGCGCTTGAGACTCGTGTCGTCTACTGGATTTCTCTCGCCACCGCAGTTGTCGCGTCCGGGTCGTTGTGGCTCGTATCGGCGATCGGTGCTGACACGATTCGCGACCTGGTCGTTCCCGGATACGTATCGCTAGCGGTGCTGGGCGCCGTATTTATCGCGGCTCTTCTGCTCTGGATGGCGGGCGCGGCCACCGAGCAGTTTCGTGCAGAGCGCCTGGCCGCCTCCATCGTGCTCGTTCCCGCCCTGGCGTGGTTCGCCGTCGCTCTCACACTCACCTTGTCGCCGACCCCGCTTGCGAGCGCACTCGCGCTGGTCGCTACGATCGCGGTCGTGTTGGTGACGGCATGTGCTCTGGGTGTGGTGCGTTTCAGCCCGGGCCTCAACCTGCGCGGAGCTGTGGATGTCGGCGTCGCTCTCGTAACAGTAGCGGCACTCCTCGTCGCTGTGATGGAGAGGTCAGATCTCACTTGGCTCGTGCTCCTGGCTTCCGCGATCGTGGCGCTACTGGCCTCGGTTTCGGCGGATGGGCTCTTCGCGAGCGACTCGTGGCGTAAGCATCTCGGCTGGGTTTCGCTGCTGCTCGCCGTTTCTGCACTCGCGTGGTTGCTCTCGACGGCGCAAGTTCGGGATGTTGCCGCCTATGTTTTGCCCCCGGCCGGTGCTCTGCTGCTCGTGTCGGCCGCGGCGTGGAACTCGGCACGCAGACGTGATCTGCCGAGCCCGGGTTCGCCGAGGATCGCCATCGCGGGCCTCCTGCTCGCGCTCACTCCCCTGGGCATCGCGCACAGCACCGAGTTGACCGGGTGGCTGATCGCCGTCGTGGCGGTCTCCGCAGCGTTGATCCTCGCGGGAACCCTGGTTCGCGGCAGCGCGGGAGCCCAACCGTATCTCGATGCCGCGGCAGTCGCGGGAGCGCTCGGATTCATCGTCTCCGTCTACGGACGCGGCTATGTTCTGGCCACGCGAGAGCACGACACGACGGAGCTCACGGTCTGGCTCGCTGCGGCCTTCCTCGTACTCATCGTGGCGGCCTTCGGAGTTGCGCGTGACGCGCGCGCGTGGCCGACGAGGCTGGTGCTGAGCCAGGTGCTCCTCGGCATTCCGATGTTTCTAACTCTCGTGCTCGGACTCATCTCGGTGAGCGACGGACCCGTGGGGGTAGGCGCATCACCCATCGTCGGTGGTGTGAGCCTCGTGGTGCTCTTTGCCTGCATCCATATTGCAGGCGTAATCCTCGACCGCGCACCCTTCACACGCATCATGAGCTGGATCGCGATCGGCTGTGCCGTGGTCGCGTGGCTCGTCGCGGCATCCATGAGTGCGCTGCAGCCACTCGAATGGGCGACGGTGCCGATTGCGGTCGCTCTGCTCATCACGGGAGCGGTGACGTTGGCACGCTCCCCTAGCGCCCGCAGTTGGCCGTGGCTTTCACCTGGGGTACTGGTTCTCATCCTCCCCTCCCTGCTCGCGAGCTTCGTCGATGAACCGATCTGGCGCCTTGTCGGTGTGGGCGTGGCCTGCGTCGCGGCAATCGTCGTCGGCGCGCTTCTGCGCCTTCAGGCGCCGCTCGTGCTGGGCGCAGGGCTCGTGTTGATCCACGGCCTGCGTACGTTCGCTCCCCAGCTGGTCGCCGTGTATCAGCTCACCGAATGGTGGGTGTGGGCGGTAGTCGGTGGTGCCATCATTTTCTTCATCGGCTTCACCTTCGAAAGGCGCAAGCGGGATTTCCAGAACACCGCGACCAGGATTGCCGCCCTGCGCTGAGGCTGTCGGCGATGTCTAGCGCTGCAGCCAGGTGATCACGGCAAGAACCCGCCGATGGTCGTCACCGGAGTCATCGAGGCCGAGCTTCTGAAAGATCGACGTGACGTTCTTCTCGACGGCTCCCGTACCGATGACGAGCTCCCGAGCGATTGCGGCGTTGGTGCGCCCTTCGGCGATGAGGGCCATGACCTCGCGCTCCCGCGGCGTGAGCGAGGCGAGTGGGTCGTGCCGGCGGCCGAGCAACTGTGCGACGACTTCCGGATCGAGAACCGTGCCACCCGCGGCGATGCGCTCGACGGCATCCTGCAGCTCGCCCAGTGACGCAACGCGGTCCTTCAACAGGTAGCCGACCCCTCCCGTGCCCGATGACAGCAGCTCCTGGGCGTAGGCCACCTCGACATACTGCGAGAGCAGCAGGATGCCGACAGTCGGCTTCATTTGCCGCGCCCGGATCGCGGCGCGCACGCCCTCATCGCGGAACGTCGGCGGCATGCGCACGTCGAGAACAACGAGATCAGGCGAGTGCTGCGCGAGCTCGGCGAGCAGCTGATCAGCGTCGGGGTAAGAGGCGATGACATCGAAGCCCGCCTCGTCGAGAACACGAACAAGCCCTTCGCGCAGTAACACCGAATCATCGGCGACGACAACACGAAGGGCTTGGCTCATGTACTCAGGTTAGAGCGGCTGCACCTGTGTGGTTGACGGCGAGATGGGAAAACGGGCGCTGACGACGGTGGGCCCGCCAGCTGGGCTGTCGATGCTGAGGGTGCCGCCGAGGCCGTGAAGGCGCTCCTCTAGTCCCGCGATGCCGTGACCCGGGATTGCAACCGCCCCACCCGTCCCGTTGTCCGTGACGGTGACATCGAGCCACGTGCGGTCGGCATCTTCCGGTGTCGTTCCGACCCGCACATCGATCTCCGTCGCTCCCGAGTGCTTGGTCGCGTTCACGAGCGCCTCGCTCGCCACGAAGTAGGCGTTGCGCTCAATCTCCTGATCGAGCTGCGTGCCCGGCTCCAGATCGCTGACCACGCGCGTCGAGACGCTCGACCGCGCCGCTTGCGACTCGAGAGCCGCAACGAGTCCACGATCCATCAGGATGGGCGGTGCGAATCCCCTCGACAGAGCGCGGAGTTCCTCGAGAGCGTCCTTCGACTGCGCCATGGCCTCGGCGAGGAGACCGCGAGCCTTCTCGGGATCGGCATCGAGCTGACGCTCTGCGGCCGCGAGATCCATTTGCAAACGAACGAGACGCTGCTGGGGGCCGTCGTGAATGTCGCGCTCAAGCCGGCGAAGAGAGTGCCCCTCGGCGGCCCGTGCGGCCACTCGGGATTCGCTCAACGTGGTTACCTCTCGTTCGAGCTCCGCTACACGCAACGAACCCAACAGCCCACGAGCAGTCGCCCAATGCACCCAGACAAGTCCTCTGGTGATGAAGGGGAACGAAACGAGGAACAGGATTCCCCAGAAGAGGTTGACGAGGCTTTCGAGCAGCAGCGGGTTTGCCGCCTCGGCGCCGAACCGACTCAGCACCCACTCGGAGATGTAGAAGGAATCGTCGTCGCGCGGGATGAAACCGACCCAGAACCAGTAGGTCAATCCGCCCAGGGCTCCCGCGAGCCAGGTAACAGCAATGGACCACGTCACCGTTGTCACGATGAAGTCCACAACCATGACGTACAGCAGGTACAGCCAGTAGTGACCGTTCGCGATCACAGACTTGAGCCAACCGAAGAAGCCCGATCCGGCCGGAGCATCGGGGAATGCGGGACGAGTGATCTGCGGTCGGCCCGTCCACTCGATGAGCGAGAGGTCGAGCATGCCGAAACCGCGGGCGACATACAGCGCACCGATGATGAGGAAGATGCCGACGACGATGGCGAGCATCCCCGCACCACCCGTGAACAGAGTGATCGTCACGCCGAAACCTGCCACGGAGATCGGGAAGGCGATGAGAAGGTATGCCAGTTCTCGAGGAAGACCCTGCCAGAGTCCCCAATAACCACCTCGGCGGGAGGTGGGGGTATGCGGTGTCTCGAGTGGGGTGGGTGTGGCGGTCATCGTGGTGTCCGCATCCATTGTGCCTGTCATACCTGCAACCCTCCACGAGCGCAGCAACGGCGACCATGCAGAGACCACACCAAAGCAAGGTGGGGATATCCCCCGCCCGAGCCGTGCATCCCAGTGATCACTTAGCGTTGCCTCAGCTTGCTTGCGGAATTTTGAGGGCGGCGTAGCGTTGGATTCACCGAAGAAGGAGTCACACAATGACCGAAGTACAGGCAGTTCCCCAGACCTCAGCAGATCCCGATGTCACGAGTGGCGTCGCCCAATTCCTCGGCCCGGTTGTCACCGACCTGACCGCCCTGTCCATCGACGGCAAGCAGGCGCACTGGCACGTTCGCGGCGCTAACTTCCAGGCAGTCCACGAGCTTCTCGACTCGGTGGTCGACCACGCTCGCGACTACGCGGACACCGCGGCAGAGCGCGTTGTCGCTCTCGGACTTCCCCTCGACGCTCGCACTCAGACCGTGGGTTCGAAGGCCACTACGCCCGTCATGACCGCGGGCTTCCAGCAGGCCGACAACGTCATCGCCGAGGTCATCGCATCCATCGACGCGACCCTCGTCACTGTGCGCACCGCCGTCACCGAGCTCGGCGAGCTCGACCCGGTGAGCCAGGACGTCGCGATTGAGATCGCGCGCGGCCTCGAGAAGGACCGCTGGTTCCTGTTCGCGCACCTCGCCGCCAAGTAACAACTGAGCTCAGCAACACGAAGGCCCGTCGCCCCGAAAGGGACGGCGGGCCTTCGCCTTGTCTACAGGTCGTTGTGGGTGAACCGGCCAGCGAGCAGGGTCGCGGCAACGGGCATCCCCCGCAGTTGTTCCGCGCTCGCCGTCTGCGCCTCGTGCTCGGTAACGACGAGATCGGCAGGTTGTCCGATCGCGATTGACGACCGCACGCTTGCGGCGAGCGCTTCGCGTGAGGTCACGCGCTGTTCGGGATGCCACGGCTCACGGCCGTCAGTGGTGCGACCCACCGCGGCGGCCATCGCCACCCAGGGGTCGAGCGCGGCCACGGGCGCGTCCGATCCGAAGAGCAGGGTCGCGCCAGCGTCGAGCAAGCTCCGGAAGGCGTAAGCCCGCCCGGTTCGGCCGGGCCAGATGCGGTCGGCGACATCGCGGTCATCGATCAGGTGCTGGGGTTGAACGCTCACTTCCACACCCAACTGAGCGAACCGGGGCAGGTCGCTGTCGCTCAGCAGCTGCGCGTGTTCGACCCGCCCTCCCCCACCGACGGTCTCGAACGCGTCGAGCACCAGGGTGTTTGCGTGGTCGCCGATGGCATGGATGGCGGAACGGATGCCCGCGGTCGCGGCGGCGCTCATGAGCGGAACGAGCTGCTCAGGTGGGATGGTCAAGAGGCCGAGCGTGCCGTCGTCGTAGTGGTCGTGAACGTACGCGGTTCTTGTATTGAGCGATCCATCGGTGATCGCCTTGAATGACCCGACGGTAACGAGCTCGCTCACCGATCGACCTGTAGACAGCCCTTCGGAGATTGCCCTCTCGAGGTGTTGAGGGTAGATCCCGAATTCGACTCGCTGTGTATCGAAACCGGCAGCGGCACGCCTCGCCCAGTGTTCGAGATTCCAGGCCATCTCGAGGTCAACGATTCCGACGACTCCTCGCCGGGCCGCGGCCTCACCCGCCGACAACACCCAGCCATCGGAGATCTCGTCGGGCACCGTGCTGAGTTGCTTCGACACGACGAACGCATCGTCTTCGCGAAGCAGGCCCGTTTCATGGCCGGCGTATCCGAACTTCGCCAGCGCGGCGGAGTTCAGCCACGCCGCGTGGAGGTCTCCGGAGAGAAGGACAACGGGCACGTCTGCAGACACTCGGTCGAGGACCTCGCGGGATGGCACGTCAGGCCACAACCCATCACGAAATCCCACTCCCACGAGCATGTCGCGGCCGATCGCTTCGCCGACGATCGCCGCCGTCTCGGCCGCGGAGTTCGCTGCCGAAACGTCGAGTCGCTGCGAGCTCAACGCCCACTGAGTGAAGTGCACGTGGTTATCCCACGGGCCCGGGACCACGAATCGCTCGGCGAGGTCAACGTCCCCCGTGCCGATGCTTCCGATCTCGGCGATAACGCCGTTGTCGATCCGGATGTCCGCGACCTGGTCTCCCAGGCGAGCATTACTGAGCAGCATCGCCGTGAATTCTGCGCATCTCCCTAGCGAGGCTCGGGCTTGAGTAGTGCTCTCCAGTCTGCAGCTCGCCGATGATGCGATCGGCGACTTCAGGTGCCTTGTTCTGACTGAGCTTGAGCCGGGCATCGAATCGAGTGACGCGCAGACGCAGACCGACCGTGCCCTTGGCGATGCGACGGGCGGCATCCTCATCCACATCGAGAGTTACGGGATGCGGCATATCGTCCTCGAAGTGGTGAACGAGCTCACCGAGCACGCGGAAGTTCTCCTCGTCCGAGAGGATCTCGGGAGTTCCGTACAGGTGGGCTGTGACGTGGTTCCAGGTGGGGATGAAGTCGCCCTTGTCGTACCAGCCGGGCGAGATGTAGCCATGGGGGCCCTGGATGATCACGAGCACCTCGCTCGTACCGAGTTCGTGGAGCTTTTCATCCGGCCGCCCGACGTGGCTGACGATAGTGATGTCGTCGCCTTCTTCGAGGATCACCGGGTAGTGCGAGGCGACAAGCCCGTTAGCGGTATTGGAGACGATCGTCGCCCACGGATTCTCGCGGATGAGCCGCTTGATCTCTTCTGGATCGGTGACGACGTAGCCGGGCGTGTGTCTCATAGAGACAAGACTGGCAGATTTACCGGCACGCGGGCTTGCTCCTCCTAGTCTGTCGCTGCCTTTTCCGCGATCTGCGCTTCCAGTATCGCCAAAGTTTTCTCGCTGGCGTTACGAATGCGATGAAGTGCGCCGACGATGCTGATGCTCGCAAAGAGGACGACGAGCACCAAGGCTAAGAGAAGGAAATTGGGATCCATGGTTCTGATCCTTTCACGGCAGGCGAGGCACCTCGGGGCTCGGTGCACCATCACTCTGCCCATAGGCCTGCAGCGCATGACCGGTCAGCCTGAACGTGGACCATCCGTCCATCGGGGCCGCTCCCAGATTCTTGTAGAAGTTGATTGACGGTTCGTTCCAGTCGAGCACGTTCCATTCCACACGGGCGTACCCGTTATCCACGGCCGTGCGTGCGAGGAACTGCAGCAGAGCCGTGCCGTGCCCTTCGCCCCGCGCCTCGGGCGCGACGTACAGGTCTTCCAGGTGGATACCGTGGACCCCTTCCCACGTCGAGTAGTTCAGAAACCACATCGCGAAACCTTGCACAACACCCGCCGCGTTCTCGGCCATGGTGGCGTACACGCGCGGAGAATCCCCGAACAGAACCCTCTCCAACATGTCCGGAGTGTTCCTGACCGCGTCGGGTTCCTTCTCGTACGTTGCCAGATCGTGGATCATGCGGAGGATGCCGGGGACGTCGCCTGGCGTTGCGGGCCGAATGGTGCTCATGGAACGAGCTTAGGGAGCGACGGCTACGCCTGGCAGCTTGGGCACCAGTAAAGCTTGCGACCGCCGAGCTCCTCCATGACGATCGGCGTGCCACACACCCGGCAGGGCTCGCCGGTGCGGTGGTAGACCCAATGGCGATCAGCGCGGTTGGCGAGTGCAGCATCCTTCGCCGCGCCTCGCAGCCCGTCCATGGTCATCATCTGACCGGTCTCCACGCCGATTTTGAGCAGCTTTGCCCAGTCCTTCCACAGCGCCCGCACGGTCTCCTCGCTGAGAGCCTTGCCCGGCGTGTGCGGATTCAGGCGCGCCCGGAACAGCATCTCGGCGCGATACACATTGCCGATTCCCGCGACAACGGACTGATCCATAAGAAGAAGGGCGATGGATGTTGGCTTCTTAAGCACCGTCTCGGTGAAGCGGTCCTCCCCCTTGCGTCCCTTATCGAGCAGCGGATCAGGCCCGAGCCGGTCGATCACGGCCTGCACCTGCTCGGCCTCGAGCACCTCGCACGCCGTGGGTCCGCGCAGGTCGGCGCACGTTGCATCCGTCAGCAGTCGAACCCGCACGGCACCGATGGGCTCCGGCGGGAAGGTTGAGTCGAGTTCGCCGACACGTTCCTGCTCCGCCATGCGCAACCGGGTGCGGCGCGGAGCTCCGATGCTCGCGAGCGAGTCCTCGAAAGCTCCGTCAACGAGAGCACCTCGCTGGTTCGTTTGGCCCATGCGACCGTTGGCGCCGACGATGGTCGCGTCCGCGGTGATGTCGCCCGAAAAGTCCCAGGCACCGTAGATGCCGAGGTGCACTCGCAACCACAGGCCGTGATCGAACTCGAGGAACATCTGTTTGCCCACCGCGATAGCGGCCACCATGACGTGACCATCGAGCTGGGCCGCCCCCGCGGCAAACCGGCCTTGCGGCGACGACACCCGCACGGGCTTGCCGACGAAGTGCAGGCCGAACTGCCGCGCGATGCGGTGGACGGAATGGCCCTCAGGCACGCTCAGACCCCGATCTCGTGACCGGCGATCTTTCCGGTCGTCTCGTACTCCGCAAGCTGCGCGATGCGGCGAGCGTGACGCTCTTCGTTCGAGAAGGGTTCGGCGATGAAGACATCGATGAAGCGCTTGGCCTCATCCACGGTGTGCTGGCGAGCCCCGATCGAGATGACATTGGCATCGTTGTGCTGGCGGGCGAGGAGGGCAGTGCTCTCGTTCCACACGAGAGCTGCGCGAGCACCCGTCACCTTGTTGGCCGCGATCTGCTCGCCGTTGCCGGAACCACCAAACACGATGCCGAGGCTCTCTACGCCGGCAGCCTGATCCGCGACCACAGCGATCGCTGCGTTGATACAGAAGGAGGGGTAGTCATCCAGTGCGTCGTAGACGGTTGGCCCGTGGTCAACAACCTCGTGTCCCTGGCTTCTGAGGTGCTGCTGGAGGTCTTCGCTGAACTCGAGGCCGGCATGGTCCGTCGCGATATGGATGCGCATGGCTCAATTCTAGGGAAACAACCGGTCTCGCTCTGGCGCTTACGGGTTCTCAGGAGCACAATGAACTACGGGCCACTCTTCACTCTCGGGAGAATCCATGCGACGCAGTTTTGTTCCAGAAATAATGCCGATCCTGTCTGCGGGGCGGCACCGGAATCCGCGGCGCGGAGCGTGCTTCATGGAGTTCGCGTCGTACCTGGCCGGTGAGCGCTGGAGCGATCATCCCGCCTGCACACACGCGACTCTCGCGCTGCTCGCGCGGGACGTGAACGACCTCACTTCCGATGCAGCACGACAGCGGCTCGTTCCCCTGGTGAACCGCGTTGTTGGGCTCACGGGATCGTCACCCGAGATCGCGTCGACCATTGCCCTGAGAGCGGCGGCGGCGGCACTGCCTGTGGCAAGCATGGAACGCCAGCGCGCCCTCGCCGCGGGCATCATCTCGGTGCTTCCCGAAGTGTCAGACCCGATCGTGCGTTCGGCGGCTGTGGTTGCTCTCGCGCAGACTCCTGAGGCCGAGTCCTGGGCCCGCGCGTTCCTCGCTCGGCTCGGCACATCCCCGCATGACGATCGTCGGCGGAACGAGTCAATAGTTCACACGGCGGCGATCGGCATAGCGCAGGCCTGCGTGCACGATCCCCAAGAGCGACTCGCCGTTCTTCTTGAATCGGCGATAGCGGATGTCGAAGGCTTGCTGGGAAGACGCACCGCCGCTGTTACCGAGAGAGACCGGGTGCTTTCCACACGCTGACTAAGCTTGTGCGGGCGGTCACAAGCCGCGACACACACGCGAAGAAGGAGTGACCAGTGCCCGGAGAGAACCTCACCAGGATCGAAGCCCAGGAGCGCAAAGCGCTCGTCAATGTTGAGTCCTATGAGGTTGAACTCGACCTCACGACGAGTCCGGAGACGTTCGCCAGCACGACCACGGTGCGATTCTCGGCCCAGGCCGGGGCATCCACGTTTATCGATGCCATCACGCGCACCGTTCACTCGGTGACGCTCAACGGGGCCGCGCTCGATCCCGCCGCCGTGAGCGACAACGTGCGCATCCAGCTCGACAACCTCGCCGAGTCCAACGTGCTTGTCGTCGTCGCAGACGCCGAGTACACGAACACCGGCGAAGGACTTCACCGCTTCGTTGACCCCGTCGACAACGAGGTGTACCTCTACACGCAGTTCGAGGTTCCTGACTCCCGCCGCGTCTTTGCCGTCTTCGAGCAGCCGGACCTGAAGGCGACCTTCCAGTTCACCGTCACCGCCCCCGCCAACTGGGCCGTCGTGAGCAACTCCCCCACGCCGGAGTCGGAGTTCGTGAGCGAGAACGTCGCAAAGTGGTCGTTCGCGCCCACCGGCATCCTCTCGAGCTACGTCACCGCGCTCGTCGCGGGTCCGTACGCCGTCGTGCGCGATGAGCTCGTGTCATCGAGTGGTCGCGTCATTCCGCTCGGCATCTTCGCGCGCAAGTCCCTCTTCCAGTACCTGGATTCCGACTACATCTTCGAGAAGACGAAGCAGGGCTTCGAGTTCTACGAGAAGCACTTCCAGTACCCCTACCCCTTCGAGAAGTACGACCAGCTCTTTGTGCCCGAGTTCAACGCGGGCGCCATGGAAAATGCGGGCGCAGTCACCTTCACGGAGACCTATGTCTTCCGGTCGAAGGTGACGGATGCCGTCAAGGAACGCCGCGTCGTCACGATCCTGCACGAGCTCGCGCACATGTGGTTCGGTGACCTCGTCACTATGAAGTGGTGGAACGACCTGTGGCTCAACGAGTCGTTCGCCGAGTGGGCATCGACCCTCGCGACCGCCGAGGCCACCGAGTGGCACGAGGCGTGGACAACGTTCCAGGCGATGGAGAAGAGCTGGGCCTACCGCCAGGACCAGCTGCCCTCAACTCACCCGGTTGTTGCCACCATCAATGACCTCGAGGATGTTCAGGTCAACTTCGACGGCATCACGTACGCCAAGGGTGGGTCGGTTCTCAAGCAGCTCGTCGCGTGGGTTGGGCTCGAGGCCTTCATGGCCGGCGTCGCCGCCTACTTCCAGAAGCACGAGTTCGGCAACACCGAACTCAGCGACCTCCTCGTCGAGTTGGAGAAGACGAGCGGTCGCGAGCTGACCACGTGGTCGAAGCTGTGGCTCGAGACCGCGGGCGTCAACACCCTCCGCCCCGCAATCGAGGTCGATGACGCGGGAACGATCACGTCGTTCGCCGTGCTGCAGGAAGCCGCTGCCGATTACCCCACCATCCGCCCGCACCGCCTCGCGATCGGCTTTTACTCGCTCACCGACGGCGCGCTGGTTCGCGACAACACGATCGAAATCGACGTCGACGGCGTTCGCACCGAGGTACCGGAGCTTGTGGGCGTCACGCGCCCCGACCTCGTGCTCGTCAACGACCAGGACCTCGCTTACGCGAAGATCCGTCTCGACGATGCGTCACTCGCTGTCGCCATGGAGCACCTAGCCGACATCAGCGATCCGCTCGCCCGCTCGCTCGTCTGGGGCGCGGCGTGGGACGCGACTCGGGATGCCGAAGCCAGCCCGAGCGACTACGTGCGTCTCGTGCTCGGCAACATTGCCTCCGAGACCGAGTCGACGACCATCCGCACGACTCTCACGCAGCTCATGACCGTCGCGCGCTACTACGTCGACCCCGCTGCGCGCGCCGCGACGATCGAGCAGGTCGGCGACGGACTGTGGGCTCTCGCGAGCGCGGCGGAAGCCGGTTCGGACTCGCAGTTCCAGTTCGTGAAGTTCTTCGCGGGCGTCGCATCCACGGCCGCTCACGTCGAGACCCTTCGTGGCCTGCGCGACGGATCGATCGCGCTGCCCGGACTCGAGATCGACACCGACCTGAGCTGGGAGCTGCTCGAGGGACTCGTGCTCAACGGTGCTGCCGATGGCGCGGCCATCGACGCAGCGCTTGAGGCAGACAACACCTCGAATGGCCAGCAGGCCGCCGCTCGCGCGCGGGCTACGATTCCCACAGTCGAGGGCAAGACTGCGGCGTACGCGTCGCTCGCGGACAGCGATGCGCTGCCCAACGCGATCGTGCGGAACGTCGCGCTCGGCTACCAGCACGTCAACGACCCCGCAGCACTATCGAGCCTCGTCGCTCCGTACTTCGCGGCGCTGAACGACATCTGGGCCAGCCGCAGCTACAAGATCGCGGAGACCTTCGTGCTCGGCCTGTACTCCGCGCCGCTCGCGTCGCAGGAGCTCGTGGATGCCACGAACGCCTGGCTCGCTGCGAACCCCGACGTGCCGGCGCTTCGTCGCCTGGTTATCGAGAACCTCGCTGGCGTCGAGCGTGCACTCAAGGCGCAGGAGCGCGACCGCGCTTAGCCGTCTGTGTCGAGACTGCCGCGTCGTACTCCGGTACGACGCGGCAGTCTCATTTGCGGTGCCCAGGCACGACGCTGACGCTTGGGCTAATTCCTAGGCTGGAACCATGATCCACGCAGAGCATCTCACCAAGAAGTACGGCGCAAAAACCGCCGTCGATTCGATCGACTTCACCGTGCGCCCCGGACTGGTCACCGGGTTCCTCGGGCCCAACGGCGCGGGTAAGTCCACGACCATGCGCATGATCGTTGGCCTCGACGTGCCCACGTCGGGCTCCGTGACGGTCAACGGCAAGCGCTACGCGCAGCACCGGTCACCGCTCACCGAAGTCGGCGCTCTTCTCGACGCCAAGGCCGTTCACACGGGCCGATCGGCCCGAAACCACCTGCTCGCCATGGCGGCCACCCACAACATCGGCCGTCGCCGCGTCGATGAGGTCATCGCGATGACGGGCCTTGACTCGGTCGCCAGCAAGCGCGTCGGCGGGTTCTCCCTCGGCATGGGCCAGCGCCTCGGTATCGCCGCAGCGCTTCTCGGCGACCCGGCCACCCTCATCCTCGACGAGCCCGTCAACGGCCTGGACCCCGAGGGTGTGCTGTGGGTGCGCAACTTGGTGCGTCACCTCGCGAGCGAGGGACGCACGATCTTCCTCTCTTCGCACCTCATGAGCGAAATGGCGCTCACCGCGGATCACCTCATCGTTCTCGGCCGGGGCAAAATTGTTGCCGACGCGCCCATCGCCGACATCCTGAGCGGCTCAACGCGACCGACCGTGCGGTTCCGCAGTCCGGAGGCCGCGCGCCTCGCGAACTCCCTTACGGCGTCGACCGTCGACATCACTCAGGACGGCAGCGACCTCGTGCAGGTGGTCGGACTGAGCGCCCCCGAGATCGGCGAGATCGCCGCTCGATCGGGCATCGTTCTTCACGAACTCACTCCCCTCTCCGCGTCCCTCGAGGAGGCCTACATGGCCCTCACCCAGGACGATGTCGAATACCAGACCACAGCCATCACCCAGGAGGTCGCACGATGAGCACCACCACCCTCGCGCGCCCCGTGGCGCCTAACGTCCGTCTCAGTTCGGCGGGCATCCTTCGCTCTGAGTGGATCAAGCTTCGCTCGGTGCGCGCGACCGTCTGGTCGTACGCCATCGTTGTTATCGTCTCCCTGGCACTCGGGGGGCTGATGGCCTCGACCCTCTATCTGCCCGAGGCCATCCCGCCGGAAGCCCAAGCTCCGCTCGCGGTGCAGGCATCCACATTCGGCGTGTCCTTCGGGCAGCTCGTGGTCTCCGTGCTGGGAGTGCTCGTGATCAGTGGCGAGTACTCGACGGGCATGATTCGCTCCACGCTCACGGCAGTCCCCCGCCGCTTGCCTGCGCTCTGGGGAAAAGCGGTTGTGTTGTTCCTGGCGACGTTCGTGGTTGGACTGGTGAGCGTTTTTGGTGCCTACTTCGTTTCCGCGCCCATTCTCGCCGCCAAGGGCGTCGAATCCAGCCTCGGCACGGACGGCGTCTTGCTCGCTCTCCTGGGTGGTGCGCTGTATCTCGCCTTCATCGCGGTGTTCTCCCTGGCCGTCGGAACGATGCTCCGGAGCAGCGCGGGAGGAATAGCAACAGCACTTGGCGTGCTCCTCATCCTGCCTACAGTGCTGCAGATCATCCCCGCGACCTGGGCTCGGGATCTCTCGCCCTACCTGCTCTCCAACGCCGGCTCTACCCTGTTCAGCGTGCCGTCACCCGGTGGCGTGCTCGAACCGTGGCAGGCGATGCTCGTCGTTATGGCGTGGGTCGCCGCAAGCCTCGCCGTAGCCGCCGTGCTGCTGAAGCGTCGCGACGCGTAGAGTCCTGAACATGCGCAACACGGTCCCCCTCGATGGTCGCCTCGGCGCCCTCGAGGGGGATCTTCCTCGTCCGCCGGGGGTGATCCGTCGGTATTGGGCCAGGCACCCCTGGGTCATGGACTCGATCGTCGCGGGCGGATATCTCCTGCTGGTTGCCGGGGCCTTCACAATTAACGCCGTCTCGATCGGCTCTGATGGGTGGACGCTGGCGCTCGGCTTGGCATTGGCCCTCGTTGCTGCCACGGCGCTGCTCTTCCGCCGGTACCGTCCGTTCACCGTGCTCGCGGTTATGTGGGTTCTCGCGCTCGTCGGAGTGCAACTCGAGGACGGACTCGACCCCATCACGATCTCCCTTCCGCTCGCGCTTTATGCGCTCGCGGTGTACCGCTCGACGAAAGCAGCCTGGGTCGGATTCGGCGGTTCCGTGGCTATTGGGGTCGTGACGGCGGGCCTGTGGGCAACCCTCCATCGGGATTCTTTCCCCGAGGGTGCCTACTTTGCAACTACGACAGCGAGCGGCAGCCAGCTCACGATCGTCATGCTCATCGCGGTGCTCATAGGCATCAATATCGGCAACCGCAAGCGTTACGTGTCGGCGCTCATCGAGCGTGCCGAGCAACTCGCTCGGGAACGCGACCAGCAAGCCGAGATCGCCACCGCGAGTGAACGCGCCCGCATCGCGAGAGAGATGCACGACATCGTGTCGCACAGCCTTACGGTCATGGTGACTCTCGCCGACGGCTCAGCTGCAGCAGTCGCGGCCAAGCCCGAGCGCGCCACCGAAGGGATGCTGCGCGTTGCCGAGACGGGCAGAACCGCACTCGCCGACATGCGCAGGATGCTGGGGGTGTTGGGCACATCCGACAACAGCGAACTCGCCCCACAGCCGGGCGTGGCCGACCTCACCGATTTGCTCGAGACATATCGCGCCGCTGGACTCACCGTCACCATCATGACGAGAGGTGTGCCGTCGACGGACCCCTCCGTCGGACTCGTCGTGTACCGCCTCATCCAGGAGTCGCTCACCAACGCCCTGCGTCACGCGTCATCCGCTACCGGCGTTCAGATCGAGTTGGCTTATGACGACGACGCAACAACGATCCAGATCGTCAACGACGGGGCCGCCGTGGAGTCGATCAGAGATGGCGGACATGGAATCATCGGGATGCGTGAGCGCGTCGCGCTCTATGGCGGGTCGGTCGAGGCTGGCCCTCGCGCGCACGGCGGTTGGGCCGTGACAGCTGTACTCCCCCGTGAACGACAGGATGGCGAAACGGCATGACGGACAAGATACGAGTGCTGCTCGTTGACGACCAGGAACTCGTGCGCATGGGGTTCCGGATGTTGCTCGAAGCCGCTGACGAGTTTGAGGTTGTTGGTGAAGCGGTCGACGGTGCCGACGCGGTGCGTCGAGCGCGCGAACTCACCCCGGACGTCATTCTCATGGACGTGCGGATGCCGAACCTCGACGGCATTGCCGCGACCTCGCAGATTCTCACCGAGTCTCCGAGCAGCCGGATTCTTGTGCTCACGACCTTCGATGTCGACAAGTACGCCTTCGACGCTCTTCGCGCGGGGGCGAGCGGGTTCCTCCTCAAAGACGTGCGACCCGCCGATCTCTTGAACGCCATTCGATCGGTTCATGCCGGCGATGCCGTCGTCTCGGCGCGCATCACGAGGCGGATGCTCGACCTCTTCGCCGACCGCTTGCCCAACGGCGCGCAGACGACAGACGCAGCAGAGCCGCTCACTCCCCGCGAGCGTGAGGTTCTCGTCGCCATCGGCAACGGACTCTCCAACTCCGAGATCGCTCGGTCGCTCTTCCTGACCGAGTCGACAGTGAAGACCCACGTCGGTCGAGTGCTACTGAAGCTGGGCTTGCGCGACCGGGTGCAAGCCGTGATCTTCGCTTACGAAAACGGGCTCGTCGGCGATCTGTGACCCAGCTCGCGCTCGGGTGCCGCCCAGCCGACGGTCAGTAGGCTGGTTGCATGGAAGAAGGCTTTGACTGGGGCAAGTGGTGGGCGAGTCTTTTCGCTCCGGATTCGCTGCTGTGGCCACCGCTGTGGACGATTATCAATGTCGTCGCCATCATCCTCGTCGCATTCCTCCTGCGATGGATTCTGCTCCGCGTCATCCGCCGAGTAGTCTCTCAAGTCGTCAGCGGCGTCAAGAAGAAGCACAATGTTGACGACACGAGAGAGCTTGCAGCGTCCCCCCTCGCCGCCGTGCGCGTTGTACAGAGGACTCGCTCACTCGGCAGTGTTTTTGGTAATGCCGTTACGGGCGCGATCGTTGTCGTCGCGGTTCTCATGATCTTTGCCGTCGTCGTACCCAACGCCACGGGCGCGTTCGCACTTATCACCGCCGCCGTCGGTGCCGGTCTTGGTTTTGGCGCGCAGAACATCGTCAAGGACGTACTCAACGGCATCTTCATGGTGGGCGAAGACCAGCTCGGCATCGGGGATGTCGTGGATCTGGGACCCGCAACCGGTGTGGTCGAGGATGTCGGCATCCGCATCACGCGCGTGCGCGACGTCAACGGAACCCTGTGGTTTGTTCGCAACGGCGAGATTCTGCGCCTGGGAAACATGTCGCACGGCTGGGCTCGCGTCATCATCGACCTCGCGGTTCCCTACGATGCCGATGTCGACCTCATCCAGGATCGGATTCTCTCTGTCGCGGTCGAACTCGCCGAGTCTCCCAAGTGGCGCTACCGGGTCATCGAGAAGCCCGCGCTCTGGGGCATCGAGTCGATCTCGGCCGAAGCGGTCGTCGTGCGACTCGTCGTGAAGACCCGCTCATCGGCGAAGGATGACGTCGCTCGCGAGCTTCGGCTGCGCCTGAAGCGCGCCCTCGATGAAATGGGCGTGCGGCTTCCCGCGCTCAACTCGATCGTGCTGTCTGGATTTGAGGGAGCTGCCGGTCTTCGCAGCAGCGCCACCCAGCCCAAGAAGGCCAAGCCGCTCATCGACCCCAAGCTCGTCAACCGGCCCAACCAGAAGCCGACTACGGCAACTAAGCCCACTCCGACGGAAGACCCGAAAAAATGAGCGGACCCCACGAGCCGAATCCCGTGACCCTTCGGCTGAGCGCTGGCGGTGAAGCCGCCCAGGGTAACTTCTGGGAGCAGGTGGGCGGGCGCGAGACGTTCGAGAAGCTTGTGCGTGCTTTCTACGACGGCATCAAAGACGACGAAGTCTTGCTCCCGATGTATCCGGAGCAGCCCGACCTTGAGGGTGCGATCCAACGGCTGACCGGATTTCTCGAGCAGTACTGGGGTGGGCCCACGACGTACAGTGAGGAGCGCGGACACCCGAGGCTTCGCATGAGGCACATGGCCTTCAAGGTCAACCCGGATGCCCGGGATCGTTGGCTGCTCCACATGCGGGCGGCCCTCGACTCGCTCGAGCTGCCTCCGTTGCAGGATGCGACGCTGTGGGCTTATATGGATCGCGCCGCCCACGCGATGGTCAATACCTTCGAGGAGTAGACCCGAATTCCTCGCAGATTTCTCAATTTACGTGCACATGTGCGCAGCAGTTGAGAATCTGCGAGGAATACGGCTGCGGTCTAGCGCTTCCAGGCGGCAGCGAGCCCATCGCGGAGCGACGTCGTTGGGCGTCCGATCAGACGGGACAGGTCACCCGAGGTAACACCGAGCAGGCCATCACGAATATTGCCGTCGAGTGCCACAACAAAACCGACGGTTCCCTCGTCCAGGCCCGCACCGCTGAGGACTGCGGCGTGCTCTTCCGGAGTAAGAGGCGAGTAGACGACCTGTGTTCCCGAGAGCTCCGAGATCACAGAAGCGAGCTCGGTGAAGTTCCAGGCGGTGTCCCCGGAGAGCTCGTAAACGGCTCCCTCGTGGCCCTCTCCCTGGATTACCGCCGCAGCCGCGTCCGCATAGTCGACGCGCGATGCACTCGACACCGTTCCCTCGCCTACGCTCGCCGCGAGGACACCCGTTGCGACGGCTTGCTCTGCTGCACCCACGTAGTTCTCGGTGTACCAGCCGTTTCGCAGGATCGTGAACGGCACACCAGAGCTCACAAGGTACTCCTCCGTGGCCTTGTGCTCGGGGGCAAGTACGAGAGATGAGGTGGTCGCAGCGGGTGCGCTCGTGTAGATGATGCGTCCTACTCCCGCCAACTTGGCCGCGTCGATTGCGGCACTGTGCTGCGAGAACCGCTGGCCCACTTCCGACCCTGAGACAAGCAGCAGTGTTTCGGCACCGGCGAATGCCGCTGCCAGGCTCTCGGCATCTGTGAAATCGATGCGAGCGACGGTCACGCCTTGAGCAGCGAGATCATCCAACTTTGCGACGTTGCGCCCCGCTGCGACGATTTCGCTGGGAGCTACTCCATCGCGCAGTAGAGCTTCGACGACGAGACGGCCAAGGTGCCCAGTGGCACCGGTTACGACAATAGACATGGGAAGATCCTTTCGGTGATCCTCAGGGCCAACCATCACCTGACCAGATTGCTTCCCTGTACGCAGTACCCACCTTTTGGTAAGTTAGGGGAATGAAGGTTAGCAACGCCCATGGGTTCACCGAGGGCATCCTGCCCGCAGCGTGCTCGAGCCGAACCGTTCTCGACCACGTGACCAGCAAGTGGGGCGTGCTGGTAATCATCGCGTTATCTGAGCAGACACTTCGCTGGGGCGAACTGCGACGCGTAGTTCAGGGAGTGAGCGAGAAGATGCTCGCGCAGACACTGAGGACCCTCGAACGTGACGGCTTCGTACACCGGCAAGCCCAACCCACGATCCCGCCGCGAGTCGATTACAGCCTCACCGACCGAGGGGCCGAACTCGCCGCGCGATTACTTCCCTTGATGGACTGGATCGCAGATAACGCGGACGACATCCTCGGGGCACAATCCGTCTGAATACTTGGAGGAACCGTCACAATCTCGACGTTTCGTGCGCAGGCTGAATAGGCTGTGTACTTTCGCACCGTGACAAGGGAGTCAACGACGATGACCGTGGCCGCATCCACCGTATCCAGCGACGCGATAGTGATTGGTGGCGGTCTCGCTGGCCTCGTCGCCACTGCAGAACTCGTTGCAGCAGGAAAGACAGTCACACTGCTCGAGCAGGAACCCGAAGCAAGTCTCGGCGGCCAGGCCTGGTGGTCTTTCGGTGGGCTCTTCCTTATCGACTCCCCCGAACAGAGACGGATGGGCATCCGCGACTCCTTCGAACTCGCCCGCCAGGACTGGTTCGGGAGTGCGGGCTTTGATCGCGATGAGGATGCCTGGCCCAGGCGGTGGGCGGAGGCCTACCTGCAGTTCGCCGCGGGTGAGAAGCGCGCCTGGCTCAAGGAGCGCGGTGTCGGTTTCTTCCCCGTCGTGGGATGGGCCGAGCGCGGGGGTTACACCGCGAACGGGCACGGCAACTCGGTGCCGCGCTTCCACATCACCTGGGGCACCGGTCCGGGCGTCGTCGCCCCGTTCGAAGCCGCAGTGCGCGAGGGAATAGCTCGCGGTCTCGTCAGGCCCAAGTTCCGACACCGCGTTGACGAACTTGTCGTGGAGAACGGTGTGGTCGTCGGCGCCCGAGGCTCCGTGCTGTCTCCCGACTCCGCGGGGCGCGGCGCGCCCAGCAACCGCGTCGAGGTTGGCGAGTTCGAGGCCCGTGCCGGTGCGGTCATCGTGACGAGCGGCGGCATCGGCGGTAACCACGAGCAGGTGCGCAAGCAGTGGCCCGCGCGGCTGGGCGAGCCACCCAAACACATGCTGAGCGGAGTTCCCGCGCACGTCGACGGGCGGATGCTGGGCATCAGCGAACAAGCCGGCGCTCGCCTCATCAACGGCGACAGGATGTGGCATTACGTCGAGGGGATCACCAACTACGCTCCCGTGTGGCCGTCGCACGGAATCCGCATCCTGCCTGGCCCATCGAGTGTCTGGCTCGATGCAACCGGCAAGCGACTCCCCGTGCCGCTGTTCCCGGGTTTCGACACCCTCGGAACACTCGAGCACATCGTCGCGACGGGATACGACCACTCCTGGTTCGTGCTCACGCAGGCGATCATCGAGAAAGAGTTTGCGCTCTCCGGAAGCGAGCAGAATCCCGACCTCACGGGCAAGAGCGTCAGGGAACTGCTGCGGCAGCGCTTGGGTAAGGGAGCTACCGAACCCGTCGAAGCGTTCAAGGAGAAGGGCGAGGATTTCATCGTCGCCACCACCCTCGATGAGCTGCTCGACAGGATGCAGCAACTCACGCCCGACGTGCCGATCGACGCCGAGCGAGTGCGCTACGAGATCGAGTCCCGCGACCGAGAACTCACCAACCAGTTTTCGAAGGACTCGCAGATCAATGCGATCCGACAGGCTCGCAACTATCGCGGCGACAAACTCATCCGCGTCGCCAAACCGCACCGCATCCTCGATCCCGCGGCCGGCCCCCTCATTGCCGTCAAGCTCAACATTCTGACAAGGAAGAGCCTGGGCGGGATAGAGACCGACCTTGACGGACGCGCCCTGGGAGCGGACGGCCACCCCATTCCCGGCCTGTACGCAGCTGGCGAAGCGAGCGGATTCGGCGGGGGCGGCGTTCACGGCTACCGCTCGCTCGAGGGAACCTTCCTGGGCGGATGCATCTTCAGCGGTCGCACAGCGGGGCGGGCCGTCGCCGCCCAGGCATAAACCAGCGGAAGTCCCGCCACTGGTTAGGCTTGACGCATGAGCAACGTGACGCCTTCTTCCGTTCCCGCTGGCTGGTACCCGGATCCCGCGGGCACCCCGAGGCAGCGCTGGTGGGATGGCGGCGCCTGGACCGAGCACTACAACGAGGTGCCCGTTGCCGCTCAGCCCTATGCTGGCGCGCAGCAGCCCTACAGCTACGCGGCGACAGCAGAGTCACTCAAGGCTCCCGAGGGAATCCCCGTCTACAACATCTGGATCTGGTTGATCCTCGGGCTTCCCATACTCGGAACCATCCTGAACTACGCGACAACCGACTGGTCGCGGCTCATGGCGTCCCCCGGTCCCACCAATGGCACGCTCCTGATCGGCGCACTCGGTTGGGTGATCTACGGGCTCGGCGTCTTCTTCGCCTACCGTGACTACAAGACGCTGCTCGGCCTGGGCGTTCCTCGCCCGTTCCACTGGGCGTGGGGATTCCTGTCGATGGTCTACGTAATTGGCCGCTCGGTAGTCGTCCGCCGGCGCACAGGACACGGCATCCTGCCGATGTGGATCGCTATTGCTTATATGGCGCTCACGTTTGTGGTGACGATCATCCTGTTCATCTCCATCTTCTCGACCGCGATGGCGCAAGTTACAGGCGGATAGCAGAGCATCTCGGTAATGTGGGCGCATGAGCAATGTGACCCCCTCCGTTCCCGCAGGCTGGTACCCCGACCCCGCAGGCACTCCCCGTCAGAGATGGTGGGATGGCACGTCGTGGACCGAGAACTACACCGAGCCCGCCGCCGCGTCACAGCCGTACACGCCTAACGCTGCCGCCCAGGCCGCTCAAGCTCCGACCGGCATCAACGTCTATACGCCGTTTATCTGGCTGATAGCGCTTTTGCCCCTCATCCCGCTCCTGTCGTTGCTCACTATCGACTGGAGCTCGATGTTTAGGTTCGATCTTGACAACCCCGCGAGTGCCGCGACGGCCCCGTTGGGAATCTTTCTCTCCCCTGGCTATCTCATAGCGGTATTCGGTGGGTTCATCATCTACGGACTCAACGCCTTCTTCGCCTACCGCGACTACATCTACCTCGCCTCCGTCGGGATCGTCCGTCCGTTCCACTGGGCCTGGACGTTCCTCTCCTCGCCCGTCTATGTGATTGGTAGATCAGTCGTGGTCGGGAGGCGCACGGGCGGGCTCGGAAAGGCACCCATGTGGGTGTCGATTGGAGCGATGGCCTTGTCCTTCGTGGTCACCATCATCATGACCATCCAGATGTTTTCCGCGATGACCGAGTCCATCAGCAACCTGGACTTCCGCTAACAACTAGCTCGACAGGCTCCACGCCCGCCGCTTCACGAGCACGTGTCCGCGGCGGGTGGTGAGCCTCGTCCACGCTCCGGATTCGAACACGGCAACGCTGTCGCCCTCGTGCACGAACCCCAAGCTCAAGGCGGCGAATGCGGCACCGGCGGGAACGTGGTCGTAGCCATCGATGGACCGACCCCAGACTTGCGACCGTACCTGGTGCACGATCTGCTCGCCCGTGCCCGCCGGGATGACTCCCGCAACTTCGTCGATGCCGGCTCGCGCCACGGAATCGATGAGGCTCCCGGAAATGTCCTCGAGAGCCAGCCATCCGCCTCGAGGGGGCGAGATCGCGGCCCAGGTGACGGTGTTCACTTCGATGGGCAGCGAGACCGTCACGGCAACATCCTTAGATTCGCGCGGTGCTTCCACGAGTGATTCGATCCGCATGAGGAGCGACCGCACAGGCACGACGGCGTCGAACGTATCGGAACCAGAGATTGCGAAGGTCCGAAGGCCCAGAACCGTCGGAGTGTGATCCAGCAGCCCAATCGGGTGAAGCACGGACACGTATACGGCGAGAACGCCCGATCCGGCGATAAGACGTACCGAACCGTCGTCGACTCGCTGCGCGCGTCCGAGAAAAACGTGTAGGTCACCCAGCGCGAGGGCGTCGACCAAAGTGAATGTGCGGCTCATCAGTCTTCTAAACTACAGGGCATGAGCGATCCGCTGTCTGGCCTGTTGACTGCCCTCGATCTCACCGACACCGGCGCGCGAACGAGTGAGGATATCTTCACCGGTCCTAGCCAGTGGATGCCTCTCGGTCGCGTCTTCGGTGGCCAGGTGCTCGCGCAGTCTCTCGTGGCCGCTCAGCGCACCATTGCCGAGGATCGGGTCGTGCATTCGATGCACGGGTACTTCCTGCGTCCAGGAGACGTGAACCTGCCGATCACTTTCTCGGTGGACCGCATCCACGACGGTCGATCGTTCTCGACGAGGCGCACGCAGGCGTACCAGGCAGGGGTTCCCATCCTCTCGGCCATCATGTCGTTCCAGGACGACGACGAGGGACTCGAGCACCAGCTCGACATGCCCACGGATCTACCCGATCCCGAAAGCCTTCCGACTGTGGCCGAGACACTCGGGGCGTTCGACAATCCTGTGGCGAAGTTCTGGGCGTCGGAGCGTGCTTTCGACATGCGGCACGTCCCCTCCCCCATCTATCTGTCGGTCGAAGGCGGCAATGTCGCGCACCAGGCGATCTGGCTCAAAGCCATCGGCCCACTTCCTGACGACGCCAACCTGCACCGCGCGGCACTCGCGTACGCGAGCGATTACTCGATTCTTGAGCCCATCATGCGACGCCACGGAGTGCCCTGGGCTACCCCGGGCCTGAAGGCGGCAAGCCTCGACCATGCCATGTGGTGGCACCGCTTCGGTCGGGTCGACGAGTGGTTGCTCTACGTGCAGGAGTCCCCCAACGCCATCGGCGGCCGCGGTCTGTCGCTCGGCCGCATCTACAGCCGGGACGGACGCCTGCTCGCGAGCGTCGCTCAAGAGGGCATGCTGCGGGTTCCGCGCTAGCGTCTGAACGAAACGGGTTCTTCTATGTACGGAGCCCACAACTCGCGAAGGTCATCGGAGATGCGAGTGGGTCGCCCGGAGGCGGCATCGACGATGACGAGGTTAGTGAGAGCGCGCGCGAAGATCTCGTCAGTGCCCTCGGGACCACGAACCTCGTAACAAATGTCGATGCTTGCCGCGCCGATTCGACCGATCCATGTCTCGATCAATATGGGCTCACGCAGGTAGGGAAGCGGTCGAAGATATTCGATGCGATGACCCCCGATCAGTGACAGCGTGGATGCCGAGGCGCCAACCTCCAGTGCGGCCGCCGGCGCTTGCTCTGTCGCGTGATCATCGCGCACAAAAGCCCGGATGCGAGCTTCCTCGAGAAGGCGGAACATCGTGGCGTTGTTGACATGGCCATAGGCATCCTGGTCTCCCCAGCGGAGAGGGAGCGGAACAGTGATTCGAGTCATCGAGTCGAGGCTACACGCGCGTGACCGTGATGCTGTGTGCACCAGAAGACAGTCGCATCTCCGCCTCACCCGACTGCAGCCTATAGCCGGCCGGAACCCGGTAGACCGCGGTCATCGCCGGGGCGACAGTGACCTCATGGATGACGTTCGCGCCCTCTCTCGACCAGCCCGAACTTACCGGTCCAGCTGCGCTCTCGTGCTCGGCCCGAGCCCACTCGAGCGCCTCCAGGTAGACGGGTTCGACCAGCATGGTGCGCTCGCGCGACGCGTTCCGCACGGAAAGGCCCGCGACGGACTCAAAGAGGAACTCACCAATGCCGCCCAGCGCGCAGTGGTTGAAGGAGTTCATCTCTGCCGTGGAGCGCACGCCATCCGCCGAGATGCCGTCCCACTTCTCCCAGATCGTCGTGGCTCCCATGGAAACCATGTGTTTCCAACTCGGCAGGTTCTCTCGCATGAGCAGCATTTCGGCCAGGTCGGCGTGCCCGTTTCGAGCAAGAGCGGGCAGGATGTGCTCTACGCCATGGATACCCGTTGTCACGTGGCCGAGCTCGCGCACCTTCTCGGCGAGCCGATCGATAGCCCGCTGCCGATCATTGTCCCGCAGGATGTCGTAGCCGATGGCCTGCGCGTAGACCGTCTGGGTGTCACCCTCGATCCACCCGTCATCGTTCAGGAACGTTCTCGCGTAGGCGGCACGCACCTCATCGGCGCGCGCTCGATATCGCTTGGCATCCTGCGTTCTACCGATCCAGTCGGCGATATCGGCACATTGGTCAAGGGAGCGGATCGTATGCGCCGTGGCGACAACGCGCTTCGAACTGGTAGAACGCGCGCCCGTGTAGGCGTATCCGGGATGCGGCGGTTCGTCAGGGTCTTCAGAGAGGGAAAGCCAGTCAGAGAAGTCTGGCCCTACCGCTTCAGTCCGGATACCGCCGGGATTTGCGCGATCTACCCATGCGAGGTAGCGAGTGATGGGCTCGTAGTGTTCCCGGGCCGTTGCGACATCGCCGTAACGCTGAGCCGATAAGTGAACGAGGCGAACATAGCCGTCGGCCCATCCGGGTGCGCCATCCTGGTCGATGCCGGGCGGAACCGGAGGAACGTACGAGCGCAACGAACCGTTCGGACTCTGCGAGTCGGCAGCGTCGCGCGCGAACTTGGCGATGAAGGCCGCAATGTCGAAGTGATATGCCGCAGATTCGCCGATGACGCCGGCATCACCCAACCAGCCCAGGCGTTCGTCACGCTGCGGGCAGTCGGTAATAACCTCGATGAAGTTGTCGCGAACGGTCCACTCCACGAGCTTCGATACCGCGGTGAGTTCTGGATCCGAACAGTCGAACGATCCGACCGAACGCTGCCCTCCGCTCAACGAGATGGCCGAGATCGTCGTGTCGTCCCTCACCTGAAGCGCGACGTTCGGCACTTTGGGCGCCGCACCCCAGACCTCGGCAAAACGAAATCCGTGAATCGTGAACCGGGGCTCAAGTGCGTGGTATTCGCCGTCACCCGTGGTGTAACGGTCCTCTTGGAAAGCGCCGCGCAAATTGTCTCGCCACACCAGATCGTCCTTGGTCAACACCTCCCCATGGCGGATGAGCACATCGGACTTCGGCAGGGTCGTGCTCGACAACCGAGTCCATCCCACAACATTCTGGCCGAAGTCGAAGACGGCAGGTCCTCGTGCGTGCGCTCGAACCAGCACACCCTCATGCTCCTGATAGGTACGAACCGAGTCGTGAACTTGGGGCACGATCGGAGTGGTGATGTCGGGCCGCTCCAGCACCGGCATCCAGTGCTCATCGTCAAAACCTCGGTCGTTCCAGCCAGGTTGAGCCTGGCGAAGGTCCTGCGACTCGCCCGTCAGCATGTCCGTCGCGACGATATCACCGTAGGAGTAACGCCACTGATCGCCGGCGACGGCGGACACCCCATCACATTCCACCTGCAGTCGCACGGCGGGCTGCTCGCCGTAGAGACCCCATTCTCTTTGCAGTCCGAGCCTGCCCGCGTACCACCCGCGGGCAAGTTCAACCCCAACGACGTTCTCCCCCGATGTCAAGAGCTCTGAGATGTCGTAGGTCTGGTGGAGCACTCGAAACCTGAAGTCGGTCCAGCCGGGACGGAACAGGTCGCGAGCAGTCACTTCCGTGCCGTTAACCCACAGCCGGTAGATGCCCAGGGCTGTCGCGTAGACGCGGGCTCGCGTCGGCACGGTGTCGACCTGCATAGTCGCACGAATGAGTGGAGCGGGATCCCACGTCTCGCGGCGAAACTTCAGAACGGGCGCAGATATCCACGGTGTCACCCAATCGCTCTGGGCCTCGAGGCCGATCTCAAATCTCGCGACGTCGCTCGTCACCGGACTTCCGTCGGTGCGGTAGGCCGTTGCCCGCCAGTACCGCACGTCCCGCGAGCCCAGGGCCGGCCCGTCGTACAGCACGCTGGAGCCGGGAAGCCCCTCCGCGCGCCAGGTGCTGCCGCCCGCCGCGACGTGCTCGGCGGTCTCCCCCAGCGCCACATCCACACCGCGCCGGATGTCGATCTCTCCACCGCCGCTCGCCGACCACCCCAGCATCACTCCACGATCCGCAGGAATTCCCATCGGATCGCTTCGATGTGCGCTCGTCACGCGTAAGCTCACCGACTTTGGGCTGTTGTCGTACACGTCTACTCCCTTGAAGACTCGCACTTATCGGATGTGTTGCAAACGAAATGCAATAATTTCAGCATACATCGCTCAAATTCTGGCAACATGTATGACATGCACGACTCGCTCCCCGGCCTCGACCTGTCAGTGTTCGAATCCTGGATGCGGCGTGCGCACCCCGAACTCATGGCTGAGGCTCCGTTGGATGCCAGGCTCATCACGGGCGGACTGAGCAACCTGAGCTTCGCGATCTCGGGAGGCACAGCCGAGTGGGTGCTGCGCCGTCCGCCTCTAGGACACGTGCTCACCACCGCACACGACATGGCGCGCGAATACCGCGTCATAAGCGCACTCGGCGGCACCGCCCTACCTGTGCCCGAGGCCCACTTCCACAGCCTCGATGACGATGCCGCGGCGGGAGTCGGGGCGGAGTTCTTTCTCATGGATCTTGTCGACGGAACGGTCATGAACGCCCGGTCAGACAACACTGGGCTGACCACCGAGCAACTTCGCGAACTCGGGCCTGAGTTAGGGCGCACTCTCGCACTCTTGCACGAGGTGGATCCGGCACAGGTCGGACTCGCGGAGTTCGGTCGCCCCGAGGGCTTTCTCACTCGCCAGGCATCCCGGTGGAAGAGACAACTCGACGCGTCTCGAACTAGAGAACTCGCCGAGCTCGACGCGCTTTTCGATACGCTCGCTGCCCGGATTCCCGAGTCGCACTTCACCTCTATCCTCCACGGTGATTTCCGCCTCGACAACGCTCTCGTGCGGTTCGCTGACGCAAGGCCAACCATCACGGCGGTGCTTGACTGGGAAATGTCGACCCTCGGTGACTCGTTGACCGACTTGGGCCTATTCGGCGTCTACTGGGGACTGCACGAAATTCCGGGTGCCGCGCACTCGCCCCTGGCCTCGGCAATCGATCCGTCCGCTGGCTACTCCGATTTCGCCGCCATCGTCGACGCGTACTCGAGCACTCGGTCCATCACCGTTCCGGACTTGTCGTGGTACCTCGCGTTCGCGAGCTACAAACTGGCGGTGATTCTTGAGGGCATTCACTATCGCTACACCCAGGGTCAGACCGTGGGTGAAGGTTTCGACACCGTCGGAGCCCTCGTTCCCGGTCTCGCCGCGAGCGGGCTGCGGCATCTCACGTCCGACAGCAGGCGAAAGGGCCAAGCATGAATTTCGATTACGACACCACCACGACGAGGTTCATGGCGGATGTCACGCGGTTCCTCGATGAAGAGGTCTACCCCGCCGAGCCCGTTCTGGAGCAGCAATTGCGGGACAATCCAGACCGCTGGAGCTTTCAGCCTGTCGTCGCCGAACTGCAGAAGAGCGCGCGCGATCGTGGCCTGTGGAACTTATTCCACCCCGGGGCGGGTGGGGCCGGACTCACCAACCTTCAGTACGCACCACTTGCGGAGCTGAGCGGACGGAGCCTAAAGCTTGCTCCCATCGCGATGAATTGCGCGGCCCCAGACACCGGCAATATGGCCGTACTCGACCAGTTTGGCACCCCCGAGCAGCGTGAACGTTGGCTTACTCCATTGCTTGAGGGAAGCATCCGCTCTGCTTTCTGTATGACAGAACCGGATGTCGCGTCTTCTGATGCGACCAACGTTCAGACGAGCATCGTGCGAGACGGAAACTACTATGTGATCAACGGACGCAAGTGGTGGACCACCGGCGCGATGAGCCCGGACGCCACCCTGTTCATCGTGATGGGCAAGACCGATCCACACGCTGACAGGCACCGCCAGCAAAGCCAGGTGCTGGTGCCGCGCGACACTCCCGGCGTCACTGTGGTGCGCCCGTTGAGCGTCTTCGGATACGACGATCGTGACCATGGCGGTCACGCCGAGGTTGTCTTCGACAACGTGCGGGTGCCCTCAAGCAACATCATCGCCGGAGAAGGCGAAGGATTCGCCATCGCCCAGGCCCGTCTAGGACCGGGGCGCATTCACCACTGCATGCGGGCACTCGGTTCAGCTGAGCGGGCCATGGATCTCATGGCCGAGCGAGCGACAACCCGGGTGACGTTTGGTCGGCCCCTCGGCGACCAGGGTGTAGTCCGGGAATGGCTCGCGGAGTCCCGCATTGCCATTGAGGCCAACCGGCTGCTCGTGTTGAAGGCTGCGTGGCTCATGGACAGCCAGGGCAACAAGGCCGCGCACTCGGCCATCCAGGCCATCAAGATTTCGGTGCCTCGCGCTGTCCAAGCGATCATGGATCGAGCGGTACAACTCTTCGGGGCCGCGGGAGTGTCTGGCGACTTTCCCCTCGCCGAGATGTTCGCCTCCATTCGAACCATGCGGATCATCGACGGGCCGGACGAGGTGCACCTCTCGGCTTACGGCAAAGCGGAATTACGACGCTAGCTTCGAGGGCGCGAAAGAGGGGCCGACACCAGATGGTGTCGGCCCCTCTTCTCTGCGCCCGCACCGTCTCGGACGGGACGGGTCCCTCAGAGGCGGCGCGCACCCGGAAGTGCGCGCCGCCCCCAGAACTACTCGGCGTACGCGGCGTCCATCGCCTTCAGCATGTCCTCAACGCTCGTCTGCCCGCCAAGAACCTGCTGCATCCCGGCGATGTGAGCCTCGGCAACCTTCGGGTTCGGCCACAGCTGATCCGCGTAGGGGTGCACGGTGCTGTCATCGACGTGACCGATGAGGGTCTCGAGTTCAGCAGGAGCTTCCCAGCCACTCATGTTGACCGGTGGCGAACCCTGCAGTTCTGCCATCGTCGCTTGTGAGGTCGCCGAGCCTAGGAACTCGATGAACATCTGCGCGGCAACGGGGTTCTTCGCCTTGGCATTCACGCCGTAAGCTCCACCAGCACCGGCAGGCATCCAGGTGTCTGATGGGTCGTCGGTAGCGGGCACCGCAAACTGGTTGAAGGTGGTTCCTTCGGGAGCCACAGCGCGCAGGGCGCCGAAGGTCGAGACAACGGAAACCATCGACAGCGCTTCACCCTTGGCGACGAGGTCTACCGCACCCTCGTAAGCCGTACCGAGAGGAGCCTCCTGGAAGCATCCGCGGTCACTCATCTCAACTACCTTCTCGACAGCCTCTTTCCAGTCGGAGTCAGCAAAGGTGGCGTCGCCGGCTGCCTGATCGGCATCGAAGGTGGGGTTGGGTCCGTAGACGAGAGTTGCCGTCAGAGCGTAGTTCAGAAGCTGGTTGACCCAACCGGTCTGAGCTCCGAATGCGAAGGCCACTTTTCCCGCGTCGCGAGCCGTGTCGCAGTACTCGAGCAACTCGTCCCAGGTTGTGGGAACGGTCGCACCAGCGTCTGCGACAGCCTGCTCGTTGTAGATCGCGCCGATAGCTCCGAGAGCGTAGGGCAAAATCATGCGCTTGCCATCGACCTCCGTCGTGGAATCGAGCCCCTCTGGAACGTTCTCGTTGAACTCGTAGTCGCTCAGATCGGCCAGGAACCCGCCGGGTGCGAGCACCTCGAGGGCCGTCGGCGTTCCGTTTCCGGGGAAAACGGAGAACACGTCGGGGGCCGTTCCCGCTGTCAGTTGCGTGCGCAGGGTCGTGTGGAACGAGGCGACATCGATGAACTGCGCATCGACGGAGATATCGGGGTTCGCGGCCTCGAACTCCTTGATCAGTGCGGTCAACGAGGCTTCGTAGTTCGGGATGCTGACGACCGTGAGAGTGCCTTCACCCGACGCACTCTCTGTAGGTGCCGGGCTTGCTGCACATCCGGCAACCGCTACCGCTGTGACGAGCGTCACGGCGGCCGTTCCCAGTAAACGCCGATTAATCATCGATACTCCTTTGTATTCTGCGTGCAATTGCGGGGTCTGCCAGCGGGATTTCGCCGTCAGAGGTGTGGTGCTTTGTGGTGCCGGGCATGCCGAGATAAGCGCTTCGTGCTGTGCTCACCCCTTCAGCCCGCTCGCGAAGCCCTTGATCACGGTCTTCTGCAAGGCGAAGAACACGATGAGGATCGGCGCAACGCCGATTACGAGGCCCGCGAAGATGAGCGGCCAGTTCGACACGTACTGGTCGACGAATCCCATGATTGCGACGGGAATGGTCTGGTTCGTGGTGCCGCTGAGGTACAGCAGCGGAGTGAGCAAGTCGTTCCACACAGTGATGCTGTTGAGGATGATGACCGTCCCCGTGATGGGCCGCAGAAGGGGAAAGACCACTTTCCAGAAGCCGTAGCTCACACTGGCACCGTCGATCCAGGCTGCCTCCTCGTAGTCTTTCGGCAGCGCGCGCAGAAACCCGGTGTAGAGAAATATCGAGAACGGCATCTGGCTGCCAACGTAGAAGATGACGAGAGACCACAGGCTTCCGAGGAGTCCGAGATCGCGGATCGTGAAGTAGAGCGGAATCATCGCTATCTGGAACGGCAGAAGAAGTCCGGCGACAATGAGCCAGAACGCCACTGTCGAGATCCTCGACGTCACTCGCACCAGTGCGTAGGCAGCCATCGCGGAGAAGACAACGATGACGGTGATGCTGACTACGGTGACGAAGAGGCTATTGCCGAGAGCTTGCGCAAGCCCTGCCCTCGCCCAGGCATCGACATAGTGCTCGAAAGTGATGTTCGAGGTGGGCAGCACCGGTGACGTCTGCTCGTTAGCTGCCCGCAAAGATATGTTGACCAGGATGTAGATCGGAAACGCGAAGAGCGCCCCGACGACGATCATCGCGACTTCGAGCACCCCCGTGCGCCAGGTGTAGCGGTTCATTACCTCAGCTCCCTCTTGAGCAGCGCCCGGTACTGCACGATGGAGATCGCTGCGACCAGCACAAGCAGCACGAGTCCCATCGCGACACTTCGTCCGAAGTCACCGAACGTAAACGCTTCACGGAACATGAGTGTGGACAGAGTGTGGGTCGAGCCGCCCGGCCCTCCCCCGGTGAGCACCCAGACCTGATCGAACACTTTGAGTGCCCCGATCATGCTGAGCATGATGTTGATCGTGAGCGCCGGCGCAAGAAGCGGGAAGATCACCGAGGTGAAGCGGCGGATAGGTCCAGCACCGTCGACCGCCGAAGCCTCGAGGATTTCCTCGGGGATGCCCTGAAGGCCCGCAAGGAAGATCACCATCGAGTATCCGGAAAACTGCCAGATCAACACGACAATGATCGAGACGAGCGCCCAGGTCGGTTCGCCAAGCCACGTCTGAGCAAACGCGCCGAGTCCGACCGCGCGAAGCACCTCGTTGACCGGGCCATTCGGGGCCAGCATGAACTGCCACAGGTAGCCGATCACCACGGGCGTCATGACGGCAGGGGTGAAGAGAAGCACCTTGATGAAGTTGCGACTCTTGATCTTCGAGTTGACCCCGAGCGCTAAAGCCAGGCCGATCGCGTTCTGAATGACCGTGAACGCGATGGCGATCACGATGGTGTTGAGCACAGCCTTGAACGAGGACGGATCGGAAAGAACCTTCATCACGTTGTCGAGACCGACAAAGTCGAACGATTGGCTGAGGCCGTCCCAGTTGGTGAAGGCGAGGGTTGCGCCTTGGGTGGTGGGAACGACAACAACGAAAACGTAGAACGCGAGCGCCGGGATTGCGTAGAGCAACGTTCTGCGCGACATAGAACTGCCGAGGCCCTTACGGCGACGCGCAACCTTAGCGCTGTCGACCGAGCCTGCTACTGCCATTCGATACTCCTCATTGAGTCGCCGCGATGTGTGCGACGTTCGTCATTCTTACCAACTTGTATGATCTGTGTCAATCTAAATAGCTCGCAGACGACGCATTATGCGGAGAATTCACCCGCACGATGACAAGTTATAGGACATGTCGCTACTTAGCGTCGCTTCCCGCAAACTGCGCAGTGTCGCCGTGACCCTCTGGCCCCATGGCGGAATACCCCCCATCAACCATGAGCTCGGTGCCGGTGATGAAACTCGCTCGAGCGCTACTGAGATAGAGCACGGCGTCAGCAACCTCCGACGGCTCGCCGAGACGCTCGAGGATGTGATACCTACCCCAGATCGGTTCCCACCGTTCACGGTCGCCGCCCGCCGCTTTCTCCACCTCCTGAGTCCAAATCCACCCCGGGCTCACCGCGTTGACACGAATTCCCTTCTTTCCGAGGTCGAGCGCCTGGCCACGCGTGAGCGCCAGAATCGCTGCCTTGGTGGCGTTATACGTCCACCGATCGGGTTGAGCAGCGTGTGCAGAGATGCTCGAGATGTTGACGACCGTGGAGCCGCGCGTCATCCACTCGCTTGCAGCGGCGGTAAGCATCGAACTGGCGATAACGTTCACCTCGAGAGACCTGGACCACTCGTACTTTGTTGCTGCGACCCCGGCGTTGATAAAGCTCGCCGCACAGTTGACCACGTGGTCGATCCCCGACACTGAGCCAACACTCTCGAGCATGGCGTCGACATCGTCGGTCGCGGTGATGTCAAGCACACGAGCATCGAGTCGCGCGGGATCGGCCCAGGTCGACATCCTCGCCAGTTGCTGGTCGAGAGCTGTGGCGCTGAGATCCACGAGCACGACCCGTGCCCCAGCGCGCGCGAATCCCTCTGCTATCGCCGCACCGATTCCCGAGCCCGCTCCCGTAACGACTGCGACGTGGTCAGTGAAATCTTCCGACATGGGTGGAGTCCTCTCCTGCAATGCAGCGCGTTTCATAGTCGATCCCCTCGCGAGCCCAGGGCATTCACTACATTCTCGATGGCACCTCGACGCAAGTCCGGCAACGCCTCGTGCGAACACCATGCAGCATGGGGTGCGAGGAGGGTGTTCTTGGAATGCCGGATGGGATGGTTTTCAGGCAGCGGCTCCTCCTCAAAAACGTCGAGCCCCAACCCCCGCACTTGGTCCGATTCGGCCGCAGCGGCCGCCGCAACGACGTCGATCAGGGCACCACGCGAGGTATTGACGATAACCGGGCGGCGCTGCAGGGATGCGAAAAAGTCAGCGTCGACGAGATGGTGGGTACTGGGCAGCAATGGAGCATGCAAACTAATGAGGTCGGCACGTTCCGCCAATTGCTCGAGGGTAACCCGCTCGTAATGGTCGGAGGCCGGGGCAGGGTCAACAACGATGATCGTTGCACCCCAAGCCTCGAACGCTCGAGCGACGAGCTGGCCGATGCGTCCGCCACCCACCAACCCCACGGTTGCATTCGACAGGCGCGTGATGTGCTGGGCGTGCGCTGCGGCGTTCCATACGCCGTCCCTGACCTCGGCATCCAACTGAGGAAGGCGTCGCCATAGCGCCATCGCTAAAGCCACAGCGTGAGTGGCCACCTCTTCCGTGCAGTAGTAGGGCACGTTGCGCACCGGGATGCCGGCGCGCTCTGCGGCCTGCGTGTCAATCATGTCGATTCCGATACCGATCCTGCTGATCACCCGGCACTGCGTCGCCGCGTCGATCACGGCCGCGTCAATGGGCGCCCATTGCGTCACGATCGCGTCGGGCTGGTGCTCTCGCACCTGGTGAAGCACGTCTTCGGCACTGCGGCAGTCAGCGATCACCACCTCGGCACCCAGCTCCTCCCGAAGCCAACCGGCCTCAAGTGCGCGATCTCCGAGATCGCTATCGGTCAACAACACTGTTGGACGCTTCATGACACCCCTCATATAGGTTCAGTGGATTACTGCCTAACATAGGCCAAAGTTCGGCGTCAATCTTGACACTTGTCTGAACTGTGGCTAACTTGAACCCGAGCGAGACGACGCGACGGCACCGCTGCCAGCGCATCTGACCGATGCTGCACCACAATCGGATCATGACAACACGTTCACGTTCACAAGGCGAGAAGGGAGGCACCGTGGCCAGAGCACGATTGAGCAACGCCATCGTTAGTGACTACCTTCGCAAGATCGGCGCAGGAGAAATCGAGCCCGGTTCCCCGCTGCCCCCCGAATCGGTTCTCTGCGAGACCTACGGTGTGGGCAGGAGCGTGGTTCGCGAAGCCCTCCAAGCGCTCGATGCCAAGGGCTTCATTGTGGTGCGGCAGGGCAGCGTCGCGACCGTCGCCCCTAAGTACCACTGGCACGTGCTCGACCAAGAATTCCTCGAAGTGACCAACGCGGAAGAATACTTCTCTCTCTTGCAAGAGGCGCGTGAGCTTCTCGAACCACGCCTCGCGGCGATCGCCGCCACCAGGGCAACGGATGAAGCCATCGACGAAATGGCCGAGATTAACCACCAGCTCGCCTCCGTGCAGGACTCTCCGATGCGGCACGCCGAACTCGATATCGCGTTTCACGACGCCGTGGCCCGCGCTACAGATAACGCGATCCTGGTCTCTATGCACAGCTCGATCACGGGACTCGGCCAGCGAACCAGGTCAGCTTCTGCTGGCGTGCCCGGAGCTATTGACCGCGCCGTGATGTGGCATGAGCAGATAGTCAGCGCGCTTCGGGCGCGGGATGCGATTGGTGCCTCTTCGGCGATGCACCTTCATTTGCGACAGGTTCGTGACGAGCTGACGCGACTCGACAAGAACGACCCCATAGAGAAGTAGGAATCGTACGACAATGACTCGTTTTGAAGTGACGACCATGGCGGTCGGCGAAGGGCTGGTTCCCGGCCCTGAACTGTTCTGGATGAACAACTTCGACGAGTGGTTTCCTCTCACGTTCCAATGCGTCTTGATCCGCGGCAACGGTGTCGTCGCGCTGGTGAACACGGGGCCGGCACTTGACCTCGAGCCTATGAACGAGGGGTGGGCATCCTTTCTCGGTGAGAAAGCGCGCATGCATCGCCAGGACGGCGAGTACATCATCGACCAACTCGCTCGGTTGGGTGTTGCCCCAGATGACGTCACCCACGTCATCCTCACACCGCTGCAGTTGTACACGGTGAGCAACGTGCTGGCCTTCCCTCACGCGGAGATTTGTATAGCGCGACGCGGCTGGGTGCACTTTCACACCACACATGAGCACCCACACGACAATCGCTCGACCTCGATCCCCGATGACATCCTCGTCGAGCTCGTCACCCGAGCTTGGCCCAGGGTTCGACTCTTGGACGACGAAGACGAGCTCGCTCCCGGGCTGAGAACCTGGTGGTCTGGGGGCCACCATCGTGCCTCAGTCGTGGTCGAGGTCGACACGGAGAAAGGCGTCGTCGCCATCTCTGATACCTACTTCTACGAGCGCAATGTCTCCGAGAACGTGCCGCTCGGCATCAACGAGAACATGTATGAAGTGCTTGAGTGCTACGACCGAGTGCGGCGCACTGCCGACGTAGTCCTGCCGCTCTACGACCCCCACAACTTCGACCGCTTCCCCGACGGTCGCGTCGCTCGAGGCGACTAACCGTCATCCACCACTCCCCGGGCCGGATCTTCCTGCCCGTGATATCGACAGGACAGCACACAGAAATGCAAGCGTTGGAGTACAACGGGCCCTGGGAAATCTCGATCGTTGATCGTCCCACTCCCGTGGCAGCGGATAACCAAACCCTGATCGAGATCATTGCGACGGGCATTTGCGGATCGGATGCCCACGGCTATAGCGGCGAAACCGGGCGACGCACTCCAGGGCAGGTGATGGGTCATGAGACTGTCGGTCGAGTCGTGAGCGGGGGCGATCTCGCGGCGGGCTCTCTCGTCACCGTTAACCCGATCATCTCGTGCGGACAGTGCGAGTTCTGTCTCGAGGGCGAAACGCAAGTGTGCACCGAGGCCGTCGTCATCGGCGTCGAGCAAGCCCTCGACGGCAGCTTTGCCGAGTTTCTTGCGGTGCCCACCCGCAATGTTGTCGCGCTCGGCGACCAGATGCCGCCGCTTCACGGCGCGTTCGTCGAACCGCTAGCCGTGGGATATCACGCTGTCATGCGCGGTAATCCTGTTGCTCACGACAGACTGCTCATTTTGGGCGGAGGACCCATCGGTCAGGCCGTCGCGCTCGGCGCTCGTCGCGCCGGGGTAACCTCGATCCTCGTGAGCGAACCGACGCTCGCGCGCCGGGAGCTACTCGAGCAGTTGGGGTTTGCCACAACCGCTCCGAACGCGCTTGACGCCGCGGTGCCCTTGGTTCTTGGCGGCAAAGCCACGCTAGTGGTCGACGCGGTGGGAATCGCCCAGAGCTTCGCATCCGCTATCGAACACTCCACGACACGCGCACGCCTCGTGCTGGTCGGAATGGGCTCGGCGGAGTTCTCGATCAAGCCTTACGGGATCACCGTCGCCGAGCGAGTGCTCATCGGTTCTTACTGCTATTCGGAGGAGCATTTCCGTAGCACCGCGGAATGGGTTGGCGAAGGGCATTCTGACCTGGATCTGCTCATTGACCGCACGCTCCTGCTCACCGATGGGCCCGAGGCCTTCCGTTCGGTAGCGGAAGGCTCCGGCGGCTCCAATAAGACTCTTCTTCTCACCCGCCCGCTCGACGACGGGAGAGACCTGTGAAATTTGCACGCATAGGGTCTCGGGGCCAGGAGAATCCGGTTGTCCTGATGGGTAATCGGGCATTCGACCTGTCGTCGATCACACAGGACATCGGCGAAAAGTTCTTCGAGTCCGGAGGCATCGCCGCGGTCGAGGCGGCTCTTGCTGACGGCGTACTCGCCGAGATCGATATTTCCGGCCAGCGAATCGGACCCCCAATCTCGCGGCCGAGCGCGGTGATCTGCGTCGGGATGAACTACGCGGCACACGCTGCCGAGTCGGGGTCTGCGCCACCCACCGTTCCCATCATCTTTCTCAAGACCCCTAACACCGTGGTCGGCCCGAACGACGCAGTCGCGATCCCTCGCGGCAGCAGCAAGACCGACTGGGAGGTCGAACTTGGAATCGTCATCGGCTCGCGGGCGAGCTACCTGACTAGCCCCGACGACAGCATCAAACACATCGCCGGCTTCGTCACGGCCAACGACGTGTCGGAACGCGATTTTCAGCTCGAGGCCTCCGGCGGTCAGTGGAGCAAAGGTAAATGTGCCGCAGGCTTCAACCCCACGGGTCCCTGGCTCGTGACCCCCGACGAACTCGACCACTCGAACCTTCGGCTTCGCAGTTGGGTGAACGGGGAGCCCCGGCAAGATTCTTCGACCGCCGACATGATCTTCTCCGTCGATACGATCGTGTGGCATCTCAGCCAGTACCTCGTCCTGGAGCCGGGCGACCTCATCCTCACCGGAACTCCTGAAGGCGTCGCGTTGTCGGGTCGATTCCCCTACCTGAGAGCCGGAGACATTGTGGAGATTGAGATAGAAGGGCTCGGGCGGCAGCGCCAGGAATTCGTTCCCGCCTGACCTCGATCACTCTCATGTCACCGTCGACACCCAACTCTGTGAGCCTGACGCCGCTGGTCTTCCTCGAGCGCGCAGCCGCGGTTTTCCCTCATCGAGAGGCGATCCGATTCGGTGACCAGGTCTACAACTACGCCCAGTTCGCCGAAGAAGCACAGCACCTGGCACGGGCGATCCGCGCACGGGTCTCCCCCGGCGATCGCGTCGCGATCCTCGCATCAAACATTCCCCAGATGCTCATCGCGCACTTCGCCATCCCGCTTGCCAGAGCGGTGCTCGTGACGATAAACACCCGCCTCTCATCGAACGAGATCGCACACATCCTCGAGCACTCCGGTGCAGCCATGCTCCTGGCCAGTGGAGAATTTTCGCGCGTGGCTGAGGATGCCGCGTCCCGCGTCCCGCACGGCCCCGACGTGATCACCGTCTCTGGCGGCAACCGGGAAGCCTACGACGATCTACTGCAAGACGGCGCAAATCGCGCCGCAGTGCCCTGGTCGGTCGATGACGAGAATGCCGTGATCGCACTCAATTACACGTCGGGGACGACCGGTAATCCCAAGGCGGTGATGTACAGCCATCGCGGCGCCTATCTCAACTCGATGGGCTTTCTGCACCACGCGGGGTTCGACGCCGACACACGATATCTCTGGACGTTGCCGATGTTCCACTGCAACGGTTGGTGCGCGCCGTGGTCGATTACCGCGGCCGCGGCTCTCCACCTGTGTCTGGAGGCGGTGCGCGAAGAAGCGGTATGGGCAGCCATCGACGCCTGGGACGTGACTCACTTGTGCGGCGCGCCAACCGTGCTCAGCATCGTCGCAGATGCTCCCCAGGCGCACCCGCTCGATCGCCCGCTTCGCATGATTACGGGCGGGGCTCCACCATCCCCAGCAATGGTGTCGAAGGTCGAGCGTCTCGGCATCTCGCTTACCCACGTGTACGGCCTCACCGAGGTGTACGGACCGTACACAATCTGCGAGTACCAGCCGCAGTGGAACACTCTCGATGAGCGTGAACGCGCCGAACGCATGGCGCGCCAGGGAGTTGCAATGATCCAGTCCGGCGGGCTGAGAATCGTGAACGACGATCTCGTGGACGTACCCGCGGACGGCATGACACTCGGTGAAGTCGTGATGCGAGGCAACAACGTGATGCTCGGTTACTTCCGCGACGAGGCCGCGACAGAGCTTGCATTCGCCGGCGGATGGTTCCACTCGGGTGATCTCGCCGTCATGCACCCCGACGGGTACATCGAGGTAAAAGACAGATCGAAGGACCTCATCATCTCCGGTGGAGAGAACATCTCGTCTATCGAGGTTGAGAATGCGCTGCTGTCGCATCCCGATGTGCTGGATGCAGCGGTGGTTGCGGTGCCGCACGTCAAATGGGGGGAACGCCCGAAAGCGTTCGTCGTTGCCCGAACGGAATCGACGGTGGACGCTGCAGAGCTTTCTGCTCACCTGCGCTCGCGCCTTGCCGGGTTCAAGATTCCGGACTCGGTCGAGTTCCTGGTGGAGCTTCCCCGAACGTCTACCGGCAAAATCTTGAAGCGGGAGCTGCGCGACAGCGCGATGTCACCGCCTTCCGTCCCGGGATAACCACCAGATCAACGCAAAAAGCCCAGCCGCGATGAGGCGGCTGGGCTTTTGACAAGCGGAGATTAGTCGCGCGTGAGCTTGCGGTACGCGCTGCGGTGAGGCTTCGCCGCGTCGGGGCCGAGGCGCTCGATCTTGTTTTCTTCGTACGACTCGAAGTTTCCCTCAAACCAGTACCAGTTCGCCGGGTCCTCTTCCGTGCCCTCATACGCGAGGATGTGGGTCGCGATTCGGTCGAGGAACCACCGGTCGTGAGTGATGACCACAGCACAACCGGGGAACTCGAGGAGGGCATTCTCGAGGCTTCCGAGAGTTTCCACGTCGAGGTCGTTAGTCGGTTCGTCGAGCATAAGCAGGTTTCCGCCCTGCTTGAGCGTGAGGGCGAGGTTCAAGCGGTTGCGCTCACCACCGGAGAGCACTCCGGCCTTCTTCTGCTGGTCAGGGCCCTTGAACCCGAACTGCGACACGTATCCACGCGAGGGGATTTCCGTCTTGCCTACCTGGATGTAGTCCTGACCGTCGGAGACAACTTCCCACAGCGTCTTTGCGGGGTCGATTCCGCCACGATCCTGGTCGACGTAGGAAATGTCGACAGTCTCACCGATCTTGAGGTCTCCCCCGTCCAGGTTCTCGATGCCCACGATCGTCTTGAAGAGTGTCGTCTTTCCCACACCGTTCGGGCCGATGATACCGACGATGCCGTTGCGCGGAAGGGTAAAGGAGAGGTTCTCGATGAGGATGCGCTCGCCGAAGCCCTTCTTGAGTTTCTTCGCGTCGATTACCTGCGAGCCGAGACGCGGCCCCACGGGAATCACGAGCTCTTCGAAGTCGAGCTTCCTCGTCTTCTCCGCCTCGTTGACCATTTCTTCGTAGCGAGCAAGGCGTGCCTTCGACTTGACCTGACGGCCCTTGGCGTTGCTGCGCACCCACTCGAGTTCGCTCGAGAGGCGCTTAGCGAGCTTCGCGTCTTTCTTGCCCTGAATGGCGAGACGCTCGCCCTTTTTCTCGAGGTAGGTCGAGTAGTTGCCCTCATAGGCGAGCAGGCGCCCGCGGTCTACTTCGGCAATCCACTCGGCCACGTGGTCGAGGAAATACCTGTCGTGAGTGACGGCGAGAACGGCGCCGGGGTACTTCTGCAGGAACTGCTCGAGCCAGAGAACGCTCTCGGCATCCAAGTGGTTAGTGGGCTCATCGAGGAGCAGCAGGTCGGGCTTCTGCAGAAGCAGCTTCGTGAGAGCAACTCGGCGCTTCTCTCCACCGGAGAGGTTCGCCACGGTAGAGTCACCGGGCGGAGTGCGCAGCGCATCCATGGCCTGCTCAAGCTGAGAGTCGAGGTCCCACGCATCCGCTGCGTCGATCTCTTCCTGCAGGGTGCCCATCTCGGCGAGAAGCGCGTCGAAGTCAGCATCCGGCTCGGCCATCTCGAGGCCGATGGCCGCGTGGCGGTCGACCTTGTCCTTGATGCCGCGCACGCCGTCCTGCACGTTTTCGAGCACGGTCTTCGACTCGTCGAGTTCGGGCTCCTGCATGAGGATGCCGACGGTGTAGCCGGGGCTGAGTCGAGCTTCACCGTTAGACGGGGTGTCGAGCCCCGCCATGATCTTGAGGATCGTGGACTTACCGGCACCGTTGGGGCCGACCACACCGATCTTCGCACCGGGGAGGAATGACATGGTTACGTCGTCGAGGATCAGCTTGTCGCCGACTGCCTTGCGGGCGCGCACCATGGAGTAGATAAATTCGGCCATACCCCTATTGTACGGACGCCGATTGAGTGGACACCGCCCGTGTGGGCGCCGATGCTGCCATCCGACCGGTTGCCGGCCGACGCGAACTACCAGTCGATGGGGCGGGTGGTACCAATCAGGCACTTGCCGGTGCCGAGCACCGGAGCTTTGAGACTCGAGTACCCCGCGGGGCTGAATCCGCCGACGAGGCACTCCTCGTTGATCCGCACAGACACCTGGATCGAATCGACAGCGAGTTCTAACGCAGTCGTGTCGAACGTCACCTCGATATCCGTCTTAACGAAGCCGTTGGAAACTAGATTGTCGACGATGGTTCGCCCGTCAGACATGCCGGAGCTGGCGTACAGCGCTTCGTTCACCTGATCGAAGAACTCGTGGTTCGCCGCCGCCGATTCGCCCGGGCGGAGAGCTGCGCCACCGGGAGGCGCCGATGCACCGGGAGTCGTTTCTGCCGAAGACGACGAGGTGTCAGTCTCAACGGGAGTCGGCGCGCCACCGACGCACGCGGTGAGCGCGAGTACCGCCGCTGCGGCCGCCGCAATGGCAAAGGTACGAACGCTGCTGTGACGACTCATCCGGCCAATTCCCTCCACTGGACGCGCGCGCGGCCAGCGTTGGCAATCATACGACGAGCACATCTCAAGGTTTGCCGAATGCGGGGCTAGAAGGGCGTGGCATCCAGCAGTTGTTCGACGTCCGAGTCGATCTGCGAGTCAATCTCGACGGGCGCCTGCGACGGAGCCCCAAAGGTGTCCTCGGGCTCGTGCTCTGCGGCCTCATCTCGGTCGGCGCTGCTATGAACGGTGCGGGAGAAGGATGCAGAGCCCACGTTGAGGTCGTGGCCAACTGAGTCCGCATCGATATCTGCCGACATCCCCGTCTTCTGGCCATTGTCCCACTGCCGCAGCCGCAGTCTGCCAATGACCACGACCCTCTCTCCCTTGTTGATAGAGGCGGCGACGTTGGTCGCGAGAGCGCGGTAGGTCGATACCGAATACCAGTTGGTGATGTCGTCGACCCACTCGTTCTTGAGCTTGTCGAACTTGCGCAGAGTTGAAGCGAGTCTGAAAGAGGTGATGGTGACACCGGAGCCGGTGATCATCGATCTCGGTTCGGTGCCGACGAGTCCAGTAAGGGCGATCGGATTGGTGTTTGCCATGTGCGAAATCCTGTCTATGAGTGGGTCGAGCCCCGGTGCGGCACTCGTGCCGGGAAGCCGCCCGGGGCTCGATATAGACAGTGTGTTCCCGCCGATGATCCTCGGAGAGGCACCAACGGGAAACTGGGGAGAACTCCTCATCCACGACCGGGGTGCGGAGGGGATCCCTCGACTAGTGCTCCCTGAACTCGAGGGAGTCGAGACTGGGAACGATGCTCGAACTCAGCGCGCCCTTAGCCGCGTCAAGGGTGGGATACACCGCACGGAATCCCGAATCGGAGAGAAGCTTGAAGGTGTAACCGGTATCGACCTGGTGCACGGATCCGACCACGCCTGCCGGGCCGATCGCGACCCAGGTCTTGCCAGTCAGAGTTGTGTTGCTCATCGATGAGCTCCTTTCTCAAGGTCTTGGTACTGATCGACGTTACGCCGAGGCTCGCAAGCGCGCTACCGTCCCGTGATTCACAAGCGGATGCGATCACCCAGCGAACAGCAATACGCTGGTTTCATGCCCTATGACGCCGCATCTAACCGCTATGACAACCTCGACTATGTGAGGGTCGGCCGTAGCGGCCTGAAACTCCCCCGGATCTCCCTCGGTATCTGGAACAACTTTGGATACGATCGACCGCTCGACACCCAGCGCGCGATCATCCGCCGAGCATTCGATCTGGGCGTGACCCACGTCGACATCGCGAACAACTACGGGCCCCCGCCCGGATCGGCCGAGAGCAATTTCGGAACGATCTTCAGCCAAGACCTCGCGCCGTACCGCGACGAACTCATCATCTCGTCGAAGGCCGGATACACGATGTGGGAGGGTCCGTACCAGGACTGGGGCTCCCGCAAGTACCTACTCAGCTCCCTGGACGCGAGCCTCAAGCGCACGGGACTCGACTACTTCGACATCTTCTACTCCCACCGCCCAGACCCCGAGACCCCCATCGAAGAGACCATGGGCGCGCTCGCTTCGGCTGTCCACTCGGGCAAGGCCCTCTACGTAGGCATCTCGAACTACAGCCCCGAGCAGACCCTCGCGGCCCACCGCGCGCTCGCGGAGCACAAAGTGCCGCTGCTCATCCACCAGCCGCGCTACAACATGTTCGACCGTCACATCGAAGACGGCCTCTTCGAGGTTCTCGAGGATCTCGGGATGGGCAGCATCGTCTTCTCCCCGCTCGCGCAGGGCCTTCTTACCGACCGCTACCTCAAGGGAATCCCGCAGGACTCGAGAGCGGCGAACAGCCCGTTCCTCGGCGAGAGCAACATCACCGAGGAATATCTCGAGAGGGTTCGTGGACTCGGCGCGATTGCCGAAGCTCGCGGGCAAAGCGTCGCTCAGCTCGCGCTGTCGTGGGTGCTGCGCCAGCCATCAGTGACGTCCGCACTCATTGGCGCCTCGAGCGTCGCGCAGCTCGAGAACAACCTCGAAACACTCAATCACCCTGCGCTCACGGACGAAGAGATTGCCGCAATCGAGCCCTTCGCCGTGCACGGCACCGGGTCCCGCAAGTAGTCGAGACTCCTCACGGCTGCCCGCGGCAGGTCGATGTCAGTGGTCGAACATAGATTCGACGTACATTGATCGACAGGCCGGACAACCGTGAGGAGTCACCGTGACCACGCTAGATTTCGCCCCCAGTTCCACTCGCTCATCCGTCGGTACCATCCAGCTCGGCAACGACCTGTGGCGCATCGTCAAAGCCGACGGAGAAGTGATCGGCTACGTCGAGCGCAGTGAGACTGCTGCGGGAAGCCGCTACACCGCGAAGCGCATGCTTCCTCGCCAGCGCCGGTTCCTCCCCATCGGCGACTTCTGGACCGTCGACGACGCGCTCGAGTGCTTCCGATTCTGAGCGCGTTACCGATCCGCTCACGCAAAACGCACACGCCGAGCAGAAACACCCACCGCTCGACGGCGCCGGGTTAGAGTGCCCGCATGGTGCTGGAGTGGTGGAATGACATTGTCCGATGGTTCTCGTCTGAGGAGGGAAACGCAGTTGTCACTGGCGCCATCCTCCCGTTCATCGCGATTCTCGCTGCGGGCCTGCTCGCAGGCCTGATTACTCGCGGATCCATGAAGCGATTCGTCGCCCACCAGGACCGCCAGGCCAAGGCTGCCGCCGTCGCAGCGCTCATCGCGGCCGGCCGCAAAGCAGCCACATGGAGCGTGCTCACGGCCAACGAGAAGGAATACGTCGAGCACATGGTCGCAGAGACCGAGGTTCGTGTTCGCTTACTCCCCGTCGCTGGTGCATCACTCGCTGCCGAGTGGGCAGCGCACCACATCGCGTCCATGAAAAAGAACTCGGCGGCGTACAGCTTCCAGGCCGAGCAGGATGCCCTGACGCTTCGCGATGGCCTCATCGAGTGGCAGGCCAAGCCCAACCGCGCCCGCAAGCTTTTTGCGCAGGATCTCGCGGCATGGAAGTACGACGACAGCGGAGACGTTGACCTCGAAGCCAAGCAGCGCGAGTGGTCTGCTCAGCAGCAGACGGAAGCCACATCGGTTCTCTAGCTCCACGACGTCGGGTGATGCCCGGCACTCTGTAGCCTTGCCTCGATGACTATTACTGCTGCCGCCGATGGTTCCGCTCTCGGCAATCCCGGCCCTGCCGGATGGGCCTGGTACGTGGATGACGACCGTTGGGCTGCCGGCGGTTGGAAGCACGCGACCAACAACCAGGGTGAGTTGACAGCCGTTCTCGAGCTCTTCAGGGCGACCGCTCACGTGGATGACGACCTGCTGATCCTGTGCGACAGCCAATACGTGATCAACACGGTGACCAAGTGGATGGCCGGCTGGAAGAAAAAGGGCTGGCGCAAGGGCGACGGCAAGCCCGTCATGAACCTTGACCTCATCAAGCAGATCGATGAGGCAATCGTCGGACGCCGCTACCGCTTCGAGTGGATCAAGGGGCACGCGGGGCATCCGCTCAACGAGGCTGCCGACGCACGCGCTCGTGCAGTATCTGAGGCTTTTGCTCGAGGCGCCTCCCCCGTAATCGGCCCGGGATTTCCCGGAGCATCCGCGTCCGCAGTTATCGAGCTGACCCCGGCTGTCGTCGTCGAGCCTCGCGCGGAACCCACAGCTCTCTTTAGCTTCGACGATGAGCCCACTCACGACATCCTGCTGCATCTGGACACCAGCGAATATGCTCGGCTGACCCGACGTGCTCGGGATGCGGGAGTGCCTCCCGAGGACTTCCTGCGTTCGCTCATCTAAGCCGGCTCCCTGGCTATGCAGCTAGCCTGAGTCAATGACTGACTCCGCTTCACTTCCCGGCACCAACCTTGAGACCTTCATGGACGAGGCCGTCAACACGACGAGCGAGCCGGTCAACTTCCGCGACCTCGGCGGCCTGGCCGTGAGAGGTGGAAGAGTCCGGCCCGGAGTAGTTTTCCGCAGCGACGACATCTGTCTGGTACCCACAACCTGGGCAAACGATGTCGTTGCCGCCAAAAACGTCACGTCGATTGTCGACCTCAGGTCTGACTCCGAAGTGCGCGTGACGGGCCGTGGGCCACTCGGCGAGCTGCCCGTCAGCTACCACCATTACCCGCTTGGCGGAGACGTTGTTGTCGAGGGTGCCGTGTCCATCGGTACTCCCGAAGCTCTCTCGGAGTGGTACGCGGACCTCATCGAGAAGTCCGCACCGATGATCGTGTCGATGCTTACTGGCATCTCCGAGGAAAGTGGCGCCACCGTCATCCACTGTTCTGCTGGCAAGGATCGCACCGGTGTCGTAGCGGCGAGTCTGCTCGCCGTGCTGGGAGCATCGGACGCGGACATCGCCGCCGACTACGCGCGCACGGGTGACGTTCTCGACGGAGTCATCGGTCGACTCGCTGCCGCTCACGGCATAAGCCCGCGTGACTCCAGGATTTCGGCGTTCCTCAATCAGGAGCCCCGCCCTCCCGTGCTCACCGCGGACTCTTCTGTGATGGCCGAGACACTTGCTCTTGTGGCAGCCCGCCACGGATCGCTGGGCCAGTTGATCCGGGATTCCGGCCTCAAGGCCGACCAAGAAGAAGCGCTGCGCGCCCGGCTCGTGGAATAGAACGCCTCCCCCAGAGGGTTGCGTAAGCGTAGTTGACCGGGCGGAGCCAGGCCCACGCGAAAAGCAGCTGACAAGAGGGGCGGAGCAGATGGCGACACATGATCCCGAACCCGCGACTGCGAGCAGCGGTTCAGCAAACTTGTCTGCCCTCCTCGAGCGAGTGCCTGAGGGGTGGACGCGAGCAAGCTACAACGGACGAACCTATGGGCTAGCCCGCACAACCCGAGCGAGCGGGCGAATCATCACCATCACCGCCGAAGAGCTGGGCGGTACCGACCTCGTGAGCGCGAATGTGTATCGCACCGTCGCAGAAGATCACCTGCGCGCCTGCGAGATGCCCACGGCCAAGGTGCTCGCGTTTCTTCGCGCATGGACACCGGCACAAGTCAGGCATTAGACGCTTACCGCGTCGGCTAGCTCTACGCTCCGGGGCCCTCGATCGCGATGACCTCGGCACTCCACGGGCAGTAGACGTCCGAGGTGAGTGTCATGTCCTCGACGTACTCGGGCAGTCCATCGCAAACCTCGATCGTCTGGTCGGCGAATTCGAGTGTCGCCGGATCGATGTGCCACGACCACGGTGCGTTCACGCCCGGGTCGTCCCGCACTATCGTGCCCACCGGAATCCTGCCGTCCTCGGTCGCGCCCGACTTGAGGTCCTTGACGTGCTGAATCAACTCCGGCGTCGCGAGCTCGATCTTGTACGTGCCCTGCCCCGCAACCTCAAACGTGGCCACAGTCGGACCGGCAGGTGCACATCCGGAGAGTGCAAGCGTGGCAAGAAGAGAGGCGGTACCAACGAGAGCCCAACGCATCATGCTCGCACCCCAACGCTTCACTACGGTGTGTGCCCCCGACAGGAATTGAACCTGTGACCAAGAGATTAGAAGGCTCCTGCTCTATCCGCTGAGCTACGGGGGCGGATAGTTCAGGATACCGCAGAGGCGCACAGCCCACATCGGATCGCCATCCGCGATCGTGCTGCTACGTCCGCGCGCCGCCGTTGTGCCCGTAATGTTGCGAGAAATGAACTCGTTGTCCCCGATGCTGCAATACCCATCGTGAGCAGTGACAACGAGATAATCCGACGGTCGCGGGATAACCCCGCGACGTTCAGCGAGCTGTACGACCGGCATGCCGCGATCATCCATCGCTACGCGGCCAGGCGGGTCGGCGAGCACGCCGCGGACGACATCATGTCGGAGACGTTCCTCGTCGCGTTCGAGCGACGGGCCGACTTCGACGACAGCAGAGACGACGCGCGACCGTGGCTGTACGGAATCGCGACGACGCTGCTGAAGAAGCACGCACGCCTGGAGGCTCGCGCGTGGAAGGGACTCATCGCTGCTGGAGCAGCGGAGCTCGACCACGACGCGATCGACGCCCTAGGCAGTCGTGTGGATGCCGAACTCGCCGTCAAAAAGCTCGCATCCGCCCTCAAGCGGATGCCGACTCGCGACCGCGACACGTTGCTGCTGTATGCCTGGGGCGACCTCGACTACGAGGGTGTCGCCCAAGCACTGGATGTGCCGATCGGCACTGTCCGCTCACGACTCAATCGCGCTCGGCTCACGCTGCGCGCATCGACGAGCCGGGGCCAAGCCCCGGACAAGGAGGTGGACCATGGACGAACTGACCCTGCTTCGCAAGGTGCGTAACGATGTTGCGGATCCGACGACCGAAGCGCTGACCGCGGGACGAGCCGCGCTGTTCAACACGATCAATGGAGTTGAACCTGTGCGCCGCACGCGGCGTCGCGGAGTGAAGATCGCCGGTCTCAGCGCGCTGGGCGCGGGAGTCCTGACGGTCGCACTCGTCGCGACAAACATGGCCGGGCTCGCGGACTGGCGTGGAGGAGCCGACCCCGCTGCTGCCGACGCGCTGCACAGCGCGGCGCTAGCAGCAATAGAGACTTCCGATCCTGTCGTTGGTCCAGGGCAGTACCTGCAAGTGTCTACGACGATGATGGGGGCGACTGCGCTCCAAACCGATGTCGCACGAGCGAACTACCTCTACGTTGCGAAAGACGAGTTGTTCATCCCGAGCGACCGAGACGAGGACTGGGTCTGGAATAGGCACCCATCCGAGATCTACAAGACTTTCGGGCCCACATCCGCCGCGCTCGCTGAGGAATTCAACGAGGATGACTTGGGTGATGAACTCCTACGGGCACCGGCTGGCCGCTTCTATGGGGAGCGAGCTGCAGGCGGCTACGGCGACCTCGAGGATCTCCCTCGTGACCCTGCCGACTTGCTTAGGCACATCTATCTAGAAACCGCGGGCAAGAGCAACTCACCAGAGGATGCGGCGATTGTGTTCATCGCCGATCGGCTGCGCACCGGAGTCGTGCCCGCCGACATAAGGGCGACGCTCTACAACGCGGCCGCGATGATCCCCGGCGTGACCATAACGGAAAACCAAGCGACGCTCGATGGGCGAACGGGCGTAGCGATCGGTCGCGACCAGCCGAACGTTGACCGCCAAGAGCTCATCATCGATCCGGAAACCGGAATGTTCATCGGCGAACGCCGCGTGACGTTGACGGGCTACGAGGAGATTCCCGCCGGCACTGTCATCGGCTGGAGTGCCGTCACGACGACAGTGGTGGATTCGGCACCCGAGGGCGGCACGGTGAACGGCAAATCCGAGGGGAACGGCTAAATGACCGACCTGGAGCTGATCACCAGCATCGAGCTGCCGCCGACGGAGACGATCATCTTCGAGTTCGTCACGACCCCGCCGGAGGCTGCGTAGCTAGCCAGAACACAGGAGAAGCCCGACAGCGACGCTGCCGGGCCTCTTTCTGTGTCTTAGACCGCCTTGGCGAGAGCTACGAGCACCTGGTTGACCGTCGGGATGCCCTCGGCGCGGAATACCTCCGCGCCGTCACCTCCGACGATGACGACCGTAGGAGTCGAGCGGATACCCGCCTTCTCCGCTTCACCGGAGTCGGCAACGACATCCAGTTCCGCGATCTTCGCGGCCGGCACTAGGCGTGCGACCTCTTCGAGCACGCGACGAGTTGCCATGCAGGGTTCGCAGAAGGCGGAGGAGAAAAAGAGCAGGTTCACGCTTCTACCCAACCGCCGGGGATCGAGAAGATTCCCTACTCTTCACCGCGCTCATCGAGAGCCTCGAGCGGGTCGCTATCTACCTGGTCCCAGGTGTAGGTGACCTGAACCTGCTCGCCGACGTGGCGAGCGACGGGAGCGGTGTAGACGAGCTGGGTCTCTTTGCCGTCAACGGCGGCGATGACGGTGACTTCGTCGTCCCAGCTGCCGTCGGTCGAGATTCGAGTATCGGACTGGCCGTCGTACGGACCGCCGGTGTAGAACACGACGTACTCGTCGCCTCGGGAGATTTCTGGAGTGGTGTCAGTCATGGGTTAAGTCTTACCACCCGCCGCTGCGCGTCGTGTGCGGTGTACGCGCAGCGAACTTCTGTTGCACAGTCAATGTCCACTCGCTCCCGAGCCAGATTCGCCCCCGACACTAGTGAAGTGACCTCCACGCACTGGCACCGCTACGCCGCAATAGGAGGCAGCGGCATGCCCGCGGGAGGCATCGACGCACCCGGCTGGACGGAGCGGCTCGCGATCATCCTCAACGGAACAGCGGTGCTGCGTGGTGAAGAATTTGCCTACTCCGACCTCAGCGTGGGTAACGATGCGCTCGCCC